>Ga0194118_10003865_pt1 | contig 16939 bp, 4 predicted proteins | sample TA2MahsurfametaG_2_FD_148662 | JGI IMG/M metagenome (GOLD analysis project Ga0194118, IMG submission 148662) | Freshwater microbial communities from Lake Tanganyika, Tanzania - TA2015013 Mahale N5 surface | ecosystem: Environmental > Aquatic > Freshwater > Lake | place: Tanzania: Lake Tanganyika...
CATCTGAAAAGATAACAAGTATGTTGGGCTGTTGCGCTTGCAGGTGTAAAGACGCAAGCAATACCAGCAAGAAAGATGGAATGATTTTCATAAAGAAGCATCCCGCATGGACTGCGGGATGATGTTTTATTTTGCTGTTGTAATAACGATGTTGCGGTATTCAACTGGACCATGATCTCCCTGGAGGAAGATGGGTCCGGGTTCACTCTCTTTGCTGTCAAGCGCACCTCCTGTAATTCCTGGGATGATTTGATCGCAAATAACAGTCTTACCGTTTGCTACAACCGTAACTTTTCTTCCAATCAATGTGATGTCAAATATTTGCCATTCACCTGCTGGATTGGCGGCCATTTGATTGGGTGTAAGGAAACCATATACTCCACTGAATAGCGTTGACGAAGGCTCCATACCATAGCTATCTTCTACTTGAACTTCGTATCTGCCTCTCAAATAGACACCGCTGTTGCTACCTTTTGGATAGCGGAATTCGATGTGCAACTTAAAGTCAGTAAATGTTTGATCGGTCATAATGTTTGAACCTGAACGTGAACTCTTCATGATACCATTTTCAACCACCCATTGGTTATCGGGTTTTTGGGTATGCCAGCCACTGAGATCTTTCCCGTTGAAGAGTTGTATAGGTGTTCCCCAGGTTGGTTCTTTTTCTCTGCGCAGTGATGGAGCACGTACACCGGTAAATGTGTATGTTTTACCATTGCTTGCATAAATTTTACCAGAGAGTTGATCATTCTGCAATGTTCCTTCAAAAACCATGTCCTTATCGTTTCTCTCCCATTGTGGAGGGATGGTGAAACTGACTTTGCCATCATTGAAATTTATTTTGGCAACCGGACGTGCACTGCCGCCTTCAGCAACAAAATAACCAACCAGGGTTTTGACTCCGGAGAGTTTAACTTCCAGCCAAGAGGGAGCAATTTTGTCTCCCATGTCAACCGTAAGATCCCATCTGCCAATAGGTGATGGTCCAGCTGATTCAGTCGAATGTGATTGCGCATAGATGGCATTCGCAGATACCATCATCATCAAACATAAAAATGGAAAAAACTTTTTCATATTGCAATAATTGTAATTACAATATAAGAAAATAATGAAATAAAAAAGGCGGAGTAGATGCTCCGCCTTGAATTTTATTGTTTTGCAATTTTACCTGAGTAAAGAACTTTGCCGTCTTTTTTCAGGACTTTCAGCATATAGGTGCCCTTTGAGAGCGTTGTCAGGTTAGTTAACTGTCCTGTTCTCAACCCTTTTCTTTCCAAAACCAATTTACCAGTCATGTCATAGAGCTGAATATTCAATTCATATTGTCCTTGAATATTGTATTCAATAATCATATCATTGACAATAGGATTAGGGAATATTCTCACAAACTGACCGTTGCTGAGATTGAGCACCGCAGTTGATACATAGAAATAATTTGCAGAACTCAAACTTGTACAACCATTGACAGTTGATCTGACTGTATAATAGCCATTTGTAGTTGGTCTGTATTTCTGTGAAGTTGCCCCTGGAATAGCCTCACCTAAGTTATTATACCACTGATTACCCTGAGTGCTGCTTGAAACCAGATCTGAAGCATCACGGGAAACAGTTGGTGCTGCAGGAATTGGTTTACTTGTGATTGCCGCACTAGCAGATCTTGAAGTACAGCCAAACTGATTTGTTAATTGAAGTTGATAATTACCTGTGCTGGTTGCACTATAATTCACCTCAGAAGCTCCATTGATTTTTGCTCCATCCTTTAACCACTGGTAAGTAACTCCGCCAATAACCTGACCCATGATCACCACAGATTGTCCTTGACAAAGTGCAGTTGCTGTTTGTGTTAGCACAGGTGCAATGGGATTGGCAGTAGTTGTTATATTTCTGGTATCTGATGTAGCAATACAACCATTGGAGGATGTTATCCTTACACTTACTTGGCCATTTCCGGAGAAGTTATAGATGCTAGAGTTCCCTTGATCCGGATTTCCATTTCTGAACCATTGATAGCTATTGGGTCCATCTGCAACCTTTATTTGAAGTGTGGTACCCTCACATATGGTAGTGTCCGTTTTCTGACTAAGGGTTACATCTGCAGCCTGGATAACATTCAGGACTACCTCTTTTGAAGTTGCGCTACAATTCTGGGAATTGGTAATTTTTACTTTGTATTTACCAGCATCTTTTGCATTGATTATGCTACCGGTTGACCCATTCAAAGCCTGATCATTTCTGAACCACTGATATTTATATCCTGTTGCAGCTGTGGCAACCAATTGTTTTTCAGTATTAGAGCAAATGGTCAGCGCTCCGGTATAAGTAATATTGGTAACTGGTACACTGTATTCAACAAATACACTGTCTGTTTTATTGCCACAAGTTCCAGTTCCATCAACATTATAAATAGCATAGTATTTACCAGGAGCCCCAAGTGATACTTTATTGGTGTTGGAGGCTGTACTGATCAATGCATCATCTTTGAATAGATTGACAGTCACAGCTGTTTTAGCCAAAGTTAAATTGACTACATCCCCTTCACATATTTTATATACCTCAGATTTTGAATCTGTAAATTTCACGGAAGTGAAATCACAACCGGCATAAATCCTGATGGCTTTTTCAAGAGATGCAAATCCATTTGAAACTGCCACTCTAACACGTAGAGTATCAGCAAGTTTTAATGCAACCTTGTTATAAAGAATGTTGCTGTTCTTTATACCAAACATGCTATTATTCTCACTTCCTATTCCTTCAACAAATGTGTAGGTAAGTTTATCTGAGCTAATTCTGTCATCAACTCCTGTCATGGTTACACTTAGTTGTTCTGCATCTTTTGCTGAAGCATAGTTCACAAATGATGTAGTGGCACCATCTAACAATAGATTAGTTGGAGCAGCAACAACCACGAAAGCGATTTGTTTATCATATGCGAGTCCCCTGGAATCTGTAACTCTTACCCGAACATTGTACGTAGAGTCTTTCTGATAAGCTCCGTTCAAATAGAGATTATTCAGACTTGTATCGATTGCAAAAATTCGTGGATTGACAAAGTCGTCGTCATCATACAAACTATAGTTATACTTGGTGACTTTTGCACTATCAACCGAGTATGTGGTTAGTTTATATTTTACTGTGCTGAACAATTGATCCTGGGCCAAATAAACTGTATCCTTTGATGAACCGTTCAAGAATATATCTGACGGTGCACTTCCTGCAACAATGGCATCATTTTGAATGATAAGTGTTGATTCCTTTGCAAAATCAGATCCTGCAAATGATGCATCAACTGCTTGAACAGACCAATAGTATGTGCCATTCGGCAATTGAATATCCCACTGCGTATTGTTCTCAGTATTTCCGTTGGTTGGCGTTTTCCTTGCACCATCTCTATTACTTTCAGCATCGATCACATCAGACTTTCCAGGTTTCTTACCAACACGCAATGAGAATGTTAAGCCAGAATTTGGGGTCAAATCGTCCTTGCCTGGGTTCCAAGAAAGTTTAACCAGATTCAAGTTGGCTACTCTTTCCAGAATTGCAGCTTTCAGGTCAGTCGGTGCATCAGGAGGTTGATTTTCAACAAATCGCTGGTTGTCGTTTTCTTGGGCCTGTTGTGTCAATGACTCAATTATTTTAAATGCAGCCCCCTGTAAATCAAAAGAAGGCTTGAGTTTATTCTTGGCTCCAGAAGTTTTATTATAAGCTGAACTGATCGGGGTGAATGGTACTGAGTTTTTACCTTGTACGATACCATTTTTACCTTCAATCTTAGAGCTCAATCCTCTAACATTTTGCAACAATTTAAAGGCATTGATTACAGAACCTCCAGCAATTGTTTCACGTCCAACCAGCACAGCGCCTAATTGGCCATCTCCCATGATATCACCCATAGTAGGTGTAAGTTGCAAATAATCACCAAATGGGAATACTGGCAATTCTGTATATCTCACTACATTGTTGTTAGCAAGTGCAGATGTTGCCATTTTTGTTACATACCCTGCTCCAGTTCTGGTACCACTAAATATAACATCAGGGTATCCATCCATGTTGAAATCACCCCAAGTTGTTTTTCCATCCTGAATAGGAAGCAAAAGATCATTGGAAGTATTTGTGAATGTGTATCGGCCTGTCTGCTTATCAAATTTATTTTGATAAATTTTGAACATCTGACCATTTGCAGAGCTGTAGCCTGACAATGCAATATCTGGATAACCATCTTTATTAAAGTCAACCACATCCAGAGTACTGTTCTTTACTTTCGGTAATGACACATCATTGTTTTTTGTAAAGGTTCCTTTTCCAAACTCATCTAATCCTCCATTAAATACTTCAGCCTTGCGTTGTCCGGAGGCATTGTCATATAGCATCACCATGTCGACACGTTTATCCTGATTAAAGTCAGTAAACGCTAGATTGATGTTTTGAGCTTCTTCATCATTAAGAACTTTCTTGATATTGGTTTCATATGTTGAAATGGTAAATCCATTTGGATTGGCCGCACCTTGAACAACAGCGGTATCTAATTTTGTAGTGAAGAACAATACTTGTCCCACGCCTCTATTGTCAGTTCCAGAATAAATCATATCTGGAGTACCATTGTTATCAAGATCTGAGAAGTCCAATGATGGATCTCTCAAAATATTAGTGATGTTGAACAAGAAACTTACATCTTGGAATGCAAATCCACGCTTGTTGACAAACGCACGGAAGAATGGATTGTTGTCGTTGTATTCTCCTGCAACAAATAGATCAACAAAACCATCATTGTTAATATCCTTGCATTTAATGGAAAGATTTTTAACATTATCGATTCCATTCAATCCTGAGAAGCCATTGCCATTTGTGGATTCTACTTTCAAGAATGCACCGCTGTTGTTCCTATAGATTCCAGCTGGTGACTGTCCCCACACCCCGCTATTGCCCAGGTAAATGAAATCAGTCAATCCATCATTGTTGAAATCAGCCCATGCAAACTGGCTGTTGTCAATTGGAGAAATTCTTCTGTCAACCAATCCACCCTGATTGATATACTTCCATGGATATTTCAAAATGAATGATTGCTCTTCAGAGAATTTCGAATTTTTAAAATTACCGTCAATTGCCATGACAGACCAGTAATAACGTCCAGGTGGCAGCTCCGTATAAAACTCGTTTGTTCCTATAACCGGGAAAGTAGGCGTTTGAAGTCTGCCTGCAGTATCGATTGGCAAGGTTGACAAATCACCTGCACCGGGTTTGGTACCAAGGCGAATCATATAAGACAAGCTTCGAGATGGTGTATGATCATCAGTTGGAGCTTTCCATTTTAAAATGATTTTACCTTGTCCAAGATCAGATACTGTTAGTCCATTTGGAATATTTGGAGCTACATTTTTATTTGACCCTTGGTCATTTACATAAATAACAGTCTCAGTTCCTATCGCCTTGGTTCCTGTAATCACCATATCCATGTTTCCATCATTGTTGTAATCACCCCAGCTGATGGCAGAATTTCTAAACTGAGGCAAATCCAGCGTTTTCAACAATGAGTAGTTACCAAAACCACCTTGATTGATGTAAATACGTGTTGTTGGTGTTTTCTTATTATCAAGTCCAGAGATGGAGATATCCAACAAACCATCATTGTTTACATCTGCAAATTTCACATCACCGTTGTCCAAACTATCAATCACAATCTCCTGATAATTATTATAAATGAACTGGTTGTTGTAATTACCTTGAACTTTAGAGTCAGCACTAAAGTTCTTGATGATCTTTGTAATTGGCTTCTCCAAGGTGTTATCCATGAAGGTACCCATCACGATGATATCTAAATCACCATCGCTGTCAATGTCACCCAAATCAAATCTTGCATTTTTCAAATTCAATCCATATCCATAAAATTGATTGAATCTGGTACTCTGCTCATCCAAAAGCGAGCTGAGTCTGATACCGCCTTCAGCATTTCCTTGCTTATTAACACCCGTATAAACAAGGTCAAGGTCACCGTCAAGGTCATAATCAATCAATCTCATTTCGGCATTATAGATATTTGGCATGACCCCTCTGGAGTTGAAATCATCAACCTTGCTGAAATTTCCACGACCATCATTATTTAATAAATATGACCTTGGTTCACCAATCGCATCTTGACCTGTGATGATCATGTCAATTGTTCCGTTGTTATCATAGTCGCCCAATGTCATTCTTGAATTCTTCAAAGCAGGTATTGTGGTAGGATATGAAATATCAAATATCCCTTCATTATTTTTAAACAACACAGTAGTTGGAACTGAACCAGACTGACCTGTTGCCACCAGATCCAGCCAGCCATCTTTGTCTATGTCCACCCACTTAACGTCTCCTTCTTTCAGTTGCTTGTTGGTGAGCTGAAGATCAACCAGATTTCCTTTGTCATTTTTATAAATACGAAGCACTTGTCCAATATTTTCATCACCTAGTCCGATCACTGCAAGATCAAGTTGTCCGTCATTGTTATAATCACCCCAAGCAAATCGAGCATTGGTCATACCTGGTAAGGTACTCGCCTGTGCTGAAAGTGGATCTTTCGGTTTATATGAAATTTCTTTATAGTCACTCGCCTTGCCACTTTGGCTTACTGCTTGCACTGCTATTGAGTAAGGATACTTGCTTGAAATATTTGGATCTCTGTACACAATTGAATCTTGGTATTTACTCGAGGTAATTTGATCAAGAACAATTGGGATCTGTGGATTTGATTTTTTATAGTTAAATCCAGTATTGATCAAAGCGGTAGCATAAGTAGCAATTGTATCTACTTTAACATTATACTGAAACTTATTGCCATTGTTACCAGTAAAACCAGACCATTTCACTTTAACATTATAACCATCATTGCTTGCAGTGACAGATGCGGTTGATGCGGTTGCAGAGCTACTCAAAACTTGCTCACCAGCACTTTGAATCACTGTCTTAAATACTTGTTCGTTCTGAATACCATTCCAAATATTTTCAACCCAGAATAGGTCCTTGAATCCGTCACCATTCATATCCACAAGACTAAATCGATATGCGGACCAAATATTATTTTGATTGGAGTTATTGAATGGTACAATAAATCTCTTTGCAGTAAACCCATTTTTTTGATCATTCAAGTAAACATTGAAAAATCCATTGGTAGAAAGGGTTACTACATCTGGATATCCATCATTGTTGATGTCATCTGATACAATTTTGCTGTCTTCTGAAGCAATTGCAAGTGTTTTGGCACTTTCCTTGTAGCTATAGTCGTTATTGAGCTCATAAATGCTGTAATTGGTTTGATTGATGGATCTGCAAAGAATATCAGCACGGCCATCTTTGTTGTAATCTTCTACTGCAAGAATACTGTTCCAGTCCATGAACAATCCTGTTCTATACATTTCGTATTGACCCAATACTTTATTGGAAACAAATAAGTGGATTGAAACGCCCCCTGTATTGGGATAACCAACTTGCCAGTTGTCGCCTGTCATAGCAACAATATCCTTCAAACCATCGTTGTTGATATCTATGAATTTGACAATACGCATTCCACTGTTGATGCACTCACTACAATTACTGGATGGTGAATTGAACTTCGGAACCCATTTTAATTGGGAAATGGACACAATATGCTCTTGGGTGCCATCAAAATTACCATCAATCATATCCAATGCATCCTTCACATTCGACTGATTGTTACGTGCCCAGCTGTTGTATGGGAACTCTTCGCTCTTGAAACTGAATGCAGGTATGACAGCTGTATCAATTGCATATCCATTCCGATTAAACCTCAATGGCAAACCTTCAGTTTGTAATTTAAAGTTGTCATTTTCATATAGCAGGTTACCAGCTGACGGTTGTTTTCCACTTTTTTGCACAACAGCTGCCATGTCAAATTCGTCATCATAATTCAGATTGATTGGTCCCAGTACTTGCATCAAATCGCCTGTACCTCCCAGTGTGAGATGCATTCGCTTGTTGAATGAGAATTTAACCGATTGGTTTGCCCTGTCCGATTTAGTAGTTCGAATGAAATAAATGGAATCATTTGGACTCTTATTGCTTCTATCACCTGACTTCCATCTGTTGTCATACATAATGATAGATGGATAATTATAGTCGGTTCCATTCAAGTTTACAAATGAGACTGTTCCACTTTCAATCGTCTTTAATCTGAAAGTAGCAGTATCTGACTCAAATGCAACATCGGGAACATACGTTGTATCATTGGTACTTAATATATTACTGATACCACTTTTAACATTGTTCACAACTGATCTCAAAGCATAATTATAGATTTTGCTATCCTTCAATGTATCCAAAACTATAATGGTGTCTTTGCTTACATCTTTGACAGCCAACGACAATGTATCCAATTTCAGAGCAATGGAATCTTTGTACAAGATAAGCTTAGAAACATCAAGTGATTTGTCATAGCTAAATGTCAATTTTACTACACTACCGGACTTCTGCAGGCGTTTCAGTGTTGGTGCCGGGAAATAATTTGGATTCTCATATGCACCAAGATCTGGGCGTGTTGCATCAGGACCGGGTCGTTGGTTCCTTACAATATCAGTTATACCGGATAGAAGGGTTTGTCCACCAACAACTAAACTTGATACTCCTTTACCCAAAGCAGGGGAGCTGTTGCTGAGCCTAAAATCTCCTTGTTCTTCATTGATGAATAATGGATCTATTCTGATATTGCCATTCTTCTTATCAAAACTTTGATACTCTACAAGACTGTTTCTAATTGAATAGTAACTAGCAGTGATTTGAGTACTTGGATCATTGTTCCAGAATATGCTATTGATGAATGGTATGATGCCTTTTGCATTGACGCCATTATTGCCCCATCCTCTTGTTTTGGTAAACGTACAATTGATGAATCGAGGCATTTTGTATTGTGCAGATGTGCTATCAATGTTCCATCCCACATTTAAGAAATTTCCTCGATTGTTAACAAAAAGATTGTTTAAGAATGTCGGTGCAGACTGATCAATAGAGATTGTATTGTAATTTTCAATATCCCTTACAATATTATTCTTAAAAATTGGGGATGTGTTTCTCACAACCGAAATAGCAGCTCCCCAATCACCTCCTCGCCAATTTTTCATTCCTGCAATCGTAAATCCTTCTACCTGGATCGACTTGTAAGGTCTTGAATCATTATCATTTCCGTCAACTCTTACAAGGTAGTAATCAGATTGATTGCTTGAATTGATAAAAGTTTTAATTGGACCATCAGTAGATCTTACTGTTATCCCTTTGTTAGAAATTCTAAATGGTGAATAAATACCAGGTTTAACCAAAATCGTATCACTGTCAAGTGAAGCATCGATTGCATCTTGAATATTTAAATAAGGTTTTTTAGAGGTACCAAGCATTATTGATGACTTGATAAGCGTATCTACAAAATAGATATTAGTAGTCTTGAGTGAAAGTATATCACTTATTTCACTTGCTGCTCCACCCTTATCAGTTACCTTGATTGCATAAAAATATTCCTTATTAACTTCTAGATTTTTATCTACGTAATAAACAGAATCAAGTCCACGGGCGATAACTATCAATGAGTCGCGACTCACACCTCTGTATAGATTGAACTTGTAAGTTGTATCTTTTTTATTCCAATTCAGGTAGTTAATACGCGGACCTGCTTCGCCAGTAAATACTTCTGCTTTTGCAGGTGGGATATTGGGTGTTACACTCAGCTCATTGCTGAATCCACTGAATTTAGCTGTTGAGGACGAATCATAAGCCTTGACTCTATAGTAGTATTTTGTACCATTTGTTCCGGTATTTATGATAAACAATGAATCTGGTTTGTCAATTGTTACGAAAGGAGTTGGATTGCTATTTTCTGCGATAGGGCTTTCTGAACGATATACATTGTAACCCTTGATTAATTTACTGGATTTCAACCACGAAACTTTAATTTTCGCATTGCCTCCCTCCACCTCATTCAAAGATGGTGCTGGGAAAGCAAAGGTTGTTTGGTGTGCCCCAATATCTACTTTATCTGTTATGGCGTTTCCAAAATAATCAGTCCCCTGTGCAGTATACACTTGCATATTGTTGGTTCTGAATATTTTTGAACCCAGTCCAATTGCCCCACTGATCGGAGATAGTTTATAATCTATGGTATCGACAAATGCATTGATACCGTTGAGAACGTTGTTTGCAGAGTTAGATCTGTAATTATATGATGTTATGTATTGATATTTTTCAAGACTTGTATTTATAAAGTTATTTGAAATATTACTGTATAAAAAGGCAGGGTTATTGCCCGGATTGGTGAAATTGAAATCTGCTTTGTTGCCATAAAAAAGATTATTCACAACAATAGCATGCTTCTGATTGGGTAAAAATTGAATAGCAACAGCATCGTTATTGATAAACGTATTATTAGCAACAATTACAGTATCCTGCCAACCTTCTAGTCTGATTACATCAGTTTTGAGATTGTCCCATGGACGCTGACTGTAAATTCCATTTCCAATGAAATAATTACTCTCAAATTTTACTTTGCCTGTCCATCCATTGATCAATGGATATGGATCATCTGAAGCACCATAGCTGTTGTTGATGAATTTATTATTCCTGAAAACAATATCACCACCACCGAGAGTAATGTAACCATTGTTGTTGATGAATGTAGAATTTTGAATTGTATCGGTCCATTGAAAAGCAACAAACCACCTTTTTCTGTTTGAAATATCCCCGTTTTCCTCAAAAATGCAATTGCTGATTGTCAGTTGATCGAGATTAAACAACTGGCTCTTATTTTGTTTGAAACTTATACCACTTAAGTTCAACCTGGGATTGAAGTTGTTGCTGTTAACTTTTTGAAACAATGAGCCAATATCATTTTCGGATGTAATTATTGTAGAACTTATATCATTTTTTTCATTTGTAATAATCCACTCAGATGCAATGGTGATGCTTTTTGAATATCTCACTGTTTCGGAAATATTGAGTCTGCCTTTTTTTATTATCACCGTGTCACCATTGGATGTATTCGCAACTGCATCTGAGAGATTTGTATAAGGATATTGTTTTGATCCATTTTGAATTGTTTTACTGCTCGTATCTACGTAGTGTAGATTGGAAGGTGTTACCAATACAACATTGCTCATTTCACTTTTTACACCAACGCTGTCGGTAACTCTTACACCGTAGTAATAATTTGAATTCGCCTTTAAATCTCTGTCAACAAAATAAGTGGAGTCAATTGAACCAGTGATGGCAATCAAAGAATCTTGTTTTGTACCCCTAAATATTGTGTAGCCGTATATTGAAGATTTTCTAGCCCATTCAATAGTTGCACTTCTTGCTCCTGCAGCAGCTGTTATTCCTGATAACTTCGATGGAACTGTATTAGGCCTGATCAACACTTCATTGCTCAATCCACTCTTGTTATTTGCATTGTCAAATGCCTGAATGCGGTAATAATATCTAGACAAATTCGTTAGAGATGTTTCCGGTAAAATGAGTGAATCAGGATTATTGATAGTGACATATGCACTCGTGGCATTATCAGGTATTGGAGAACTGCTTTTAAAAATATTATACCCTGCAATAGTAGAGTTGCTCTTGTTCCAGGTCAGGGTAGCTTTGGTATCGCCAGCGTCCCCTTTAAGACCAGGCGCAGGGAATTGTTGTGCAGTTTGTTCGGCCCCAATATCCATTTTTGTGTTAGACCTTGCATTGTCATAATAGTCATTTGCAGGTCCGGTAAAAATGGTATTGCTATTTCGTACGATTGTTTTAACACCAGCACCAATGGCAGCACTTGAATTGCCTATTCTATAACTTAACTCATCCTTGAATCCATATTCAGGATTTACAAGATTGTTACCAGAATGTGAGCTGTATGCATAACTGCTTATGTTGGGATATGAATTCAGTGGTTGACTGATAATGTTGTTAGAAATATTTGAGTATATAAATTGATTGTTGTTATAAGACTCGTATTTCAAGAAAGATAAATCGGTCTTGTTTTTGTAGAATAAATTATTAACTACAACCGCAGATCTATTTCTTTGATTAAATAAAATAGCTGCTGCATCATTATTTATAAATGTATTATTTGATACAAATGAAGTGTCTTGCCAACCATCAATACCAATTACAGCTGTTTCATTTTCATTTCCCCATGTTTGTTTTACGTACTCACCATTTTTTATGAATATGTTATTCTCGATTTTGACTTTCCCCACCCAGCCTGATAATAGCCATGAAACTTGGGTATTGGTACGATTACCAAAAATGTTTCCTTCAAAATAATTCTGATTGATATTTACATCATTCCCATTCAATTCGATGGTTCCATAGTTGTTCAAAAACTTTGATTTGATGATTTTTGAGTTATTATAAACCCCAATAAATCTGCTTGTTCTGGTATTAAATGTGCCATTTTGAACAAAACGACAGTTTTCAACTGTTACATTATCCATGGCAAATACTCCACCGGGGTTATTCTGAAAAGTCAAACCAATAAATGACTTAGAAAGATTATTTCCAGAAAAAACAGTACCAATGCCATTGCCAGAAGTGATAATGGTATTGTTGATATCATTGGTATCCTTGGTGGCAATGTATTTGGAGGCTATCGTAATTACTTTTGAAATTCGCTGTGATTCAGCAAAAGAGAAAGTACCATTGCTGAACACAACAGTATCCGCATCTGCAGCTACAACCATTGCCTGATTAAAAGTCTGTACCGGATCTGACTCACTACCAAAGCCTTTTTCGGTTCCGTTGGAAGCGATGTATACATAAGAGGTTACTTTCACAGAGAAAGCCTTGGTAAAATCACTCTCAACGCCATCAGTATCAACAGCTTTAAGTTTATAATAGTAAGTTTTACCTGCAACTTTATTTGAATCTATATAGCTGCTATCCTTATCTGAAACTGTTGCAACTAATTTCACTGCACTTGAATCAGTGCCAGAGAATATCTTGTAGCTTCCTGTACCCTTCTTCTCTGTTGTTGGATTTGTCCATTTTACTTTTACCAATCTTGATGCATTCATCAATGAAATATTGTTCGGTAATGGATATCCTGCGCTCGGCCTTGCACTTTTGATATTACTGAAACCAGACAACACATCTCCGCTGTTGATTTTTGCTTTTAACTTATAGAAATATTTGGTGTTGTTAACAGCGGTTGTGTCTGTAAAATCTACCGTTCCATTGTCACCTGACCTATCAATCTCAATTAAGTAGAATCTATCCCCATTCCCACCATCATTCATATAGTCCCACCTCGCTTCACACCAATCCTCATTTCCACCTGCATTATTTGGCTCTCCATAATTATTACCAAAATTTAAAGTATAACCTGCACTCATGTCCATGCCATTGACCCATACCCAATTACCCCTTGGCTCGTTGGTCTTATCTTTTTGGTAAAGCCCAATCCATATGGTCTCACCTGTAGTTTTTTTTGCTTCATTCATTACAAAGTCATACTCGGACTTACTTTCAAATGTTACCAAATCTGCACCATCGGTTAATGCTGTACTCCTGGAATTTGTCCAAGTTCTTCTTGTTTTACTCAAATAGTACCTTGATGTCCCGAATGTTCCCAGATCTATATAATTGCTTTCATTGTTGATTTGGCCAGCAGACACTGCTGTAGTAGTCTGCTTGACTGCTGCTCCAATTTTTTCATAACTATTGCTGGATGAGTCGGTTGATCGATAGACTAAAATTGAATCATAGGTATTTTGATACAATTTCCAGTTCAGATAAACTTTGGAATTACCTGCAGTAGCTTTCGTTAAAATTGGAATGGAGACTGCATTGACATTTTCAAATGGTCCTAGATCAATTTTCGTTCCTGAAGGATTGGGTCTAACGTTTCCATCAAAATCTTTTTTATGCACAACATTAAATGTGTCGATGGCTAAAGTATCAAGTCCAAGTGCAAAACCAAAGCTTGAATCTGCAAGTCGGTAATCACCATTGGCAGTATCCTTGAAAAGGATTTTATTGGTTGACTCGTAATTATTTTTAGCAGTATAAATTGCAGAGGCAGAAAGATCACTTTGTTTGGACCTTGTCATGTCCAAAGGAATATAATTGTTAAAGAACCCAAAGCTATACGTATTATCTCCCCCCCTGAATCTAAAATAATCAGTATTCTTGTTGATGATGTTGTTCAAAAAATAAAATGTTCCACCATCTCTTCTTTCCCAAGTTCTAAAATTTGCAACAGTTGATTCATTGTCATAAATGAGTGAATTGGATACGAAAATGCTGTCATTGTTTGAAATATTGACTCCGCTCTCTGCACCATTTCCTCCGAAACTAAAAATATGTCCGTTCTTATTTTTATAAAACAAGGAATTCTGAACCAACAAATCTTGTGCCCACACCTGACTAACCAATGCTCCATCTGTATTGGTGCTTTGTAAATTATTTTTAAATACTGAATTCCTTATGATTGTTTTCTTATTAGAAGCTCCAGAAAAATCTGTGGCCTCAACCAGGTTATAAGATTTGTTACCATCAAACGTACAACTGTCAATCAGTGTATTGGCTATCCTCATGAATGTATACCCATACCCAAGTCCATTGTCTTTGAATATACAAGCACGAATGGTTCCACCGGCCATGTATAATCCAAATCTTTTCGCTCCTGTTAAAGTGATACCTATGATTTGTGCATCATTTCGATTAGCTCTGTAATCATATGCAGCAATGATAGCATCTGCCCACTCATTTGATTGAGAAATATCAGCTGCATCTATAATGGTTTTAGAAATGTGGGATTTATCCCCATTGATCAAATACCTTGATCCAATCACAATTCTTTTGATACTTCCAGATTGGTTGAAATTAATTTTCTCAGGATACGTACCATCGTAAATGATCAACGTATCACCATTTGGAATTGCTGCAAGCGCGGCTTGAATGGTTGAATACGTTAAGGCAGAAGGAGTTGAATCAGCAGTATTATTCGTTTTCCTTACATAAATCTTTCCAGCAAAAGAAACCTGTGAACATGCAACGAACAGAATAGCGAGGGCTAAAATTTTTCTCATAGAATTTAGCATTTGGATATAGAAGATATGACAACTTATTTATTTAATAAAATTTGATATTTTGAACTTATTTTGAGTATATCCCAAAGAAATTACACTATCTATTCACAGCATTTTAGTCTGGAATCCAGTAGATTAGTGACAGAAATCATTCTTTATGTTGCATAAGAAATTTGTTACTGCATTCATATTATTTTTTTTAATAATACATGCTGCAAGTGCCCAAAAAGTCTTTTTAAGGATATACAATTCCAATAACCAGAAATTTCAAAAGGGGTACCTACACAAAACAAGTGACTCCGGACTGGTATTGATCAGAAAAGGGGCTGAATCCGGCGTCATCAATTACACCGAAATCTATAAAATCAGGATGAGAAGATCAGCGGGACTAACAACATTGATTGCAGGTGGGATACCTATTACTGCTGGTGCTGTTTTGACCACAAGAGGAGGTTGGGGTGGGCTCGCGGGAATTATATTATTTATGGAAGGACTTTTGGCGGGACCTATTGCGGGGAGTATCAAAGCTGTGCTGAACCCTAAACCAATGATCATTTATGGAAACCAGGAAAATTGGATAAAATACAAGGGAATATTAGATCAAAAGATAAAATAAAAAAGGAGGATTGCATCCTCCTTTAAATTCATAATATATTGTAAATAAATTATTTACTTTCCTTTTCCTCTTTCACCCGGGTCGCCTCCACTTCGAACATTTCCATCAAAGAACCTGTCATGGAATCATCGGATTTCTTGGTCATCACAAACCTCAGGTCATACCCTGCAATAAATGATGCCATCACATACTTCTCATTTTCGTAATAAACAGTGTCCATGGGTTTTTCTTCCTTGGTTTCTAGGTCTGTGTAAAATCCTTTGAGCTTTCCTTCCTTGATTTCAAAACGAACCGGTAAGGTTACATCACCTTGCGGTGTTCCTTTTACGAACAAACTCCACTTACCTTCCAAAAAGCTCTCAGGGGTGGTGCTGGTCTGTGCATGTAAGCCAGTAAAGCTGAACACCAGCGCAAATAATAATGTCAAAAATGTTTTCATCATGTGTGATTTAATGAAGCAAACATAAGCAAACTTTTTTTACACATGTCTGCGGTTTTTATTTTATATTCATGTTAACACTGCCCCACATGAAGAGTTCAATCATCGCACTGCTGCTCACACTGCTCACATTGGAATCCTTCGCTCAAAAAAACAAACCCGCGCAACAACCCAATGTGCTGATCATCATTGCCGATGATCAAGGATGGGGCGATCTGGGTTTCACAGGCAACAAAACTGTACATACTCCCCACTTAGATAAACTTGCCAAATCAGGCACCATCCTCGACAGATTCTATGTGAGTCCGGTTTGCTCCCCCACCCGCGCAGAAATCCTCACCGGCCGCTACCATGTAAGAACGGGGGTGAGCGGGACCTCTACCGGAAGGGTTCGATTGGATTTGGATGAAACAACAATAGCTGAAGCATTTAAAGCAAATGGATACCAAACAGCTCTGTTCGGTAAATGGCATAACGGTGGACAAGCACCTTATCACCCGAACTGCCGAGGTATAGATGAGTTCTATGGATTTTGCTCGGGACACTGGGGGAATTATTTCAATCCCATTCTCGAACACAACGGTGAAGTCATAAAAGGTAAAGGATTCATGACGGATGACTTGACAAATCATGCCATCGAATACCTTAACAAAAAAAATGATCAGCCATTCTTCATGATCATGGCACTCAACACCCCTCATAGTCCGATGCAAGTGCCAGATGCATTTTGGAACCGCTACAAAAACAAAACCATTCAACAAAAAGGATCCATCCCCGAAAAAGAAAATATTGAACATACCCGCGCTGCACTGGCATTGAATGAAAATATCGATGAAAACATTGGAC
>Ga0194118_10003867_pt1 | contig 16932 bp, 10 predicted proteins | sample TA2MahsurfametaG_2_FD_148662 | JGI IMG/M metagenome (GOLD analysis project Ga0194118, IMG submission 148662) | Freshwater microbial communities from Lake Tanganyika, Tanzania - TA2015013 Mahale N5 surface | ecosystem: Environmental > Aquatic > Freshwater > Lake | place: Tanzania: Lake...
CGGAGAGGCCATTGATGGCATGACGGCACTCTGCAGAGTCAGCGAGCAACTGCAAAAAATCATCCAAGGATTTAGTTGCGCTCATTGAACCTCCAGTTGATCAGGCAATTGCTTGGTGGCCCATTCAACGATCTGATCGCGCAGCAGTTGCTCTTGCAACTCCTGGTCCAACGTTCGGATCGCGCGATCCTCAAGTCGCAACAGATGCCACTGCCCCGCCGCCTCGACTGGCTCACTGAAGTCACCAGGTTTGAGTGAGGACAAGGCATCCAGTACCACACTGCGGAAGGCACTCTGGGGCAGCGTCTGACGGATGAATTGAATCGGTAGACCCAGCTCGCGGCGCAAGCGGTCATGCAGCTGCTCAAAACTGGTGTGCCCATGGCGGATCAAGGCCTGGGCCTCATCGATCGCATGACGGAACGGAGAACAGAGATAGCTCACCGTCAGCTGTGCCAGTGAAGGGGCCTGACGCTCGTACAGGCTGGCGATGGGCTCCAGGCCGAGCGCTTCAGCGAGAGCCTGAAGGCGCAAAGATACAGCAATATGCATGCGAATCGTAGGCAGATCCTGACCGCTCTGCTCCAACCAGCCGCCCCAGACTGCATCGTCCACAAGCCCCTGCTCATGGCGTAGCAGCAAGAGCGCTTGATCGATTGCTGCTTCAGCAGGCAACGCAATGGCCTCTCGCTCAAACGCCTGCACCACAATCCTATTGATGGCAATGTCTTTGAGCATCGGCGTCAGCTTGCCCAGCTCCTGGAGATCGGCCAACACTTGGTCTCCAGTGAGGGTGTCGGCGCCGAGGCGAATGAAAGGCATGCTGAATCACACACGGTCTTGACAGCCTATCTGATCTTCAGCAAATGCTACGGAATTGCCATCAACGAATGGCTATGGCCATGCATCATCCAGACCCAGCCGGCAAGCACAACCAAGCAAAACGCAACAGAAGGCATCAGGCCATGAAAAGGATCATCAGGAGGGGCCGAGAGCAACAACTTCGAGCACCCACTGACGGAATGCTTCCGCTACATCCTGATCATTAAATAAACGATGGCCGTGGCGACGAATCACGGCTCGACAGTGCTGAGCGAAATCCTCATCATGGAGCAGGCGATGACTCAGAGCCACGTACTCATCAATCGAGTGGGCGATGAGTACAGGCAGTTCAATAATCTCCAGCATCGCCACGGTGTGACGACCTCGCATCGAATCACCCCTGAGCGTGACGACAGGACAGCCCATGGACAGCGACTGAAAGGAACTATTGCCGCCATTCCAGCCGGGAGTGTCCAGTACATGATGGGCTTCACAAAACAGACTCACATAGGTGTGATGGGGAATGCGCTGCAACAACCGGAAGCGATCCAGCAAGGCGTCGGGATCGGATCCAGCAGAGGCTAAGCGAGAACGCAACTTCTGGCCGAGGCCACGGTGGCCCATGTGATCCACCAACACGCAGCACGCCTCCGGTGCATCCTCGAGGATGCGGGCATAGATCAAATCAAAGGCAGGATGATATTTGAACGTGCTCTGCAGTGACAGCAACAGTGGGGACTGACTCGGCAAGTGCAAGTCCTGGCGAAGATCGTCCTCTTGTGGCGGCAATTCAGGGTTGGCATACACCAGACCGGTACCGGGCAAAAGCACCAAACGTTCCGAGTACCACTCTTGTGAGGAAGCATCCTCCATTCCGGCTCCGCTGAGGTAGAAGTCCATCACCCCAGATCCGGTGGTCACAGGGTGCCCCCAGGCGGCAGCCTGAACGGTGGCCAGACGGAAGTAGGCCAAAACACGGCTGGGGGCATGCATGCCCACGTCGGTGAACAGGAGCAGGTCAAGCTGATCGGCGCGCACCGCGGTGACCACCTGTTCCAAATTGTCCTGATCTAGGGGTAGATGCCGGTAAGTACCCAGCTGGGCAAAACTCTCAGTGGCATCGTCCTCCTCATCTCCGAGGTTGTAACAAAACAGCTCCACAGCAGGATCCATCCCAACAAGAGCCCGAACCCAACCAAGGGCCCAATAGGCTCCGTTGTGCCGTCTCATATGGGCCGAAATGAAGCCCACCCGCGGTGAGCGCTGCATGCTGCTGGTATGGGATGGCTGGTTCAAAGGCTCAGTGACGCGATGACGCAGCACAGTGCTGGCTATCTCAGCGAAGCGCTGTTGAAAGGTGCGGTCATTGCGCAACTGATAAGCGAGATAGAAGTGACTCACGCAGAACAGACCTCGATAGAGCGCCTGCCACTCCCAAGGCTCAAGATCCTCAGAGGCCACAGCCTCCTGAAGTGCCACAAGATCAGCCTCCAGACGTTCACGAACAGAAGAAACTTGCTGCGCACTGTCGTAGAGCACTGGTATCACTGCACAACGACAAAAGAGAGCAAGAGCCAGTGAAGGCATCGCATCACTGAGCGCCAAAGCCTGCTCGCAGCGATCCAGCTCAGTCAACACCGACACCCCACCCAAGGTGGCCACAAGCCTCTCACCGGGTTCAGAGGAAGCGGAAGCCCAAAGTTCATAGTGCGTCCATGCCTCCTCGTGGCGTCGCTCACGCACCAGTAATTGAGCTAAATTACGCCTGGCATTGAGATACGACGCATCCATGCTGAGGGCTTGCCGGTAGCAAATCTCAGCCTGCCCAGGCTGCTGCATGTCCGAAAAAGCCAATCCGAGATTGTTGAGGGCATCGCAATGCTGCGGAGCCAATTGAAGACAACCACGAAAAGCCTCAACAGCCTCCTTTGGCCGCTTGCGGCGCCTCAATATATTGCCCAGCAAAAACCAGGCCTGAATATCATCATTCTTCTGAAGAAGGCGCTGACGCAGGAGACGTTCCGCCTCATCAAAGCGTTCCATTTGCTCCAGGGCCAGAGCACAATTGGTCTGACACTCGCCAAACGAGGGAAACCAGGCCAGCGCCTCTTGATAACAGGCTACGGCCTTGGCTTCCTCCTTCAAAGCGCGCCAAACATTGCCGCGGTTGAACAGCACATAGGGAGTGAAAAAACCCTGCTGCTCACAGCGCTCGAAACAGCGCAGGGCTTGATGCTGATCACCACACAGGTGGTAGCAGACCCCCAGCAGATAGTTGCCTTCGCCATCCAACTGGGACTGAATCGTCAAGCTGTTGAGCACGAGCGCAGACTCCTGACGCTGCAATGCCTCATAAAGCTTGCCATAGCCTGACTCAGGGCAGTTGTGCTCGGGCCAGGATCGCGAGGACGAAAGCGCCAGCGCGTCCAGCCCGGTGGCAACGGCGATCAGGCGATGGCTGTCACGGGCCTGCTCAATCCAGCCGAGCACTAGGTCGGTGCCAATGACACCGGCTGCGGAAACAGGGCCCAAGGGCTTCCAATTCGGCAGTCGCTTCAACCATGCGTAATCACGTTCATAGAGACGTTCCACCTGTCGCCGTTGCCGTGACGTGGGAGCGATCAGATGGAGCAGATCAAGCTGAGGGAGATGAAGACGCTGATAGTGATCGAGAACCTGCTGCGGCAACCCAGCCTCGGCAGCAGGCAAACAGGAAAGTTGGTTCTGCCAGAAAGCATGGAACTGATCGCGCACAATGATATGGCTGTAGTCCACGGTGTCCGCCGCGGCTAAAGCCTCTTGGGGAATCAGGTGATGGTCCAGATCGAGCAGCTCAGGGCGATCTCTCAACAGATCGAGAAATTGCTGCCATCCAGCACGGAGTGAAGTGAAACTGCTGGCATCACACACCTCAGCGGGCATCTCCCGAGCGAATGCTTGATAGCCGGGATCGAACAACACGAGCTTGTGCCACCAGAAGCTGAGCAAGCGCTCCAACGGATCGCGGACAACCGTGATCCGGAGCCAGGTGTCATCCCGAAGCAGCTGCTGTCGCTGGAGCTCTGGGAGACTTCCAAAACGTTGCAGGCCGTGGTGCAATGGAGCATGCACCGCCATGCCCAGGCTGCGTTCCCCAGGCAACAGGGCTTGGGGCGGCTGGCGTCCGTCCAGAGCCACCAGCATGGCTTTGATGATCGTGGACTGGCACTTGGGGAGAGGCAGCACCCACAAGCGACGCTTGGGTAGCAACAGCGCTGCCTCGAGCCAGACCGAATTCATGGTTGGCCGCCAAAACGCGCTTGGATAGGAGGAATGTAATTCGAATCGGATGAAAAGATTCAGCCTCGCCGCCCTGCTCCTGTTGAGCTGGAGCACCACAGCAAGCCATGCTCAGACCATGGCACCCCCTAATAACGGGGTGGCCGGCAGCAGCTTCGCGGAACGGTTCAACGAAGGCTGTCTCAAGGGGGGGGGACAGGAAAGGCCAGGCTTGCAACGCCAGCGCTACTGCAAATGCCTCCTAGCGGCGTATCAACAGCGGTACAGCGAAAGCGAACTCCTGATGATTACCCAGCTCGCCGCTAAGGCCGGCAGCGTTGGACCAGCCGTGGTCAATGCGATGATGGGTCCTGAGAGGCGACGCTGCGGGAAGCCCTGAAACTCATCAGGGCAACTGAGAATAGCTGATCTGGAGCGAATCGAGGCTGAGAGTCGACAGGCCTGCGAAGTTCAGGGTGTTGCCCCCCCAGCGGAGCTCGGTTGATCCTCCAGAGGCGAACAGCTGGGGTGCTGAGACAACCTGATCAGGGCCCAGCCAGAACTCAAGGCGATCCTGTTTTGGATCAAAGCCGTTGACCGTATCGCTGGCGTTCACCCCAGGCCGGTATTGAAGGGTTTCGGATCCAGATCCAAGCTGGAACTGGTTACTACCCTTGCCCCCATAGATCACCGCATCACCACCGCCACCAATGAAGCGATCATTGGAAGCCCCCCCCCAAACAACCGAAGTTCCCCGGGACGCTCCGTACACGCTCACGGGTCCGATGAGGTAGTCCGGGCTGGTGAGATCAACAATCGAACGGCCGCCAGCACTGCCCATGCGGATTGTGTCGATGTTGAGGAGTCGCTGGGTGGAGTCACGGCCATGAATGTCTGGGCTCAGCTCTAGGCCATCAAAAAAAGCGGAATAACTGTCATGCAAGAAATAAGCCGTATCCCTATTCGGCTCCAGCACAATGCTGGTGATGGCGTCAGGTTGGGCCATGGTCACAAAGCTGTAGCGACCGAGCCCCACTAGAGGCAGCCGTTCTCCGGTACCGGGAGCGCCTGGACTTCCCACGTTCTGCGCCTCAAACGCCCCATCCCAGTTCCCCGTCACCAAGCCGTACACCGTGACATCCAGTGGGTCGCTCAGCTCCAGCAGATCAGGGGAGCCCTGGCTCGTAATCCGCAACCAAGGGGACGTGGACTGGCTCGAGTTGAAGCGAAAACCCAGCTGGGTTGCCGGCAGCGACACCTCCTGCGGCGTGATGGAGCCCTCTACCTCAACATCCTGAACAATGCTGCGCTCCGGCAAACCATTGAGTGCTGGGGTGGTGATCCGTAACTGGAAACGGTCTTGACCGGAATAGGTGGCAAAGGGGACGTACTCGACCGTGCCGGTCGCCCCATCCAGCTTCACTCGGCCATGGGAGGGAGGCGTCTGCAGGCTGTATGTGAGCTGTGTCGGCAACGGCGAGATATTGGCCTGCTCGATCACCACCACGGGCTCAGTGATGTCTTCGAACAGGGCCCCTGAGTTCTGTGCACCCCAACTGGTATCGGCCCCACCCAACGAACTGTTGCGATATGGGGCCTTGGCCATGGCCTCGAAGACGTCCAAACCACTTGAAACGGCAGCAAACACTGCATATCCCGGGTTAGCGCTCAGATCGTCCTGAATTGGGGCACGATCGTCGAGCACCGGGTTGTCAATCACGTTCACGAAGAACTGACCCGTGGCGCTGTGCGGTTGGTTGGTGCGCGCCATCGCCACGGTGCCGCGCCGATTCGACAGTCCGCTGGTGCTGGTGCCCTCCAGGGGAATCGGCGAAAAACTTTGGATGGCTCCAAAACCATCAGCCTTCAGGGCATCAGCACTAAAGCCACCGCCTTGGACCACCTGAATGGAATCATTCGGCTGAAGGACCCGATGAAAGACCGTGCGGTCATAGAGAAGTTCACGGGCGTAACGCAAGGCGTTGAGGGCCGTGACCGGAGCCCTGTCAACAGCCAACTGCAACGACACCTGAGCCCTGTCCCCACTGAATGCGGAGAGCTGATTGGTGCGGCCACGGCTGGTGGTGTAGGTGATGTCGCTGAGGCTCAACACAAGCTGAGGGCGCCCAAGGCCCATGGGTTTCACCTGGGCGGTTGCCTGATTGACCGCCAGAGTCAGACGTTGACGTGGAGTTGGAGGCGCAGAGACCCGAAGCACCAGCTCTCGGCTAGCGACGCGTTGACCAGCTGCATTGCGCAGAAAGAGGGGAAGGCTGTCTTCGACGCTGTTGCTCCAAGCCGCCAACATCGGCAGCTCGGCATAGGGGGTGTAGATGGCGTTACCAACCTCATCGACCTCGAGGTCGCCCGTGAGGCCCGCCAGGAGTCCTGGCTCAAAACGCTGCCCTGGGCCTGGATCGAGCTGGAACTGGGTGCTTTGGAGGGTGCCATCCGCTCTGATGGGCTGAACATCAAGCTGGTAGGCGTTCAGCTGCGGACCAGTGAAATAGAGAAGGGCATCGGCGGTGCCACCGACAGCTACAGCAGAACCAGCCCAGGCGCCTGAACCCGCACCCGAAAGAATGATGTTGCCCTGTGCGTCGGCCAAGATAGCTGAGGCGCCCACGGCGGCGTCTACGCCAACGCCGCGGGTTAGACGGGATGTCTCCAGGACCTCTCCGGCCAACGTGAGACTGGCGCGGAGCAGGTCACGGCCATCATCAGTAACCAGCTCCAGGCGATTGCCGGCTAGCGCCAACTTCGCGGTTGTTTCATCCTGGGCAGAGGCATCCAGCTGACGCAGCCAGCGCAGGCTGCCGTTGAGATCGAACGCTGCCACGAAAGGGTCAGCATCGCGGCGGGAGGGATCTCGACTGCTGCCGGAGTCGGGGATGGTGCCCCGCGTGATGCCGGCCGCGTACACGGTGGTGGAGTCGGAGACGAGCGCCGTGAAGCGGTCGAAAGAACCAACCGCACCAAGCAGCCGCTCCCAGCGCTGCTGCCCCGTGACGTCATAGGCCGCCAAGTAGGCCTGACGATCGTTTGCACCCTCAGTAAAACTGCCTGCCACCACCAGACTGGTCCCAGTGGCAGTGGTGTCCGGCACCAAGGTCACAGCCTCCAGATCATCCTCGCCGGCTCGGCCGATCAGGCGGGTGATGGGCGACGCCTCCTGGGTTGGAGGAATGATCGTGAGCAATCCATCGCCGAAGCCTCGCTCACCGGCGCGGGGGGCTGGATTGGCCTTGAGCTGACCGCCGATGCGGCCTGCTCCACGGCTCACCCCCACCAAGACGATGGTGCCGTCAGACGCAATGGCCAGATCATTGAACTGATCATCACTGGCGGTGTCACTCGCCAGCGGAAAAAACTGCAATGCATCACCGCTGACCGCATCAAACGACAGCAGCACGGCATCACGATGGCCGCCCTTCTCGGCCTCCAGAAATCCGGCGGCCAGGACATAACGGTCGCCGTAGATGGCCAAGGCCTGGAAAGCGTCCTCGCCCGGATTGGGTAGCGACCACTTCCACAGCAGGCGGCCTCGCCAGTCACGCAACGAGAGGTGCAGATCCCGGCCTGTGGCCTCAGCACTTGAACCTGCGCTGCCTCCAGCCACCAGCAACTGCCCGCCAGCGCTGAAGGCCAGATCGGTGAACAGATCACCGACGGCCGGTGCCCCCTCAATCAACACCCAAGGCTGAGGCTGGAGAGCCGACATGGTTGACGCAGCCGCCGAAGAACCAACAAATCAGCATCACGTTCGCACAACTCCCACGGAACGACTGCCCTAGCGGCCGAAGATCTCACCATGCCGACACCAATCCCGAACAGATCCGGGGCGTTCGAGGGACGATCTCGCCTGAGACTCGAGTATGAGATTGTTCCGTTGGGCGATTCCTGTGGCGCAGGGCCGAGTCAGAACAAAGACCATGCTCAACGGCAGGCGCCGCAGCACTGACCTGGTGCGCCTCTACCTGCAGGACATCGGCCGGGTGGACCTGCTCAGCCATGAGCAGGAGCTCACCCTGGCCCGCCAGGTGCAACAGCGCGAACGGCTGCTGCGGGAGCGGCGCCACCTAGCCCAGCAGTGCCCGCCCCTGGCGGAGCTGATCCAGCTGGAAGAGCGGCGCCAGCGACTGGGAGCCCAGCTGGGCCACACCCCCACCGTGGTGCAATGGGCCAAGCACTGCGGCCAGGAGCCGGCGGCCCTGCGGGAGCGGCTGCGGCAGGGGCAGCAGCTGTGGGCGGAGCGGAGCGGCCTGGAGGCGGCGGCGCTGAAACAGGCGCTGCACCACGGGCGACGCGCCCGCGACCGGATGATCCAAGCCAACCTGCGGCTGGTGGTGGCCGTGGCCAAGAAGTACCAACAGCGGGGCATGGAACTGCTCGACCTGGTGCAGGAGGGCACCCTGGGGCTGGAGCGGGCCGTGGAGAAATACGACCCCACGCGCGGCTTCCGCTTCAGCACCTACGCCTACTGGTGGATCCGCCAGGGGATCACCCGCGCCATCGCCACCCAGAGCCGCACCATCCGGCTGCCGGTGCATGTCACCGAGAAGCTCAACCGCATCAAGAAGGCCCAGCGGGAAATCGCCACGGAGCAGGGGCGGCTGGCCTCCGTGGCCGACCTGGCCCAGCGGCTGGGCCTGAGTGAGGAGGTGGTGCGCCTCACCCTGATGCGGGTGCCGCGGGCTGTGTCCCTGGACACGCGGGTGGGCCGCGAGCAGGACACCGAGCTCAGCGAACTGCTGGAGGACAGCCACGCCACCCCGGAGCAGGAGCTCACCCGCGAGCAACTGCACGCCGACCTGGAGGCCCTGCTGACGGAGCTCACCAGCCGGGAGGCGGCGGTGATCCGGCTGCGCTACGGGCTCGAAGACGACCAGCCCCAGACCCTCTCCGAAATCGGGGCCGGCCTGCGGCTCTCCCGGGAGCGGGTGCGCCAGATCGAATGCCGTGCCCTGCTCAAGCTGCGGCAACCCCAGCGGCGCTGCCGCGTGCACGATTACCTGCCGAGCCTGGACAACGATCTGGGGGATTCCTGAGGGTCCCCTGGAGGGGCCCGGTAGATTGAAGGGTCGCTGCTGCTGCCATGGCCAAGTTCGTCTTTGTGACCGGTGGCGTGGTGTCCAGCATCGGCAAGGGCATCGTGGCCGCCAGCCTCGGACGACTGCTGAAGAGCCGGGGCTACAGCGTTTCGATCCTCAAGCTCGACCCTTATCTGAACGTGGATCCGGGCACCATGAGCCCGTACCAGCACGGCGAGGTGTTCGTCACCGAAGACGGCGCCGAAACCGACCTCGACCTGGGCCACTACGAGCGCTTCACCGACACGGCCATGTCGCGCCTGAACAGCGTGACAACCGGCTCCATCTACCAATCGGTGATCAACAAGGAGCGCCGCGGCGATTACAACGGCGGCACCGTACAGGTGATCCCCCACATCACCGGCGAGATCCGCGAACGCATCCAACGGGTGGCGGCCAACAGCGGCGCCGATGTGGTGATCACCGAGATCGGCGGCACCGTAGGCGACATCGAATCGCTGCCCTTCCTGGAGGCGATCCGCGAGTTCCATGGCGATGTGGGGCGCAACGACATCGCCTACGTGCACGTGACGCTGCTGCCCTACATCGGCACCTCCGGCGAGCTCAAGACCAAGCCCACGCAGCACTCCGTGAAGGAGCTGCGCTCCATCGGCATCCAGCCAGACGTGCTGGTGTGCCGCAGCGACCGCAACATCAGCGAAGACCTCAAAGCCAAGATCGGCGGCTTCTGTGGCGTGCCCAAACGGGCCGTGATTCAGGCCCTCGACGCCGACAGCATTTATGCCGTGCCGATCACCCTGGAGCAGGAGGGCCTCTGCCGTGAGGTGCTCGACCTTCTGGGCCTGGCGGACCACGACAGCGACATGGCCCTCTGGGCCGCCATGGTGGCCAAACTTCGCAACCCCGGCCCCGCGGTGAAGGTGGCCCTGGTGGGCAAGTACGTGCAGCTCAACGACGCCTACCTGTCGGTGGTGGAGGCCCTGCGCCACGCCTGCATCGACCGCGATGCCGCCCTCGACCTGCACTGGATCTGCGCCGAGCAGATCGAGGAGCAAGGGGCCGATGTGCTGCTGCGGGGCATGGATGCGGTGGTGGTGCCGGGAGGCTTCGGCAACCGCGGCGTCGACGGCAAGGTGGCGGCGATCCAATGGGCCCGGGAGCAACGGGTGCCCTTCCTCGGGCTCTGCCTGGGCATGCAGTGTGCGGTGATCGAGTGGGCCCGCAACCAGGCCGGCCTCACGGGGGCCACCAGCGCCGAGCTCGATGCCGACACGGCCCATCCGGTGATCCACCTGCTGCCAGAGCAGCAGGACGTGGTCGACCTGGGGGGCACCATGCGCCTTGGGATCTACCCCTGCCGACTGGCCCCGGGTACCATGGGCCACAGCCTCTACGGCGATGAAGTGGTCTACGAGCGTCACCGCCATCGCTATGAGTTCAACAACGCCTACCGCAACCTATTCCTGGAGTCGGGCTACGAGATCAGCGGCACCTCCCCCGATGGTCGCCTGGTGGAACTGATCGAACTCAAGGACCATCCCTTCTTCACCGCCTGCCAGTACCACCCTGAATTCCTCTCCCGCCCGGGCCGACCCCACCCCCTGTTCCGCGGCCTGATCGAGGCAGTCCAGCGTCAGCACATCGGAGTATCAGACAAGGGCTGGGGGGGGGAAGTGGGCTTGGCAACGGCCAAGGAGTCCTATTCAATTCTGAACGATCGGCAATCAATTGAACACGATTGATCAAGCAGGTACAGACAAGTCCGAAGCCTAGGTACATGATGAGCGGCAATCATGGCGTAAAACCTGAGATGACGATGAAAACAGCGCGTCACTCATGAGCGATCAGTCTCTTCCAGTCGTGGAAATATTTCATTCACTCCAGGGCGAAGGATTTCACGCCGGACGTAGCGCACTTTTCATCCGGCTCGCAGGCTGCAGCGTCGGCTGCACATGGTGCGATACAAAGAACTCATGGGCTGCAGAAGATCATCGCAGGCGACGCATCAGAGAAATCGTCGATGAGGCGCATCAAGCCAGAGACGACGGTGCAGGCTTCATAGTGGTCACGGGCGGTGAACCCCTTGAACATGACTTGACAAGCCTGTGCGAGGAGCTTAGGCAAACCTGCTTACCGCTTCACATTGAGACCAGCGGCACGGCAAACCTGAGCGGCAGATTTGATTGGGTCACCCTGTCGCCAAAACGGCACAAGCCACCTCTCTCATCAATGACAGCTCTGTGCAACGAACTGAAAATGATCGTTCACACGGAGGATGACCTTGTATTTGCCGTGGAAATGGCAAAGAAAGCCAAAACTCGATCAGAGCTGTCGCCGAGGAATCCAATTCTCATTGTTCAACCTGGTTGGCAGAGCAAGATAGGCAAGGACTTGGCGATGAACTTTGCAATGTCAAACAGAGAGTGGCGACTCAGCCTGCAAAGCCATAAAATCCTTGGTATTCAGTAGCCATATTCGTCAAAGCGGGGGATCTTGCCCCACAAACCTAAAATCAAAGTCTCCGTAGGGCATCAGCTTTATCCTGAAAAGAACCTAGCATTAGTTGCAAATAACTCACCTTCCTGAGCTTAATATTAGCTGTCAGGGACATTCCCACCTGGAGCGGCAACAACTGGCCACTACGAAGCCTGAACTGCTGAGAACTTAGACGAACCGATGCAGGGTAACGATAACTTTGTTTCAGCTGATCCGGAGGAAGGGCATCAGAGCCAATGCTGCTCAAACGTCCCTGAAGGACGCCAAAATCGGTGGACGGGAAGGAATCAATAGAAATCTCAACAGGGCGTCCAACTCGAACAAATCCAATTTGGGAACTTTCAATTTCAACCTTTGCTTGGAGCGCAGAAAAAGGGACAATTTTCATCACTGGATCACTGGTTTGCGCCACAAAACCCTTACCCTTCGGCTTTAGATCAAAAACGACGCCATCCACGGGAGAGCGAAGGTCTTGGTAGCGGATATTCACCGATAATTCGGTGAGCTTGCTGCGCAGTTCCGAAAGCTCCGCTTGCAGCTGCTGAATCGATTGTTGAAGGATAGAAATTTGACGAAAACGATCTACACGTACTTTCTCAAGCTCGCCTTCAACCTCTCTAACTTTATTTGCTTGTTGAAGGTACTGCAATTCTGGCAACGCCCCTACCTTCTGCAGTGAAGCGAGACGCATAAAAATCTTCTTTTCGAGTTCTAGATTACGAAGAAGAACCTTTTGCTCAGTATCATTTAATGATAAATAGCGACTCATTTCCGTCTGCTTGAGGCGCAACTGCTGCTGCTTAGCCGCAATACCTTCCCTTGTGCTATTCTCACGATCAACAGTTGCTTCATTATCGAGTCGCATCAAGACCTGACCTTGCTTGACTCTCTGGCCGTCTTTGACCAGGATTTCGTCCAAAACACCACCAACAGGCATTTGAACGGTTTTTACATCGCCAATAGGCTCTAGTTTTCCTGGAGCGACGACGACCTCATCGGTTTGGGCGAAGGCAAGCCATGCCAGTGAAAAACCAGTTGTCCCAAGCAGAACCCATACAATCGTACGAACAAAGAAGCGTGACTGACGGAGACCTAACTCCTCAGGATTTGATTCAACCCGCCTCTCAATTAAGTTTTGAAATGAACGAACAATAGTCATTGGATTGCGTGTTTTTTTCACTTACTCAGCCTCCTGCTGCCGATACAACGCATAATATCGACCTCGTTGTGCAATCAGTTGATCGTGGGTACCACTCTCGACGATCACACCTTCATGCAACATGATGATCATTTGAGCTCGTCGCACAGTTGAAAGGCGGTGGGTAATAAAAAAGACGGTTGAGTCTTGAAGATTATCAAGTAGGTTGTCGCAGACCCGCCTTTCGGTGTCATAATCGAGAGCACTTGTTGCTTCATCAAGAACCAAGAGACGTGGCTCAGACAAGAGCGTTCGCGCAAGAGCAAGACGCTGCCTCTGTCCACCGGAAATATTAGTTCCTCTCTCACCAACATTCGAACTGTATCCCCCTGGCAGTTCCATAATAAAGTCGTGAGCGCATGCCAGTTGCGCAGCTTTCACGATTGCATCGCTACTGGCATCTGGATCGGTGAGTGCAATATTTTCAGCTACGGATCCTGTAAATAGAAGTGGTTCTTGGGGAACAATTCCAATTTGCCTCCTTAAAGAATAGAGCTCAACTTTGTCAATATCGTAACCATCAACCAACACACGGCCAGATTGGGGTGAATAGAGTCGAGCCAACATTTTTGTCAAAGTACTTTTGCCGCTACCACTTTGACCAACAACTCCAACGAAGGTACCCGGTGGGATTGTGATGGTGATATGGTTTAGAGTTAAAGGGGCTCCTGACTGAAAAGAGAAACAAAGGTCGTCAAACTGAACTAAACCTTGAATTGGGGGAAGGGGAATCTTTGCCTTATCAGCATCACTCGATTCTTCAGGGGTATCAACAACATCTGCAAGGCGCTCAAAAGAAACCTTAAGCTCCTGAATATTTTGCCAGATAGAACTTAGTCTTAACAGCGGCTGCGTGACATATCCGGAAATGATTCTGAATGCAATCAACTGACCTAAACTCATCTCACCCTTCAAGACCAAGGTTGCGCCAACCCACAGAACCAGTAATTGAGAAAGCTTTTGCAAAACTTGCGAGGTTTCTGTTAGGGCAGTTCCAGTTATTGTCTTTTCAAAAGAGCGACTTATATACTTACTGTAAAGACCCTGCCACTTCCAGCGGCTGATCATTTCTACATTTTGTGCCTTAACCGTCTGAATGCCTGTCAATACCTCAACAAGGTGGCTTTGGGTTTTTGCGTTCTCTTGAGCTGTATCGCGATATTGGCGCCTAAATAAAGGCGCACCAACAACAGTTAGCCCTATCTGTATGGGCAGAACGCACAAAGCAATCAATGTCAAAAGCCAACTATAAATAACCATAACAATGATATAAATGACTGAAAAGGCGGTATCTAGGAGCGTTGTCAAAGCCTGACCTGTCAGAAAGTTTCTAATTTTTTCTAACTCTGCTATTCGTGTACCCAGCTCACCCACGGGACGCTTATCAAAATAATCAAGCGGCAATCTCAAAAGATGATCAATAACCTCTGCTCCCAATCGCATATCGATGCGATTGGTGGTTTCGGTGAACAGAAATGTGCGCAGCGAGCCTATAACACCTTCTAAAATAGTCACAACAACTAACGCTATGCCAAGAACCTGCAAGGTGTCCAGACTACGTTGACTAATAACTTTGTCAATGATGACCTGAATCAACAATGGATTGGCCAAGCTAAATAGCTGAACCACAAATGATGCGATCAAAACCTGACTCAATATTCCTCGATAACGGCGTAATGCAGGCCAAAACCAATTAAAGCCAAAGCGCTTGTCAGGAGAACTATTACGGCGTTCCAAAAGCAGTACCTGAATGCCTTCCGGGAACACCTCCGGAAGTTCACTTGGTGAAACGACGACAACGCCATCCTTAGGAGAAGCAACATGCAAACCTCTGACGTTGGCATCTCGAACAAGAGCAAAACCCTGCTTCCAAGGAATCAGGGCAGGAGTCTGCAAACGTGTTCCTTGGCTAGATGGAACCAAAACACCACTTACATGCAAACCCATCGTGGCGGCGATATTGGCACATAATTGAAGATCTGGATTCTGACCACGCCTGAGAGCGTCACGAAGGATCTTCTCAATCGCATCCTTACGAAATGGCAAATTGAGTTCTGTGGCAATCATCTGGAAACAAGCAAGCGTCTCCTCGAGGGGACCCTCACCACGCAAGAGGCGAAATGGCAGTTGATCTCGCTGACCAAGATCTAATGCAGAAGCCAAAGGTGTAGAGCCTGATGCAACAACAACATTCGCGGGAGTGTTAACTGTGAGTAAAGGATTAGTCTCGTTTGTCAGCGTTTGATCTGCTCTCTGCTGTGGATCTACGACCTCCACATACCACTCCAATGGTACTGAAATCAGACGCGCTGGCATGGGCGGATTAGCCCCCGGCATCCCTGCTTCTGGATCTAGTCTGGATCCAATAGGGTGCGCGGAAAGATTATTACTAGCAACTAGCAAGACGAGATCCGGCGACAGTCCCCTGATGGAATCCCCGCTTGGATGGATAAGTCGGGCCAAAGGCTTGATGCCTTCAAGCAGCTGGATTGCATTTGAAGCTTTTGTCGGGTGCGCACTCTGAAGCTGCTGGATTAGTGCTAGCAATTCAGAAGTAAACAAATGACTTGCACACCATTTAAGAAAAGTGGGTTCTGAAGCCAGCAGTTCTACGATGAACTGATCTTCCATGACCCAAGCCTGTACTGGACCAGCACAGCTGACCGACTCACAAGCCTGGGCACGCAGCAATGAGGCTAGACCAATAAAAGAGCCCGCGGTGAGCTTCTCTACTGTTCTTAATTTCCCATCTTCGCGGTATAGCAAACGTGCCTGTCCAGATGCAATAATAAAAATATTGCTTGAGATACGATCAGCTTGGCTAAGATCCTGCCCAGTGGTAAACTCCTGAAGAATGAGCTTGGAAGAGACAGACTCTCGGCCCGGCCTTGAGAGCTCTGCAAATGCTGGATGGCTATCCAATAATTCACTGAGATGCAGCTGAGACATCAGGATTGGGCAGATGCAGGATGATGTAATTTGGAACGCAGCTGTGCGAGAGTTGCCTCAACAGCCTGCTCAAGAGATTGTTCAAATAATTCTTGACTCATTTGAATGGCCATGGACTCATCAAACGTTGCCGGTGTCATCGATTCTAATCGAAAAAGCAACCACCATTCACCAATCTGGAAAGGCTCTTGAACCTCGGCGATTGGCGACGTACGAAGCCGTTCAACCAGTTGAGGATGAGCCTGTGTCAAGGGAACGGGGCCTACAATTCCACGAGTTACACGCTCAGGGCCTTCCGCAAATTCAGCGGCTAGGTCCGCAAATGTTGCCTCGCCTTCTTGTAATTGAAAATAAAGTTCCCTAGCCAATCCTGAATCCTTCAATCGCAGCAAGCTGTATACGACTCGGTCTAACTGTTGTTTGCGCTCCAAGAAGCGTACTTCAGCTTTGGGACGATACAAACGATCGCAATGACGTCTTAGGCGAATTGGAAGCTCAACTTGCAGCTGCAAATCTTCTAATGTAAGCACATTCGCTATACGATAGCGCTCCAGTGCTTCAGTATCAGAAAGCTTGCGCTCTTGCGCAAATGCATTTAAAGCCTGTTGACGATCTTCGTCGCTGATGGGCTCCTGAGATAAAGCATCACTAATGAGATATTGCCGCAAAAAGGTACGTAGAACCCCGTAACGTGCGAGTGCGGCAAGCGACTCGAGTGGAAGAGCCGGTGCAGGGGGGGCCTTTGGAGAATTGGACAAACCCTTGTGATCAAGCCCTTCCATCATGCCCGACAAGAGTCGAGATGCAGCATAAGCCCGTAGGAACAGAGTGTTGTTGGTCACAATGATGGCCCAAGCACACAATCCCTTCGGAGGCCGAAGATGGGAATGACTGAGTCACCCCGCCAAATCGTTTCCATCGACAGATCCCTGCGCTCAGCCTCCGCAACAGTCTTGCTGGTGGCAACTGCTTTCAAAACTGCGCCCTAGCTGTTCTGTCTCACCACGTTGATCAGCAGAGCAGCGCATGGAGCCGCTGCTGAGGTGATTGGCCGCCGAGGGCTGAGTGCTTCCTCAGGCGGTTATAGATCGAGAGATACCGGGGAAGCCAGAGATTCCGCTCGATGGAGTTCTGGAAGGGCATTGAGTACGCCCACTC
>Ga0194118_10003878_pt1 | contig 16894 bp, 14 predicted proteins | sample TA2MahsurfametaG_2_FD_148662 | JGI IMG/M metagenome (GOLD analysis project Ga0194118, IMG submission 148662) | Freshwater microbial communities from Lake Tanganyika, Tanzania - TA2015013 Mahale N5 surface | ecosystem: Environmental > Aquatic > Freshwater > Lake | place: Tanzania: Lake...
CGATTGTCTGGATCGCTGACATTGCGGCGTACTTTGTGGGACGAGCCATCGGACGACACAAGCTTGCTCCCAGCATCAGCCCGGGAAAATCCTGGGAAGGTGCGTTTGCAGGCATGGCAGCGGTTGCATTGGCAGGATTGGCAACGGTCCCTTTTGAGGCGATGTCTTTGGCACTCCCCTCGCGCCTGGTGGGTACGATTGGGTGGATGGGGGCCGCCTTGGTGCTGGCCCTGCTTGCGGCGCTTTCGATCGTCGGCGACCTGTTTGAATCGCTTCTCAAGCGCCAGGCGGGTGTCAAGGACAGCGGCAACGTGTTGCCCGGCCACGGGGGCGTACTTGATCGAATTGATGCACTGATTCCCACGATGCCTGCCGTGGCGTTGATCGCAGAACTGCTGGGATAATCCGCGTCATGAAGACAGTCACGGTGCTTGGGGCAACCGGCTCGATCGGCTTGAGTACGCTCGATGTCATTGGCCGTCACCCGGATCGATTCAGGGTGCACGGCCTTTCTGCGCATAGCCGGATCAACCAGGTGTTTGAGCTGGCAGTGCGGCACCGGCCTGCGGTCATCGCGGTCAGCACCGAAAGCGATGCCAATACGCTCAGGCAGCGGCTTGCCAGCGAGCGGATTGCGACCGAGGTCCTCAGTGGTCCTCGGGCACTCGATACCATCGCCGAGGCGCCAGAGGTCGATCTGGTGATGGCTGCGATCGTCGGTGCGGCCGGGTTGCCGTCGGCATTGGCCGCTGCGCGCGCTGGTAAATGCATTCTGCTGGCAAACAAGGAATCGTTGGTGATGGCCGGCGACGTGTTCCTGGCGGCGTGTCGGCAGGGGGCGGCTACGGTGTTGCCCATCGATAGCGAGCACAACGCGGTGTTCCAGTGCCTGCCCGAGCGCAAACACGCAGCGGGTGCGCCGCCCGGCATCCGCCGCATTCTGCTTACTGCGTCAGGTGGCCCGTTTCGTCTGGCCAGCCCCGATACGATCGACACCGCGACGCCCGAGCAGGCGGTTGCCCATCCCCGCTGGAGCATGGGCCGGAAAATCTCAGTCGACTCGGCAACCATGATGAACAAGGGCCTCGAACTGATTGAGGCGCACTACCTGTTTGGTGTTCCGCATTCAGCGCTTGAAGTGGTGGTACATCCGCAGAGCATCGTGCACTCCATGGTCGAGTATGTCGACGGTTCTGTCCTGGCACAGCTTGGCAACCCCGACATGCGAACGCCCATCGCACATGCTCTGGGCTTCCCGGAGAGAATCGAGAGCGGGGTAACGCCACTGGATCTCGCTGCGGTCGGAAGGCTCGATTTCGAACCCCCAGACCTGGTGCGCTTTCCCAGTCTGCGATTGGCGCGCACGGTGCTCGAAAGCGGCGGCGGAGCCGCTTGCGTGTTGAACGCAGCAAACGAAGTGTCGGTGGCAGCCTTTCTTGAGCGACAGGTTCGGTTTGGCGACATCGCCCGCATCAATGAGCAGGTGCTCAATCAACTCGGTTCTGAACATGCCGGGTCCGATGTCGAGGGCGTGCTCGATCTTGACCGTCGGGCGCGCGAGTGCGCGACCCAGGCGCTCGCCAGGTGGGCTTGATGAGTCTGCTGCAAACAGTCCTCGCGTTTCTGGTGGCGCTGACGCTGCTCATCTTCGTTCATGAACTGGGGCACTTCGCGGTCGCTCGCTGGTGCGGTGTCAAGGTGTTGCGGTTTTCCATCGGTTTTGGGCCGGCGCTGTGGACGCGCCGGTTTGGCGCTGACCGCACCGAGTGGGTCGTTGCCGCGATTCCGCTTGGCGGCTACGTCCAGATGCTCGATGAGCGTGACCGTGATGCTGCTGAGCCGATTGCCGATGCGGACCTGCCGCGCGCTTTCTCGCGTCAGCCCCTGGCCCAGCGATCGATGATTGTTGCGGCTGGTCCCATCGCAAACTTTCTGTTGGCGATTGCCTTGTATGCGGCCCTGGCGTGGGGGGGCACCGAGCAGCCGGTTCCCGTGGTCGACACACCGCCAGCGGGTAGCGCTGCGGCTGCCGCTGGCATTGCCGAGGGCGATACGATCCGTGCGGTCGACGGCGCGCCGCTTCAATCCTGGAACCAATTGCGGCTCAAGCTGATCGACGCCTCGCTGGCAGGGTCCCCCGTGCGCCTAACGGTCGAACGTGGCGGCCAGAGGCTTGATCTGGTCCTGCCGACCCGTGGGGCGATCGCGGCTGAGCTGCCCGAGCGCGATCCGCTGCATTTTCTGGGGCTGTCGCTGGCGCCCGGGCAAGTCATCATCGGCAGCCTGGTGGCCGGCGAGGCTGCGATCGAAGCGGGGTTGCTGGCGGGCGATCGCGTGCTCAGTGTCAATGGAGAGCCCATTCGACGCGCTCGTGACCTGATCGAGCGTGTCCGAGACAGCGCGGGCACGCCGATTAGCATTGCAGTGGCGCGGGGTGTTGACGAGATTACCCTGCGCGTCACGCCGGTAGCCCACGGCGCGCCTGCCCCGGACGGACGCGCACGGGGTCGAATCGGTGCGATGCTGCAGGACCGCGTCCGCACCGAAACTGTTCAGGCAGGGCCTGTCGATTCAGTGGTCCAGGGTGTTGAGCGAACCTGGGAAATGAGCGCGTTCTCGGTTCGAATGTTGGGTCGTATGCTGACAGGCGATCTGTCGGTGAGAAATCTTAGCGGGCCTGTGACGATCGCCGACATGGCCGGACAAACCGCCCGCAGCGGGCTGGAGTCCTACATCGGGTTTCTCGCGCTCATCAGCGTGAGCCTTGGCGTGTTGAATCTGCTGCCGATTCCGATCCTGGATGGAGGGCATTTGGTATATTACGCGGTTGAGGCGATCAGACGCCGACCGTTGTCCGATCACGTTATGGCTCTCACCCAAAAGGCCGGTTTGCTGCTGGTCGTACTCATGATGGCGATTGCACTCTTCAACGATTTTGTTCGGCTGCTCGGGCCTTAACGCATGGCTCGCATCCTGCCCTTCGTACGCCTTCGCCGTTTCGCTTCGGTTTCTTTCTGCTCCCTATTCCTGGCTGCCGGGTTGAACAACGCGGTCCGCGCCTTCGATGCGTTTGTGGTTCGTGACATCCGGATCGAAGGTGTGCAGCGAATCGAGCCGGGAACCGTGTTCGGGTATCTGCCGGTTAAAGTGGGCGATCGCATTACGCCCGACTCGGCTACGGCGGCCATTCAGGCGCTCTATGCCAGCGGCTTTTTCCGCGACGTCCGGTTGCAGGCTGAAGGTGATGTTCTTGTAGTCATCGTCGAAGAACGACCCGCCATCGGATCGGTCGACATCACAGGTGTCAAAGAGTTTGATGCGGACACGCTCAAGCGCTCGCTCCGCGATATTGGGCTTGCTGAGTCGCGAATTTTCGACCGAAGCCTGCTTGAACGCGCGGAGCAGGAACTCAAGCGTCAGTATCTGTCTCGTGGCAAATATGCGGTGCGCGTCACTTCCACGGTAACGCCGCTCGAGCGCAACCGCGTCGGTGTGTCGATGGTGGTTGAGGAGGGCGCGTCGGCGTCAATCTCGGCCATTCGCTTCGTTGGCAACAAGGCTTTCTCCGAGAGCGTTCTGCTGGATGAGATGAAGCTTGGCACGCCCACCTGGCTCAGCTGGTACACCAAGAATGATCGCTATTCGCGCGAGAAGCTCTCAGGCGACCTGGAAAGTGTCCGCTCGTTTTATCTCGATCGCGGATACCTTGAATTCAACGTTCGCTCCACCCAGGTATCCATCAGTCCCGACCGGGAGTCGATCGAACTGGTGGTCGTTGTTGAAGAAGGCGAACAGTACCGGGTCAAAGAGATCACCTTTGCGGGCGAATTGTTGGGCCGGGGCGATGAATTCCGCGCCATGATGAAGCTTGCGCCGGGAGAGGTCTTCTCCGGGTCCAGGCTTAATGACTCAACCAAGCAGATCAACGATCGCCTGGGTTCGCTCGGGTATGCGTTCGCCCGGGTTGAGGCCGTACCGCAGGCCGACAAGGACACCCAGCAGGTCAGCTTTACCGTTCTGGTTGAGCCTGGCCGGCGCGCCTATGTTCGACGCATCGACATCGGTGGTAATGCGCGAACCCGTGATGAGGTCATTCGACGCGAGCTGCGGCAGTTCGAAGATGCCTGGTACGACGCAGAAAAGATCAAGCTGTCGCGGGACCGGATCAATCGCCTTGGTTACTTCACCGACGTAAAGATCGATACCCAGGCGGTCCCTGGAACCAACGATCAGGTTGATCTACGGGTCACGGTGGTGGAGCGCCCAACGGGCGCGATCTCGCTGGGAATCGGCTTCTCCACGACCGAAAAAGCAATTCTGGCTGCATCGCTCTCGCAGAACAACTTTCTGGGCACCGGCAAGATCGTCGGCTTTGAGGTCAACACGAGCCGTCTCGCCCGGCAAATTGTGCTGTCGCACACCAACCCCTACCTGACCGATGACGGCATCAGTCAAACGGTTGAGCTGGCATCGCGCTCGTTTAACGCGTCAGCGTTGCTGCTTGGCGACTACAAGTTTGAAACGCTGTCGGTCGCAACCCGATTCGGTATTCCCTACACCGAGGTCGATCGGGTTTTCTTCGGTATCGGCGCAGAGAACACCGAGCTCGGTCTGGGCCCGCTCGCTCCGCAGCGCTATACCAAATGGGTCAACGAATACGGTACCTCTGCGTCGGCGGTGGTCGGTACTTTGGGATGGTTGCGCGACAGTCGCGACAGCGCATTGGCGCCCACCCGGGGACGGTTGCAGCGCGTCAACTTCGAGACAGCGCTTCCTTCAGGCGAACTGCGCTTCTGGCGAAGCAACGCGGTGCAGCAGTTGTTCTGGCCCATCACCCGTGACTACACCATCGCACTTAATGGTGATGTGGCATACGGCGCCGGCTTTGGTGGGCGATCGTTTCCGTTATTCAAGAACTATTTTGCTGGCGGAATCGGCTCGGTCAGGGGTTTTTATCCCAGCTCGCTCGGACCCAAAGACATCGAACCGCTCCAACTGGGCGGAACTCGTGAGGTCCCGATTGGTGGACAGTTGCGGGTGGTTGGGAGCGCCGAGTTCATCTTTCCGCTGCCCGGTTCAGGCGCTGATAGAACGATCCGAACCTTTTTCTTCTCCGATGTCGGTAACGTCTACCCCGATTCCAATATTGATTTCAACGAGCTGCGGGTCTCCGGGGGACTGGGCCTGAACTGGCTATCGCCTGTCGGCCCAATGAAGCTGAGCCTGGGGTGGCCGCTTCGGTATGGCCCAACCGATCGCATGCAGCGATTTCAGTTTCAAGTGGGTGCCGGCTTCTAAGGCCCTGGCCCACCTCAGTTCAGCAGGAGATCCGAATGTCATTGAGCCGTTACGTCAGCGCTTTATCCATGGCCGTCTGTCTTGTCTCAGCGAGCCCGGCGGCGCTTGCGCAGATCACGCCCAAGGTCGGCTTCGTCAATACCGAACGGATCCTGCGTGATGCGGTTCCTGCGAAGGCGGCGCAGACCAAACTTGAAGCAGAATTCTCCAAGCGCGAGCGCGAGCTTCAGGAGCTTGGCAACCGGCTCAGGCAGCTTGGCGAAAGGCTTGAACGCGACGCCATGGTGATGTCTGAAACTGAGCGCGGGCGGCGGCAGCGCGAGGTTGCCGACCTCGATAAAGACTTTCAGCGGCGCCAGCGCGAATTCCGTGAAGACCTCAACCAGCGTCGCAACGAAGAACTTTCCCAGGTGGTCGAACGGGCCAATCGCGTCATCCGGCAGATTGCTGAGAAAGAGAAATTCGACCTGATTCTTCAGGAAGCGGTCTACGCAAGCGGGCGGATCGACATCACCGATCTGGTGCTGCAGGCGCTGTCAGATCCAGCAGCGAAGTAGCCTTTCCGCGTTGCCTGCCGGAAGGCGCTGTGAATCCCTTAGCCAAGTCAACGCGCCTTGGGGATCTGGTCGCGCTGGTGCAGGGGCAGCTTGAACGCGGCAACCCTGACACCGCCATTCTTCGCCTGGCCACCCTGGAGTCGGCTGACGGAGCGAGTTTGGCCTTCCTCACCAGCGGGGGGTACCGCAGGCAGGCTGGTATCACGAGGGCAGCGGCGGTCGTTTCCTCGGTTGAGCTGTCAGAGGCAGTGCCCGAGCACGTGGCCCTGGTCACTGTGCGCGACGCCTACCGTGCCTATGGCGCGCTCGCGCGGCATTTTTCATTGCTTGCAAATCTTGCCGCGGTTCCTTCGATTCACCCCACGGCGATCATCGACCCCAGCGCCACGCTCGGCGCGGATGTCGCTATCGGACCGCATGTGTCCGTTGCCGCCGACGTTCAAATCGGTGCTGGCGCCATGATTGGTGCGGGCTGCACCCTTGATCACGCTGTGCGCATTGGGGCGCAGGCGAGGCTGTATCCCCGTGTGACAGTGGGGGCCCAATGCGACATTGGCGCGCGCAGCCTGATTCACTCGGGCACAGTCGTGGGCTCTGACGGATTTGGCTTCGCGCGGCATGAGCAACGTTGGGAAAAGATCCCCCAATTGGGCAGCGTTCGAATTGGTGACGATGTTGAGATCGGTGCCAATTGCGCCATCGATCGCGGCGCGCTCGACGACACCGTCATCGGCGACGGGTGCAAGCTCGACAACCTCATTCAGGTGGCGCACAACGTACGCATTGGCGAGCACACGGCCATAGCAGCCTGCGTGGGCATTGCCGGAAGCGCGCGAATCGGCCGACGCTGCATGATTGGCGGGGCTGCGGGTATTTTGGGTCATCTGGAAATCTGTGATGACGTCACGATTTCGGCGATGAGTCTGGTGACACGTTCAATCACGCAACCTGGTTTTTACTCGGGAATCTTCCCGTTGATGGACAATTCCGAATGGGAGCGCGCTGCGGTGCTGGTGCGCCACCTGCCAGAACTGCGCGCTAGGCTTCGTCGCCTCGAGTCGCGCCTGAAGGAATCTTGATGACTTCCCTTGATATCCGCGCAATCCTCGAGCACCTGCCGCATCGCTATCCGTTTCTGCTGGTTGATCGTGTTTTGGAAATCGAACCCGGCAAGCGGATTCGCGCGCTCAAGAATGTCACGATCAATGAACCATTTTTTGTCGGTCACTTCCCGCATTTGCCGGTGATGCCGGGGGTGCTGCAAATCGAAGCACTTGCGCAGGCCGCGGGCATTCTGTCGTTTCAGACGATGGGCAAGGTCTCCGACGATAAATCGGTCTACTACTTTGTCGGCATTGACGGTGCCCGCTTCAAACGCCCGGTGGTACCTGGCGACCAGTTGATCCTCGACGTCGAGATCACGCGTGTTGCGCGCTCAATCTGGAAATATCAGGGGCGGGCCTCGGTGGAGGGACAGACCGCGTGTGAAGCCGAACTGATGTGCACCCTGCGAGAGATAGACCCCCCGGCGGGCCGCTCGGCGAGCGCTTCGCCAGACTCTGCGCCTCAGGCCTGATCGGCGGGCGATGGCGATCATCCATCCCACTGCGATCGTCGATCGCAATGCCGATCTCGATGGCGATGTCGAGGTAGGACCGTACAGCGTCGTTGGGGCCGGCGTCCGAATCGGCGCAGGAACCGTTGTCGGACCGCATGCCGTCATCGCCGGCGACACGCAGATCGGGCGAGCCAATCATGTGCACCCGTTTGCGTCCATCGGCGGTCCGCCGCAAGACAAGAAATACCGTGGTGAGCCCACGTTGCTCGTTATCGGGGACGGCAACACGTTCCGTGAATCAGTCACCGTTAACCGCGGTACGGCACAGGATCGGGCCGTTACGACAATCGGCAATGACAACTGGGTCATGGCGTACGTGCACATCGCGCACGACTGCCTGGTTGGTGATCACACAATCATCGCGAACACCACCAATCTCGCGGGTCATGTCGAGATCGGCGACTGGGCGATTTTGGGTGGCTGCACCCAGGTGCATCAGTTTTGCAAAATCGGCGCGCACGCCATGACGGGTGCCGGCACCGTGGTGTTGCACGATATCCCTCCCTTCGTCATGACCTCGGGCAATTCGGCCAGCGCTCACGGGCTCAACAGCGAAGGTCTGAAACGACGTGGCTTCACCGCAGGCCGTATCGCCGTGCTGCGAACGGCCTATAAGCTGCTCTACAAAAGCGGGTTCACGCTCGATGAGGCGCGTCATTCGCTGCGTGAACTTGAGCGAAGCGCAGGCGCTGAATCCCAACCCGATCTTTTGCTGTTCAATGAATTTTTGAACCGCGTATCTCGGGGAATCGTGCGTTAATGGCGCAGGGGCAGCGCGAGTCGAGCGCGGCAGCGGGTTCGCTGCGCCTGGCAATGGTCGCTGCTGAGGCATCCGGTGACCTGCTCGCCTCCTCAATACTCCGGGGCTTACGTGGCGCGACGCGCACGCTGGAGGCCTTCGGCGTTGGAGGCCCTGCGATGCGCGCGCAGCAGTTTAATTGTTGGGACGACATCGATCAGCTCTCGGTGCGGGGTTACGTCGAGGTGCTCAGCGCGCTGCCACGACTGCTGGCGCTCAGACGTTCGCTGGGAAAGCGCGTAGCCGCCTCGCGTCCCGATGCGTTCATTGGAATCGACGCCCCCGATTTCAACCTTGGCCTGGAGAAACGACTGCGCGCCCAAGGCGTGCGGACGATTCATTTTGTCAGTCCCTCAATCTGGGCATGGCGGTCCGAGCGCATCGCTTCGATTCGTGAATCGGTCGACCACATGCTGCTGGTGTTTCCGTTCGAGCAGCGGCTCTACGATCAGGCAGGAATTCGAGCCACCTATGTGGGGCATCCTTTGGCCGATGTTCTGGCGCCGGGTGCGGACTTGGTTGCGGCCAGGCAGGCGCTTCAACTGCCACTCGACAAGCCGGTGATCGCACTTCTGCCAGGAAGCCGGCCCGACGAGATCCGATACATGGGGCGAAGCTTTATCGAGACGGCGCAGTGGATGTTTGAACAGCGCCGTGATTGCCACTTCGTGCTGCCCGCCGCCTCGCCTGCGCTGTTTGAGCGCCTGCGCAGAATGGCGGAATCGGTGGGCAGATCGGGGCAAGCGCCGATCACGATCGTATCCGGGCAATCGCACCGTGCGATGGTCGCGGCCGACAGCGTTCTGGTGGCAAGCGGCACGGCGACACTTGAGGCGGCACTGATCGGACGCCCGATGGTAATTGCCTACAAAATGGCTGAGATCAGCTACCGGCTGATGAAGAACCGCGGCCTGCTGCCCTGGATCGGACTGCCCAATATCCTTTGCGAAGCATCCCTGGTACCCGAGTTTATTCAGCATCAGGCAACGCCTGAAGCGCTGGGCCGGGCACTCCTCGCCCAGCTTGATGACACCCGCCTTCAACAGTCGCTGCGCCAGCGCTTTGCCGAGCTGCACGCAACGCTTCGGCGAAACTGTGCAGAGCGAAGCGCTGAAGTGATCCTGTCCGACTGTGCAACATCGGCTCGTCCTCAATGAGCACCCGACGTCATCCTGTGGATCAGCCCACGCTCTCGGGCCTCGAGCCCGTCGGATCGCGTGTGGCAGGTGTTGACGAAGCGGGGCGCGGTCCTCTCGCGGGCGCGGTGTTTGCAGCCGCTGTCATCCTCAACCCCCAAAGGCCTTTGAACGGCCTGCGCGACTCCAAGGCGCTCACGGCAGCGCAGCGTGAGCGGCTGGCCGGACTGATCCGGGAGCAGGCAGTGGCCTGGGCGGTCGCCAGTGCAAGCGTCGGCGAAATCGACCAGTTCAACATTCTTCAAGCAACGCTCCTGGCGATGCGACGGGCTGTCGACGCCCTGGGGGTCGCCCCTGACCTTGCTCTGGTCGACGGGAATCGCGCGCCCGTGCTCCGTTGCGCGGTTCAAACCATCGTGCGGGGTGATGCGACCGAACCTGCGATTTCGGCGGCCTCTATTCTTGCGAAGACCGAGCGCGACGCAGACATGCTGCGCATTCACGCTACATTCCCGCAGTACCGCTTCGATCAGCACAAGGGGTATCCCAGTCCGCTGCACCTGCAACTGCTGGCGCGCTACGGGCCTTGCCCTGCGCATCGTCGAAGTTTTGCGCCCGTGCGCCGTGCAATAGGCCAGGCGATTCAGCCATGACCCGTTCCAAAGAGCCGCGTCGAATCGAGATTCGTTCCGCCACCAGCGAGCGGTTTCGTCGACTGCTGGCGCTCATGCGCTCGCCCCGGGAGCGGCAGGCGCGTCGGCTGGCTGCGCTCGAGGGCGAACATCTGGTGCAGGTCTGGCTTGATGCCTCGGGCGCGCGGCTCGAGGAAATCGTCATTCCCAGCCGCGCGGTCGGCAAAGCCTCAGTGGAAGCCTTGTGCGATCGCGCTGCTTACCTGACGCTGGTGCTGGAAGACAGCCTCTTTGATCGACTGTCCCAGGTTGAACACGGCATGGGGCCGCTCGGAATCATTCCGATTCCTGAGGCGACACTGCCGAGCCAGTTCACCACCGATGCGCTGTATCTCGACGGTATCCAGGATCCGGGCAATGCCGGAACCATGCTTAGAAGCGCGCTGGCGTTCGGTGTGCAATGGGTGCTTAGCGCTCCGGGCAGTGTGGGTCTGTGGTCGCCGAAGGTCGTTCGGGCTGCAATGGGCGCTCATCTTGGACTGACGCTGTGTGAGGGCGTGACGCCTGATGCGCTTCTGGCTGCGCAAGGCTGCGCCCGTGTCACTGCGGCCTCGCCTCGCGCAGCGCAGTCAATCGAGGAGGCCGATTTAACAGCGCCACGAATCTGGGTGTTTGGCGCGGAGGGTCCCGGGCTATCTCCGGAATTCCTTCGGGCGCCCACCGTTCAGCATCTCGCCATTGCGCACAGCAGCGCGGTCGAGTCGCTCAATGTGGGGGTGGCTGCGTCGATTTGCCTTTACGAGCAGCATCGGCAGCGTCAGTGCCGTGTCAGTCAACCCGCCAGGCGCGATTCAATCCGTTGAAGTACGGTGGTGGCAATTTCTTCAATCGATTTGGTGGTACTCGATAGCCACTCGATACCCTCGCGTCGCATCATCGCTTCGGCGGCAGCAACCTCATGTCGGCAGTTTTCGATTGAGGCGTAGCGACTGTTGGGCCGACGTTCCTGACGTACCTCGGTGAGTCGCTCAGGGGTAATCGTCAGTCCGAACAGCTTTTTCTTGTGGCGATAAAGCACCTCGGGCAGCGTCTGCCGATCGAAATCTTCGGGAATCAGCGGATAGTTGGCGGCCTTGATGCCGTGTTGCATGGCGAGATAGAGGCTGGTGGGCGTTTTTCCGCTGCGAGAGACGCCCACCAGGATGACGTCGGCCTCTGCGAGGTCCTTGTCGGTTTGTCCGTCGTCATGAGACAAGGAGTAGTTGATCGCAGCGATTCGGCGGCTGTAAGCCTCCAGGTTTGACGCAGTGTGCGACTGCCCGATCGCATGGCTGGACCGCACCCCCAGTTCCTGCTCCAGAGGCTCAAGAAAGCTGGCGAACAGATCGAAAAATCGACACGTGGCTTTTCGGACGATATCGTTGATCGGCGCGTTGACCAAGGTGCTGAAGACCACCGGCGGCCGCTGATCGATCTGGGCCTGCCGGTTGATTCGCTGCAGGGCTTCTTCGGCTTTCTCGACCGAGTCCACAAATGGCAAACGCTGCTGGCGCAGCCGAACCGAACCAAACTGCGACAGAAGCGAGTGGCCAAAGGTCTCAGCGGTGATGGCGGTGCCATCGGATACGTAAAACACGGTGCGGTCGTATTGAGACGGGTCTGCGGAATCTGGCACGGTCACCTCGGTTTGGCAGGCCAGCCGAAGCCCCCTAGCAGGCCGGTCGACTGTGTTGAGGCGGGTAAAATATCAGGATTGCGCTCGCGCCACCGGTTTTCAACCATGCCAGGACCCCTCCATGAACCTTTCTCCAGAGCGCCGTGTCATCGCGTTCGAATCGCTCCGCATGAGCGATGTCGATGCGGTGGGCGGCAAGAACGCCTCCCTTGGCGAGATGATCAGTCAGCTTGCCGCGGCGGGCGTGCGCGTTCCGGGTGGTTACGCAACCACGGCCTCGGCGTTTCGCGAGTTTCTGGCCCACGAAGGACTGGCTGATCGCATTGCGAATCGGTTGTTGGCGCTGAACATCGATGATGTGAAGGCGCTGGCTGAGTGTGGTGCTCAAATTCGTTCGTGGATTGTGGCGGCGCCCCTGCCTGCAGCGCTTGAAGCCGAAATTCGGGCGCATCACGCTCGGCTCACGGCTGAATCCGGGCCGATGCTGCCGGTCGCAGTGAGGTCATCCGCCACGGCCGAAGATCTGCCCGATGCCTCGTTCGCAGGCCAGCAGGAAACCTATCTGAACGTATGCGGTATCGATGCGGTGTTCGATCGTGTTCGCCACGTGTTCGCCTCGCTCTATAACGATCGGGCCATTGCTTATCGCGTTCACAAGGGCTTTACCCACGCCGAGGTTGCGCTGTCTGCCGGAATCCAGCGAATGGTTCGCAGCGACCTGGGCAGTTCGGGTGTCATGTTCACGATGGATACCGAGTCCGGCTTTCGCGATGTCGTGTTCATCACGAGCGCCTGGGGGTTGGGTGAAACCGTGGTTCAAGGCGCGGTCAACCCCGATGAGTTCTATGTGCATAAGCCGCTGATCGAGTGCGCGCGTCAGCCTATCATTCGGCGCGAGCTTGGCTCCAAACTGATCCGCATGGAATTTTCAGATCAGCCGGGCAAAGCCGTTTGCACCGTCGATACGCCCGCCGAGCTTCGAAACCGCTATTCACTCACCGACGCTGAAGTGCTGGCGCTTGCCCGATACGGCATCACCATTGAGCGCCACTACGGCCGCCCGATGGACATTGAGTGGGGGCGAGACGGCGTTGATGGTCAGCTCTACATTCTTCAGGCCAGGCCTGAAACCGTGAAGTCGCGCGAACAAACCGGCCGCCAGCAGCGATACCGTCTGAAGGGTTCCTCCGAGGTATTGGCGTCCGGTCGTGCAATTGGCCAGAAGGTGGGGGCCGGTCCGGTTCGGGTCATCATGGACTCCTCCGAAATGGATCAGGTTCGCCCAGGCGACGTGCTGGTCACTGACATGACTGACCCGAACTGGGAGCCGGTCATGAAGCGCGCCTCGGCTATCGTGACGAACCGCGGGGGGCGCACCTGCCACGCGGCCATCATCGCGCGCGAACTTGGCATACCGGCAGTGGTCGGGTGTAACGACGCCACCATCAGGCTCAAATCGGATTCGCTTGTCACCGTGTCGTGTGCCGAGGGCGATACCGGGTTCATTTACGACGGCCTGCTCGAGACCGAGGTGAGCGAGGTCAGCGCCGGCGACATGCCCGACATCCCGGTCAAGATCATGATGAATGTCGGCAACCCGCGCCTGGCGTTTGAGTTCGCGTCGCTCCCAAACTCGGGAGTGGGTCTTGCCCGGCTCGAGTTCATCATCAACAACAACATCGGCATACACCCGAAGGCAATCCTCGATTATCCAAATGTCGACTCCGAGTTGAGACTTGCGGTGGAAAGCGTTGCGCGCGGGCACAGTACGCCGCGCGAATTTTTTGTTCAGCGCCTTGCTGAGGGAGTTGCCACCATCGCCGCGGCGTTCTGGCCGAAGCCGGTCATCGTCAGGCTGTCAGATTTCAAGTCGAACGAGTACCGTAAGCTTATTGGCGGTTCGCGCTATGAACCCGAGGAAGAGAATCCGATGCTCGGATTTCGTGGCGCGTCGCGCTATATCTCGGAGGGCTTTCGCGACTGCTTTGAACTTGAATGCGAAGCGCTGAAGCGCGTCCGCAATGAAATGGGTTTGACCAATGTCGAACTGATGGTGCCGTTTGTGCGCACGGTTTCTGAGGCGGCGCGCGTCGTCGATCTGCTGGCGCGCCACGGGCTTAGGCGCGGCGAGTCACCTAACGGAGATGCTTCAGGGGCGCTCAAACTGATCATGATGTGCGAGCTGCCATCGAACGCGATCCTGGCGGATGCGTTTTTGGCGCACTTCGACGGATTTTCAATCGGATCCAACGATCTGACCCAACTCACTCTGGGCCTGGATCGAGACTCAGGGCTGGTTGCGGAAGCCTTCGATGAACGCGACCCGGCCGTGAAAGCGCTGCTTGAGTCCGCCATCGGGGCCTGCCGCCGCGCTGGAAAATATGTCGGAATCTGCGGCCAGGGCCCCTCTGATCACCCGGATCTCGCCGAGTGGCTGATGGAGCAGGGTATTGCATCGATTTCGCTGAACCCGGACACCGTGGTGGCCACCTGGCAGCGCCTGGCTGCCGGCGGGGCGAAGGCTTAACGAAGAAGGCAGGGGGGCGGGTTGCCATCCGGTGCACTGATCCGCGAAAACGTCGCTGCGCTTAAACTGCATGCGCCGTTTTCAGAGATGTCGGGCGCGGATGTCGAGTTCGTCGCCAGCCAGGCCCGACTTCAGTACTTCGCCGCGGGTGAGATTGTTCTTGAGCCAGGCGCAGAACTCGCGCCTGGCTGTTTTGTTGTTCGACAGGGGGCCGTTGAAGGAACGATGCCCGATCGGGCAGGCGGTGCGGTGGCGCCGCCTTTGGCGCTCGGCCCAGGCGACTTTTTCCCGATCGCCGCCCTGATGGGGGCACGCCCGCCGAGCACTCGCTATGTCGCAAGCTCGGATCTGTTCTGCTGGTTGCTGCCCCGCGAACATTTCGAAGCACTGCTCGCACGCAGCGCTGAATTTTCGGATTACTGCAACCGGCGGATGTCGGCGCTCATGGAGCTGTCGATGCAGGTTGTTCAGGCGCGCTATGCTGCGCAGAACGCACAGTGGCGCCTGATGAGCCAGCCGCTTCGCACAGTGGTGGGGCGAACCCCAATCGGCTGCGCGCCGGATACGCCGCTTGCCGAGGCCTTGGCGGTGATGGAACGCGAGGGCGTTGGGGCAATGCTGGTATTGAACCTTCCTGAATCGCGACCTCTGGGAATCTTCACGCGGCAGGATGTGATCGGCCGGATTGTGTTGCCTGAGCTGCCCCTGAGCACACCGATTTCGTCTGTCATGAGTCATCCGGTATCCACGCTTCCCACCAGCGCTACGGTAGCCGATGCCATGATGCTGATGGCCAGCCGGACGATTCGCCACGTTCCCATCGTTGAGGGCGGGATCGTGGTGGGCATGGTCACCGAGCGCGATCTGTTTGCGCTGCAGCGGCGCAATTTGCGGCAGCTAAGTGATGCGATCATCCAAGCCCGCGAGCCAGACCAGCTGGTAAGCGTCGCGGGTGACATTCGCGAATGGTCACGCTCGCTGGTTGCGCAGGGCGTTGCCGCGGATCACCTCATGCGGCTCATCAGCAAGATGAATGACCTGCTTGCCCAACGTCTCGTCGAGCTGCTGGCACAGACGGCTTCGATCAGGATGTCCGATTTCTGTTGGCTCGCGTTTGGAAGCGAGGGGCGGGAAGAGCAAACCATTGCCACCGACCAGGATAACGGCATCGTTTTCGACGACACAGCCGACAACGTGCTGCGATCCCAGCTGCTTCAACTGGGCGAGGCTGTCAACGGATGGCTCGATCAATGCGGCTATCCGCTGTGCAAGGGCGGCATCATGGCGGGCAATCCCGCCTGCTGTCTCAGTGTGTCCGAATGGCGTGCCCGGTTCGAGCGATGGGTTTCGCAGGCAAGCCCTGACGACCTGCTGAAGGCCAGTATTTTCTTTGACCTCAGACCGCTCGCCGGGCGGCTTGCGCTGGGCGAGCAGCTTCGGCAACAGATCGGGCCCATGGTGCAAAGCAGCCCCCGGTTCCAAAAGCTGATGAGCGACAACGCGCAACGCAGCGTTCCGCCGCGCTTTCTCGCTTCGGGGGTGCTTGGGGTGTTGCGACCCGAGTCAGAAACGGTGGATCTGAAGCTGCACGGCACCATGCCGATGGTCGATGTGGCGCGCCTGCTCTGCCTCGCTCATGGCATCACCGAATCAAGCACCGCTGCACGGCTTGAGGCGCTCATGTCTCAAGGCATCGTCAACCAGGCCGACGGCCGCAGCTGGATCGACGCTTTCAATTTTCTTCAAGCGTTGCGGCTGCGGGCACAACACATCGGCAGCCGCACCCCTGGCGGCAACGACAACCCCAACCGGATCGAGCTCGACTCACTGTCGCCGCTTGACCGGCGGATTCTGATCGAGTCACTGCGTCAGGTTCGCAAATCACAGCAGCGCCTTGCTCTCGATTACCCATGAGCGCTTTACTGCGCGATATCTGGCGGTCCATTCAGGGGATGCTTCCGGGGGCCGGGTCGCCGCAACTCGAGCCCCGCTGGGTGGTTGTGGATGTGGAGACCACGGGCTTGGATGCCCAGACTGATTCGCTGCTCGCGATCGGTGCGGTGGCGCTGCGCCAGGAGGGCATTGATCCCGCGGACAGCTTTGAGGCGGTGCTCAGGCCGCCTGCCGTTTCGTCTCGGGAAAACATACTGATTCATCGGATCGGGTCCCAGCAGCAGGCCGCTGGCGAGCCGGCGGAGGTCGCCTGTGAGCGGTTCCTCGCGTTTGTTGGCAACTCACCGCTGGTGGGCTATCACCTGTCGTTTGACGAGGCGTTTCTGTCCAGAGCGATGCGGGCCGCCGGTCTGACGGTTCCGCGACGCTGGCTGGATCTGGCAAAGCTCGCGCCCGCGCTTCATCCAACCGCGCAGGCGCGCTCGCTCGATGAGTGGCTGGCATTAGTTGAAATCTCGGTCGCGGAACGCCACTCAGCGGTCAGCGACGCGCTGGCCACCGCGATGCTCTTCCAATGGTTACTGGCTAGTACCAAACCGTCCGAACGACATTTCAAGGCGCTCAAGCGACTTGCGCGGTCGGCACGGTGGGTGGCACCGGCAAATCGGCGTTAGCGGTGCAAGCCCTCTAGCCATCGCGGCGGCGGTTGTTCTGCTTCATCAGCTGCGCGCGTTCACGCTGCCAATCCCGATCACGCTC
>Ga0194118_10003885_pt1 | contig 16861 bp, 15 predicted proteins | sample TA2MahsurfametaG_2_FD_148662 | JGI IMG/M metagenome (GOLD analysis project Ga0194118, IMG submission 148662) | Freshwater microbial communities from Lake Tanganyika, Tanzania - TA2015013 Mahale N5 surface | ecosystem: Environmental > Aquatic > Freshwater > Lake | place: Tanzania: Lake...
GCTACGTGCACGAGCAGGCCTTCCTGGCGCTGCCGCCCCTGCTGCTGCGGGCTGCCCAGGAGCTGATACCAGCTGTGCGCGCCGAGCACATCGAGCTCAGCCAGAAGGTGGGCATCCGCTCGCAGTTGTTCAACCACCGCAACCATGGCCTGGAAGACGACTTCCTGTGCCTCCCAGGCCCCAGCAGCACCCATGTGCTCAATGCGATTTCACCGGCCTTCACAGCCAGCTTTGCGCTGGCCGATCTGATCCTGGATCAGGCTGCAACCAGCCTGAATTTGCCATGAGCCGGCCGCTCCGCGCTCTGCTGCTGGCCGCGGGCCTGGGCACCCGCCTCAGGCCCATCACCCTGCACACACCCAAATGCCTTGTGCCAATCAACGGCGAACCGCTACTGGGCCGTTGGTTACGCAAGCTGGAACAGGCGGGCTGCGAGGCGGCGTTAGTCAACACCCATTACCTGGCTGAGCAGGTCGAGGCCTATCTCCAAAGCTGGCACAGCTCCACGATGGCGGTGCACACCGTTCATGAGCCTGAGCTGAAGGGTACAGCCGGAACCCTGCTGGCCAACCAATCGTTCTTTAGCGGTTGCACAGGCCTGCTGATCCACGCCGACAACGCCATGGCAGAGAGTTTGCGGCCGTTTTTGACCGCCCATCACAACCGACAGGCGGGATGCCTGCTCACCATGCTCACCTTCAAGAGCGACACCCCTAGCAGCTGCGGAATCGTCGAGCTTGATGCCCAGGACATCGTCCAGGGGTTCCATGAGAAAGTAGTAGATCCACCCGGCAACAGGGCCAACGGAGCCCTCTACGCCTTCGACCCACCTCTGCTTGATCACCTCAACTGCATGCCAGAGCCACTCAGCGACTTCAGCACCGAGGTGATTCCCAGCCTGATCGGCCGCATCCAAACCTGGAATACTTATCAGGCCTATCTGGATATCGGCACTCCAAAAGCACTGGTCAAAGCACAAAAGATGTTGAATCCCCTAGCATGACCTTGGCCACCACCACCAAAAGCACATTTGCAACGGGGGCCTGGGCCTACCTCAACCGCCTGCAGGGTTGCTTCTCCGCAACCAATCTGGCTGCCACTGAAACGTTGGCTCAGGCCTTGCGCCTAGCCTGGACCAACGGTCGGCACGTGTTCATCTGCGGCAACGGCGGCAGCGCTGCAAATGCGATCCACATGGCCAACGATCTGCATTACGGCATTGGCGCCTGCGGATCTGGAACCAAAGTACCCGGCCTGCGGGTGGAGGCACTACCGGCCAACACCGGTGTGATCACCTGCCTGGCCAATGACACCGGCTACGACAACATCTACGCACATCAACTCGAGGTGAAGGGGAGCAAAGGAGATCTGCTGATCGTGCTTTCGGGCAGCGGCAATTCGGACAATGTGGTGAGGGCGCTTGAAACAGCCAATAGCATGGGAATCACAAGCTTTGCAATCCTGGCCTTCAACGGCGGCCGCTGCAGAGAACTGGCCGACACGGCCATTCATTTTGAGATCGACGACATGCAAGTAGCCGAAGATACACAGCTGATAGTGGGCCATCTGTGCATGCAGTGGCTCAACAGCAATAAACCCTGCGAGATAAGCCCCCTGAGCTGATGGCCGAAATCGATTTCATGAGCGTGCTCCACAAGAGCACGCAGCGCGACTACCTGGCACGGGTCAATGATCCTGAGTTTCCCAAGGCTAAGGCTGCCGAATTGGCCAAGCGATTTGACTTTGACTACTGGGATGGGGACCGTCGCATCTGCTACGGCGGCTATCGCTATCTGGAGGGCCGATGGGAACAGGTTGCACGGGCGATGGCCAAGCACTACGAGCTACCCGCAAAACCCAAGGTTCTGGATATTGGCTGCGGCAAGGGATATCTCCTCTACGACTTGCTCAAGGTGATCCCTGATGCCGAAATATACGGCATCGATCTATCCCCATATGCGATCGCCAACTGCAAAGAAGAGATCCGTGAAAGGCTGGAAGTGGGATCAGCAACCCATCTTCCATGGCCAGATGATCACTTCGATCTAGTGATCTCGATCAACACCATGCATTGCTTGCACGCCCAGGAGCTTGATCCGGCATTGCGAGAGATGGAGCGGGTAGGGAAAACCAACAAATACCTGTGCGTGGAAAGCTGGCGGAACCAGGTAGAGAAAGCCAATCTTCTCTACTGGCAGGTTACCTGCGAAGCATTCAATACGCCCGAAGCTTGGCAATGGTGGTTTGAGCAGACCGGCTACAGCGGTGATCACTCCTTCATTTACTTCGAATGAGCAATACACCCCTGAACCGCCCCACCACCACCCAGGGCGCGATTCTTGTAGCCCAGCAGCAACCCCTGCTGGTCGACACGATTGAGCTGCCTGCTGATCTGGGCGTTGGCCAGGTGCTTGTGAAACTGCAGGTAAGCGGGATCTGCGGATCCCAGCTGGGTGAAATCGACGGGGTGAAGGGCCCTGACCGCTATCTACCGCACCTAATGGGGCATGAGGGCTTCGCCACTGTGCTGGAAACCGGCCCCGGAGTGAAACACGTACAACCCGGCGACTGCGTCGTGCTGCACTGGAGGCCCGGTGCCGGGATCCAAGCCGATCCACCCAAATATCGTTGGCGTGGTGAGCCGCTAAATGCCGGATGGGTCACCACATTCAACCGCCACGCTGTTGTCAGTGAGAACCGTTGCACCAGGGTGCCGGCCGACACCAATCCTGATGCCGCAGCCCTTTTCGGCTGCGCGGTCACCACGGGTTTCGGGGTTGTGGAAAATAATGCCGATATACGCATGGGGGAGACGGTGGTGGTGTTCGGAGCCGGCGGGATTGGTCTCAACATCATCCAAGCCGCTGCACTTCGCTCAGCCGCGGTGATCATCGCCGTAGATCTGTTTGACAGCCGCCTAGAGCTGGCCGGCTGGCTTGGGGCCACCCATACCATCAACAGCAACCGCGAAGACGCTGAAGCCAGCATCAAACTCGCCCTGCAGGACAAACCACTGGATAAATTCATCGACAACACCGGCGTGCCGGCTGTAATTGAGCAGGGCTACCGGCTCACCCATAGCCATGGGAAAGTGATCCTGGTAGGAGTGCCGCTACAAGGCAACAACGTAAGCTTGCACACGCTGCCTCTTCATTTCGGCAAGGTGCTCACGGGCTCACACGGTGGCGAAAGCAAGCCCGATCAAGACATCCCCCGTTACCTACGACTGCTGAAACTGGGTCGACTGCAGCTGGATCGCTGCGTGAGCGCCCGCTATCCGCTGGAGGAGATAAACACCGCCATCGCCGCCATGCGAAGTGGAGCCATCGCCGGCCGCGTGATGATCGATCTGTGAGCAACACCCTGATTCCCCTTGAGCAAGCCGCCAGCCTGCAGGGTTGTGTACTGGCCTACGGCCACTTCACGACTATCCATCCAGGTCACATCCGCTATCTACGCCATGCCCGGAGCCTCGGCAAAGCGTTAGCGGTTGCACTAGTGGGTGACGGGCCACCTGATCAACCACCAACATATCCATATAGCCAGGCGGACCGTGCCGAAGCGCTGAGTTTACTAGGCATCGCCGATGCGATCGTGCTGCTTCAATCAAACGAACTAAGCGAAGCGATCAGCGTGCTACGACCGGTGGTTCTGGTAGTTGGCACCGAGCTGCAAGCTGCCCCGCAGCTGGAATACCCCCTGGAGCTGCTCAAGGCCCAGGGCGGCAGCGTGCAATTTCATGCAGGTGAGATGAGCTATGCAAGCACAGATTTGCTTACCAGAACCGAGCGAGATCTACGCCAGTACCGCCGTTTGCAATTTACAGCGGCTTGTCAACGTCAGGGATTGAGCCAAGAAGGCTTGTTAGCTTCGATGCAGGCATGGCACGAAACGCGCCTGATCGTGCTGGGGGACACGATCGTGGATCAGTACGCCGCCTGTGAGGCGATCGGCATGAGCGCCGAGGCGCCAGTAGTGGTAGTGCGCGAGCTGGCAAAGCGCAACTTCATCGGCGCGGCGGCTGTTGTAGCGGCCCACATCCGAGCACTCGGCGCAAAAGTAGATCTTGTTTCGGTGGTGGGGAACGACAATACGGGCGATCTTGTTCAAGAAGAGCTCCAATCTCAGGGTATAGGGAATGCTCTGACGCGCGATGCATCGAGGCCGACAACCTTCAAGAAGCGGTATATGGTGGAAAACCAGAAACTGTTCAGGGTCAGCCGTCTTGAGCAGCACAACCTCGATGGTCAAATCGAGGACCAGTTAATAGCCAATCTGCAAGAGCTGGCGCCCTACGCACAAGGAATCGTGGTGTCGGATTTCGTGTATGGAGTAGTTACACCACGAGTGCTGGAGGTGGTGCAAGAATTAGCAAAAAGCCATGGACTGATGCTATTCGGAGACCTGCAGTGCAGCAGCCAAGTAGGTTCGATCAGTCGCTTCCATAACTATTCGCTGCTGTGCCCGAATGAGAGGGAGCTCCGCATGGCCCTTCAAGACAAAGACAGTGGCCTAGAGAGCCTCAGCCAGCAGCTGATAGCAACAACCAAATGTAAGCGCTTAATCGTAAAATTGGCTGCAGAGGGCTTCATAGCATACGATCGCGGGAGAGATGGCAAGATCCTAAGCCAGGCTTTCCCTGCACTGAGCGTGAACCCATTAGACGTAGCAGGGGCGGGCGATTCAGTGCTGGCAGTTTTGGCCACGGGCCTGGCTAGCAGACAGGCGATGATGCCTACGGCCGCACTGGCCTGCTGCATGGCGGCCCTTGCGGTAGAAACAATGGGAAATACACCCATCAACATCGAAACATTGCGGAACAGCTTGGAAGAGATGTTATCTGTATGAGATGCTCTAAAATCCTAGTAATCGGCAGTAACAGCTTCAGCGGCTCGCACTTCGTAGCCGAGGCCCTTCTGGCTGGTCATCAAATATGGGCCGTGAGCCGCTCCGCCGAGCCGGACCCAGTCTTCTTACCTTACCGTTGGGGGCTGCATAGTGGGAACACCCCAATAGCCACTTCTGAAAACTTCCGCTTCCATGCGATTGACCTCAGAAGCCAGCTGCCGGAGCTGTTAGAGCTAATCGATAAAGTTCACCCATCAGTGGTGGTGAACTTCGCAGCCCAAGGAATGGTGGCTCAGAGCTGGGAGAATCCTACCGACTGGTACCAAACAAATGTGGTAAGTCAGGTGGCACTACATGATGCGCTCAGGAAACGTCCGTTTCTGCAGAAGTATTTACATGTCACTACTCCTGAAGTATATGGAAGCACTGATGAGGGCTGGATACGAGAGCACAATCACTTTGCACCCAGCACACCGTACGCCGTAAGCAGGGCAGCCTGCGATCTGCATCTGCACAGCTTCCACAAAGCTTACGGCTTTCCGGTGGTGTTCACTCGGGCAGCAAATGTCTACGGACCAGGACAGCAACTTTATCGCATCATCCCAAGGGCGATGCTGGCTGCCCGGACCGGTAAACCAATGCAGATCCATGGCGGCGGGAATTCGAAGCGCTGCTTCATACACATCCGAGATGCAGTGAAGGCCACGTTGCAACTGGCGCTAGAAGCTGATCCTGGCACAACCTGGCATCTCTCTAGCCGGGAACCGATAAGCATCCGGACCTTGGTAGAGATGATCTGCGAGCGCTGCGGAGTAACATTCAGTAATGTGACAGAGGAAAGTGAGGAACGCCTTGGTAAAGACCAGAGCTACCTGCTAGACAGCACATCTATTCGTGAGGTATTTAAGTGGAATGACCAAGTGAGCCTGGATCAAGGTCTAAGTGAGACCTTGGCCTGGGTGGATGAAAACCTACAACTTCTGAAAAAACTCCCCTGGACTTATCAACACAAAAAATGAAGATTCTAATTACTGGCGGATGTGGCTACAAGGGTTCTGTACTGGTTCCGCTTCTACTGGAAGATGGTCACGAAGTAACCAGTGTCGACACTCAGTGGTTTGGAAACCATTTAAAAGGGCATCCTAATCTGAAGAACCTTAAGCTTGACATTCGAGATACAGAAAAGATTCCACTGGAGGGGGTAAGTACAATTATCCATCTAGCGAATATCGCCAACGACCCTGCTGTAGAGTTAAATCCAACACTAAGTTGGGAGGTTAATGTATTAGCGGGACAGAGACTAGCGGATCGTGCCGCAAATAGTGGGGTAAAACAGTTTATATACGCCAGCTCCGGAAGCGTATATGGCGTGAAAGAAGAGCCAAGCGTCACCGAAGATTTACCGCTTGTACCTATCTCTACTTACAACAAGACAAAAATGGTAGCAGAAAGAGTGTTTTTGTCGTACAAAGACAGAATGAAGATACATTGCATACGACCGGCGACAGTGTGCGGTATATCGCCAAGGATGAGACTAGACGTGAGCGTAAACATGCTTAGCTACCAGGCACTTAAGGACGGAAGAATATCGGTTTTTGGTGGCAACCAGACAAGACCAAACATTCATATACTGGATGTAGCAGACGTATACAGACACTTTATAATGCATCCAGAAATGGAGAGCGGTTGTTACAACGCTGGGTTTGAAAACATCTCAATACTTGAAATCGCCCAAGAAGCTCAAAGAAGGATTGGCGGAGAAATTATAATAAGTGAATCAAATGATCCTCGCTCGTACCGACAGGATTCAGGCAAGTTGATATCAACAGGTTTTAAGCCGAAAAGAAAAGTCGCAGATGCTATTGAAGAAATAAAACACGCATACGAAACAAAAGAGTTGCGCATTAATGAATCGTGCTATACAGTAAAATGGATGCAGAAGCTAGGGCTATGAAAAAAGATATTAAAGAAATAGCTAGGCTGATGGTATTAATAAGAGTGGTGGAGGAGGAAATAGGGATAAGATATGGAGAACAAAAAATGCGGTGCCCTGTGCATTTATGTATAGGACAGGAAGCAAGTGCTGCAGCAATATGTGGAAGTCTAGAGGATAAGGATATTGTATTTTCAAATCATCGTGCTCATGGGCATTATATAGCCAAAGGGGGAAACATAAGAAGATTAATTGCAGAGCTTTATGGCAAAGAATCAGGATGTTGTGGTGGAAAAGGAGGGTCAATGCATTTGACAGATATTGAGTCTGGTTTTATGGCCTCTACCCCGATAGTGGCAAGCACAGTACCTATAGCAACGGGTGCAGCGATGGCAATAAAAAAGCGAGGACATGAAAATATTAGTGTTTCATTCTTTGGCGACGGCGCAATGGAGTGCGGAGTAATACAAGAAAGCATGAATTACGCAGCGACGAATAACCTACCAGTTGTTTATTGCTGTGAAAATAATTTTTATTCGGTATATACGCACAAAAAGGTGAGGGTACCAGCAGATAGGGATTACTGCAAGATGGCTGAAGCCTTGGGTCTGAAAACAATCAGAGTCGATGGAAATAGCTTAGTTGATATCGTAGATATGATAAACATGGTAAGGACAGATACGATTACGCATGGCAGGCCGTGGTTTGTAGAACTCGAAACTTATAGATTGATTGAACACTGTGGGCCTCAGAGAGATGAACATTTGGGCTATCGATCTGAAGATGAAGTTAGATTATGGGAGGGCAGGGATCCGATAAGGAGATACGAAGAAGAATATGGTGAAATTTATTCGAAAGATGAAATCAAAAAACTAAGAGGGCGAATAGACGAGATTTTTGATGATGTTGAAACAGAAACAATGGTGGTCGCACATTACGAAGGTAACAATGCATGCATTCGGACAGGAGATATATGTAAACAAGAAATAGACAATTGTAAAAAATCAAAAACATACGCAGAGTGCATCAGAGAAGGATTAAAGCAAATACTCTCAATATATTCAGAAAGCTATATAATAGGACTTGGTGTTCCAGACCCAAAAGGAATATTTGGAACGACAGAAGGACTGGTTGAACAATTTGGCAATGAGAGAATATTAGATATGCCATTATCAGAGCATGCAATGACAGGTATTGCAATTGGTAGTAGCATTATGGGAATGAGGCCGATATTAACGCATCAAAGACTCGACTTTTCGCTAGTATCTATTGATCAAATTGTTAATCAGGCTGCAAAATGGAATTATATGTTTAATGGTCAAATGAGAATCAATATGATTATAAGGATGATAGTTGGTCGCGGATGGGGACAGGGGCCTCAACATAGTCAATCATTACATGCATGGTTTGCCCATGTACCTGGACTCAGAGTAGTTGTACCGAGCACACCTGAAGATGCGCAAGGAATGATGCTAAGTTTGGTGAATATAGGTGAACCGGCGATCATAATTGAACACAGGTGGTTACATGGACTACGTCAAGAGGTACCGAGTAAGCCAGTTGCGGTTGACGTAAGAAAGTCGAGGGTAATAGTAAAAGGGAAACATATAACACTCATAGGAGTTTCGTACATGACGGCAGAGTGCTTAAAAGCTGCTGAGCTGCTTAAGGAATACAACATAGAAGCAGAAGTAATAGACCTAAGGGTTGTTTCACCGTTAGACAAACAAACAATGGTTGAAAGTGCAAGAAAAACAGGGCTGGTATTGGTTGCAGATACAGGTCATAAAGAATTCTCTACAAGTGCTGAGATTAGTGCAACGATAACGGAGGGAGCAATGACAAATCTGAGAAAACCGGTTTATAGAGCTTGTATACCCGATTACCCAACTCCTACCAGTAGCTCATTATCATCAGAGTATTATCTTGAAGCTGAAGACATAGCCTACATAGCATGTCATGTATTACTTGAAGAATATGAAACAGCTGACTTATTTAAGGGTATGAGACGCGAAAAAAGAGATGTTCCAAGGTATGGAGGAATAATAGGGCCATTTTAGAGATAAGGCTGAAGGAGGCTCGGCAATGCAGTCAATAGATTAAGGCTTTTAATAGCTTGAGATCTGACAAATTTGATCCATGGTAGCTGATACTGGTACTCTGAAATATAGGATTGAACTATAACTGGTACAAGATCTGGGTCAATTCCAAAGGGGATAGTAGGGACAGGAGAACCAGTGTATGCAGAAATAGTTTGATTACCAGAATATATAGGAATAGAATAACCTAACAATGCATCAACGATCTTTTCAGTATGATAATGCGGGTATGATGAATTCTCGATGACTATACTGTACATATATGGGTCTATAGCCTGTTCTTTGGCAGAAAGTGGATTATGACCAAATCCAAAGATATCAATATCGTCGCGAAAATATTCTTTGAGAGAATGTGCAACATTTAAGCGCCACTGGTGACCTTGTGTTGAGGTCTTGGTACTAGTAACCATAGAGATGAGCTTGCTCTTTTGTGGTGGTTGTAAATTGGCAAGGTGGTCAAGATCACTGGTGCAAGATAGCGGATTATGCAGTAAACCAGAACTAGTAGACATCTGTATGCCGTAAAACCATGGAACACAAGGTGCGTACTGAATAAACTTGATATTATTAGCCAAGTGGTTGATGGGAGGCAGGTAGAACGAAATAAAAATATCAATTTGTCCATATAATTGCTCTGGTGGGTGCCAGATATCAGGATTTTCCATTGATATAAAGACGCGCTTTGCACTTCCGGTAAGAGTCCTGGGAAGAGTGGCCGGATTATCGAGAAGTATAAAATCAGCTGTGCTATATTCAAGGGGATTAATTATATACTGCACGTTGTCAAAAGAACCTGAAAAAAAGGAAGATTGGCGTAAGACAGTGGTCCTGCCCCAGCGAGGATTTTGTAGTGAAATCCGCATTAAAATCACAAATGTCGATTAAGGTAATCAGCATCACTGTTGGCTGGCACTGAAATAGAGTCGATTAATGCATCAATCTCAGAAAAGCGATAGTCTATTTGGGCGTGAAGACTTACTGATTGATAAGAGACAATGGGTGAAAGGAGTTTAGAGGCAAAGATTGATAAATGATAGTATTGAGGAATAGGGGATGGCAAGGTGCGGTGGACAAGGTTGGAATCAAAGATAATAGACTGGCCTTGCTCGAGCAATATTTTTGAGGTGGTTGAAGAAGTGAGCTTATAAAAATTGTCAGAATGACTGTAGTCAATAATTTCCAGCTGAGGGCTAGGGCTAGTTGATAGACTGGTTAGGATGCTGATGGATAAAGCGTAAGTCGAAGGGGTATGGATGAAAGGGAGGTCTCGATGAAACTCTCGAGTGCGCGAAGGGTCGAATGGGCCATCTATGACAGAACGATTTAAATGGAGGTGAAATCCAAAGGGGAAATAAGAATCAAGAAATGAGTGAACATCAGGGCAGAGTAGAATATCTCGTGAAGCGCGCGAATAGATAAAAGGACTTCTAAAGACACCACGATACTGAGGTTCGTGGAAATTATATGGGTACTGGGAGGTCTTTGCTTGTAAGTCAAAAATAAGGGCTTCACAAAGGTGGGGTTCGTAGAAGGAAGTTGTCAAGTGAAAGCCACAAGGGGGAAACGAGCACAAACGCTGGCGAGAGGGATTGTCCTGTGGGTTATCAAGAAATTGGAGCGCTGGGTGCAGTTTGTTTTCTAAAGCCATTGTAAAAGAGGATTAAGGGGGTCAGGGACTAGGATAAAATATGTAGAACTGAACGGTGAACAAGTGGTCAATATTTGCATCTATAGCTTTCTGAGCAACCGTGAAAGTGATAAGAGCAAAAGATTTAATTACAGGAGGAGGTTCAGAGACATAGATTTGGAATGCAGTAGCCTACTTGTGACATTATCTATGCTGAGTAGTCATGTTAGCCTAAAAGCTGACAAAGCAAGAATCAGGTTAAAAGTTGATGATAGCATTACAGAATACGATAAGAGTTTATTGGTAAAAGAAGCGCAGAAGATTGCAAAGCATGTAGACATTAGATTCTCAAGGCCATGTCGTGTTGAAGAATGGATGAAAGAAATTAGAGAAGTCTGCCTAGAGTGGGGGGAGAATTGCGCCATCTTCTGGCATTATAATCACGACCATCCTCTTATAAGTACGTTAAGCAACAGTATGCTAGATGATCTGGAAAAAATAGCAGAAGCAGACGGAGTGATATTGGCAAGCCATTATCCAGAAATGGTCACATACTTTGATGAAGAATACAAAGGGTTTAATCTAAAAAAGGGGAAAATCATAAAACAGAAAGAGCCAAAAAACATTCAACATATATTATTAGAACATCCTTGGAAATATTCAGAAGAAGGGTGGGGATTAGCAAGCGAATCAGGAGTGAATCTGCAGGGTGAGGTGGTTTGCAATGGACGGGTCATGTTGAGTGTATGGTCAAGTCTGGGAAAGGTAGCTTCAAACAGAAATCGAGAGTATGTTGCTAGGCCTGATTGGGACTTAGTGGAAGGCAAGTTAGACTATATACTATATTTACCACCTATAGAGCTATATGCACATTTTGATGGTTATGGCCATGCTACTCATTTAACAGAATTTGTAGAACCATTGAGCTTATTTTCGAATACGGGCAACGGGCAGTTTTTTCAAAAAGCTGACGATAGAGGGGTTGACCCATTTGTGTGGTATTTCAAGAGAAAATATTATATGCTGCTAAATAGGCTGTATTATCATTCAAAAGAGGAACTGGGTTTGACGAGCGGCGAAAGTAGAGCACACTTTCACGAGCAAATACAGCGTATATGCGTTGAATACATACATGATCAGTATAACGGTAAGAGTGCTGGGTTAGTGATGAATGAGGAGTTTCATTTAGGAATAGGCCATAAAAAGATCAGATTTGAGAACCTAAATCAAGTAAAAGCATATCTGATGGAGAATATAGATATTGACTTACCGAAACTCTCGGTAGGCTTGTACAGCTGAAAATGATGATTGGAGGAAATATGCCCATATTACACTTCAATGGAAGTTTCGGTGATCTATTCTTCATAGCTTCATGCATAGCGGGATGTAATGACATCGGTCGAAGATACAGGATAGTGGCTGCAGAGGGTTGGAGATCACTATTGAGAGTATTTATGGGTAGATGGTTTGTAGATAATAAAGTGGAATTTGTTAATGCTAGAAAAAATGTTGAAATAAGAAACGAAGTATTGAATAAGTGGAGAAAATATAGGTGGGAATTGACGGATATCTCAAGGGAAGGAATTCCCGCTGATGCTATTATGACCCCATTAATGTGTGACTATCCTCATTTAAGCATATTATACAATAGTGGTAGATTAAGTTATATTGAAGCGGTTGCGCTAATGCTGGGATATGATCATCGAGAGATAAGACCTAAATTACCGTATTGGCTAGAGCAAAAAGATCGAGAACAAGTAATTACCTGTGTAGGGAAAATCGGATTGAACCGGAAGGAGAAGACATGCTTATATCATCCTATAAACCAGACCAATAAGGGATTGCCAAAAGAGAGAATAAAAGAACTGGTTAAGAGATTAGATATTTTAGGAATAGAAGTGGTTTTAAACGTTGCCGGTGGAAGCGATGAAATAAAAGCATATTACAAAAGCTTTAGTAAGTGTATTGATGTTCCTGCGCATATATTGCCGCTGGTACAGAGCAGGTTTGAATGTGTAGCAGGTATAACGGGTGGTGCATTATGTATAGCTCTAGAATTCTCAAAGACAAAGGTCATATCAGTGGTTACAAAAGACATACAGCAAGCCAACATAACAGAAAAGTATATCGGCAAAGATCAGATGAAAAGATTTCACAGTGAGAAATTTGGGTTCCATTTCTTTGGGGACGAAATTTCATCACAACATGAAATAATAGACGGGCGTAGACTGAATGATGACGAATTGGTGCATAAGATGGCTGAGAATATATTAAGAAAAGGAGCGCAATGATGAAAAGTATTATGACAGGTAGAACAATAGACGAACAAAAGATAAGAAGATGTTCAAATGTAATTGAACAAGATGTTGAGATAGAGTGGGAAATAATAAGGGGGGCATGGCGAGGCGTGGATAACTATCCTTTAAAGGGTATTTCAAAAGAATACATAAGGACAATGATACTACAACAAGATGGGCAAGTTTTGGTAGAAGTTGGTGGTGGTAGCGTTATTATATGGAAGTGGGCGTCGGGGGAGGTAAAATATATATTACTCGATAAAGATAATAATATTATAACTAAGACTCAGGAAAGGAGGTTTTTAAAATACATGCCTTTCTTGAGAGTTAAAGACAACCATGTTTCAGTAGATACAAGTGGTGCATTATTTATCGATACAGATGAAAATGTCTTAGTAACATCTTCTAATGACAACTATACGCACTATTTAAATGATAGTGTTGCTCCATTGCTTGGATTTGAAAAAAGACTTAGTGATCTTGATATCAAACAGCTCCATGCAGGAGAACTTAAAGATTGGCAAAGAGATTTCAGAAAGCTTGCAAACGTTGAATGCCCTATTACATATAGTCGAGTACAGAATAATTTCGTAATAATGAAACCAAAAAGATTGTTTATAATTACGTATACAGACAGACTTATGATTCAGTCAAAGTTTCGAGAAACAATACATATAAAAACGAGGTTAGAGAGGGGTAAGGCAGTGTACATGACGCGAGGTCTGGTCAATAATCGTGTAGAAAATGAGGATGAGGTGAGAGATGAGATGGTAAAAGTAGGTGGTTTGTGCATAGAGATGGACTCGCTGACAATTGCCGAAAAGAGGGAAATACTTAGCAGTTGTGAAGTTTTAATTGGAGAAGGGAGTGGGACAATGAATGCTCTTATGTTTATGAATGAGAAAGCGAAATTTATTGGACTTGCAGACAGGGCATCCGTGGAAAACGAGAACTACTTGGACGGTGGTTGGCCCCACTACAACCTAATATCAAGGCAATTACGTTATATTGTTGGTAGTCCCAGCACAAGTGAGACGTCAATTTCGACCAGTTATTATGATCCAAAGCTATTACGCCAGGCCCTTGAGAAGAACCTTTCAGCTAATTTCGGGAGGTAAATTGTGATAAGAAAGCAAAAAATGAGTTACATTATGGGGATACATTGCTCATTCAACGCAAACATCCATGATCCGAGCGCTTCGCTAATAGCTGATGGAAAAATAGTCTGTCACATAGAAGAGGAGCGGTTAAATCGTAACAAGACTTCGGTCGGCCACTTTCCGGAGTTGGCAATAAGACGAACCCTAAAGGAGTGCAAGATATCCTTTGAGGATTTAGACTGTATATGCGTAGATGGCCACGAGTGGTCAAAGATAGGAGAAATAAAGGTAAGGAGATACATTGAAGCAATATATGGTTTCTGCCCTAGGTTGGAATTCTACGATCATGAGGAATGTCATGTTGCAGGCGCATTTTATGCGAGCCCTTACAAGAGGGCTTTGTGTATATCACTGGATGGTTACGGTGAAGGAAAGTCGGGATTGATTGCTTTGGCTTCAAGAGACGAAGGCATAAAACTGCTAAGGGAGTTTAAGATGCCCGACTCAATGGGATTATTCTATACCTGTTTTACAAATTTTCTTGGTTTTAAGAGTGTCGAAGATGAATTCAAGGTTATGGGTATGGCAGCATTTGGGGTTGATAAATATGATTTGTCAGATGAGCTATTGTACGAGAATGGAGGATATCATTGTACAAATTCATTAGTTGACGACAGCAATTATCTTAGCTCAATATGGGAGCCAAAAGTAAAATATGACTATATAGAAAGGAAATACGGCGTCAAGAGAAGGCTTAGAGGAAGTGAATTTACACAGGAGAATTTTGATCTTGCTGCAAGCGTACAAGCACAGTTTACAAAGGTATATTCGGAGTTGATAAGGTATTGGAAAGAACAGACAGGTGAGAATTATTTGGTGATGTCAGGCGGGTGTGCAATGAATTGCATGGCAAACCAGTTGATTCAGGAAATGGACTTTGATGACCATTATGTGTTCCCACTATCATCAGATAGGGGATTATCGATAGGGGCTGCGTCATTAGGTTGTGCCAAGAGGAACATTGAAATATCTAGTATGGATAATATATATATTGGAACCACGTACCATGAAGAAGACGTGTTGCAGGCTGTACGAAATAGTGGTCTTGAGACAGAAGTCTATGATGAAAAGGAACTTTATTATGCTCGTGTGGCACAGCTGCTAGTTGAGGGATCAGTCGTAGGGTGGATTGAAGGTCGCTCTGAAATAGGTCCCCGAGCCTTAGGTGCAAGGTCTATATTAGGTTTAGCAACGGTAGCTGGAATAAAGGATAAGATTAATAAAAAGATTAAGTTCCGGGAAGAGTATAGGCCTTTTGCTCCGGCGATAAGAAAAGTGGACGCAGAGTATGTACTTGGAAAAATAAGCAGAATTACATCTCTTCGATACATGACGGAGAATGTTAAAATACCAGAGGGGGTTGAGATTTTCGGTGAAGCAATGAACAGAGATAGGACAAGTAGGATTCAGGTAGTTTTGACAGATGATCCACTGCATGCTTTAATGGATCAGATCTCTTGCAGTATTGAAAGACCGGTGCTAATTAATACAAGCTTCAATTTGGCAGGGGAACCGATAGTAGATTCTCCAATCGATGGATTGAGGACATTTATATCGTCTGGTCTAGATGTTTATGCAAGTTATCCATGCGTAGTGGTAAAAAAAGTTTATGGGAATCAAAAAAATGTGGGTGGCGCTCAATGTACAGTGAACTAAGGAAGCATCCAAGACTCAACTTAGCAGATCAAATACCATTAGATTATCCGCTGACTATATATGTTGAAACGACGAATAGATGCAACTTTAGGTGCAAGTTCTGTCCTGAGTCGCTAGAAGATTATGAAAGAAGAAGTGGCGGCTGGAGCACAATGACACTCGATTCATTTAAAAAGATCTGCGATCAAGTACAGTTATTAACGGGTGGAAAAAGAATAAAAACTATGAACTTTTATATGATGGGAGAACCACTATTAAATAAAGACATTCTTAGGATGACAAAATACGCTAAGAATAAGGATTTAGCGGAGCGGCTTATATTGACTACAAATGGTTCATTACTTCATACAAAACAGGCTGGAGAATTCATTGGGTCCGGACTTGATTATATCAGGATATCTATTTATGGGGCAAATCAATCAGTTCACGAATATGTAACAAGGAGTAGATCAAAGCTGGACAATATAAGAAGGGCAGCAATAGGCATCAGGGAGCTTAGAAAAGAAAAAAAAGAAGACAAACCGTTTATTTATATAAAAATGCTAGATATGGGCGAAAAAGAAAACGCGATGTTTAGAAATATGTTTGAAGGGGCTGGTGATGAGATAGCGATTGAGCCAAGGATGGATTGGAACGGTAGTCCGGAGAATTTCTCAGGAATAGAGAGAGATGACTTAATATCAAGTGAATATTTTGGTTTGAAGAAGGTGGTTTGTCCGTATCCCTTCTATACATTGGTTATTAATAGTGATCTAAGTGTATCAGTATGTTGTGTTGACTGGGAAAGAAAACTGGTAGTGGGGAATTTAAACAATGAGACATTAACAGATATATGGAAGGGGGAGAAATTGCGAAGACTGCAAAACGCACATTTGGCAGGGAAGCGGGAATCCATTGAGGGCTGCAAGGATTGCTTGTACCTACATACTGCACCTGACAACATAGATGCGAGACTAGGTACAATATTAGAGTAATGGTCAGAAACAAAGATTAAATGAACATGAAAGCAGTATTACTAGCAGGTGGTCTAGGCACACGAATAAGCGAAGAGACACATATTAGACCTAAACCTATGGTTGAAGTAGGAGGCAAACCTATATTATGGCACATAATGAAATTATACAGCTTCTATGGAATAAATAATTTTATAATATGCTGTGGATACAAAGGTTATATGATTAAGGAATACTTTGCAAACTTCAGATATCATATTAATAACATTAGAGTTGATCTTAGAAACG
>Ga0194118_10003886_pt1 | contig 16857 bp, 16 predicted proteins | sample TA2MahsurfametaG_2_FD_148662 | JGI IMG/M metagenome (GOLD analysis project Ga0194118, IMG submission 148662) | Freshwater microbial communities from Lake Tanganyika, Tanzania - TA2015013 Mahale N5 surface | ecosystem: Environmental > Aquatic > Freshwater > Lake | place: Tanzania: Lake...
TACACGAGAGGATGAGTACATGGGAACCCGGATCCTGGTTATCGATAACTACGACTCCTTTGTTTTCAACCTCGTTCAATACCTCGAGCAACTCGGAGCTGAGTGCACCGTCGTTCGCAACGATGCGGTCGAAGCAACGCAAGCCGATGAATATGACGGCGTTCTTATTTCACCTGGCCCTGGAACCCCAGAAGCTGCTGGGGTATCGATTCCAATGATTAAGCGTGCGGCTGAAGTTAAGAAGCCGCTCCTTGGAGTCTGTCTAGGCCACCAAGCTTTAGCGGTCGCCTATGGCGCAACAGTTGATCGCGCTCCGGAATTACTTCATGGCAAGACTTCTGAAGTTTCACATGATGGAAGTGGCGTTTTTCAAGATCTACCTTCGCCATTTACCGCAACTCGTTATCACTCACTTGCGATTAAGGAAGAGACACTTCCGAGTGAACTTGTAATTACTGGAAGAAGTGAGAGCGGAGTTGTGATGTCAATTCGCCATCGCGAACTTCCAATTCATGGCGTGCAGTTCCACCCAGAATCAGTATTGACTGAACATGGTCATCACTTACTTGCAAACTGGTTGGTTGAGTGTGGAATGAAAGATGCGGTTAAGAAATCCGAAGGGCTATCCCCGGTCTTTAACCGTTAGTAGGCGCTTTATTAATCGTAATAGTTACTGAAGAACCAATAATCTTTGTCTCGCCACCCGTTGGCGCTTGAGCAATAACGACCCCAAGTGGTTGGTTAGCATCAAAGGCTTCAACAGTTTTCACTAAGAACCCTGCTTGGGTAAGAAGTGTGCGGGCTTCAATATCGCTCTTTCCGAGAAGGTCTGGGACTTTCACATTTCCGCTCGCAATCTCAAGAGTTACACCGCTTCCGGCTTCAATTATGGAGCCTTGTTCTGGGGTAACTTTCAAGACGATTCCTGGTTGTTCCTCGGAATCAACAGCAATAGTGCGACCTACCCGAAGGCCAGCAGCAGCAAGTGCTGCGCGCGCTTCTTCAAGTGGCTTTCCAATAATGTCAGTTGGAACAGTTGCATCACCTGGGCCATCAGAGAGCGTAAGCGTTACTGAGCTTCCTTCACTAACTCTCACAGTTGCGAGCGGAAGTTGGCTTGCGACGCGATCTCTAGGAATTCGCGCATCAGGTGCGCGCTGAATTGTGATCGTAAATCCGACAAGTTGAGCGCGGGCCTCAGATTCCGTTAGGCCGACAACATTTGGAAGTGTTTTTAGTTCTGCAGAAGGAGTGGGACGGAAGACAAAGAAGCTAGTGAGGCCGACAATTGCTACAAGTGCAAGCGCGATCGCTGCAAATCTATTTCGGCCTGGGTTCTTTCCACCTTTTTGTTTGGGAATCTGGGTTGTAATCCGCTCGCCCCGGGAGAGTTTCTTCAGGTCTTTCAACATCGCGGCCGCGCTTGCGTAACGATCACTTGAATTCTTAGCAAGTGCTACTTCAAAGAATGCATTTAGCGCCGGATCAAGTGAGGGTTCAATTGAAGTAACGGGAGTAAGTGGAGCTGAGACATGCTGGTAGGCGATTGCTACTGGAGTCTCACCACCAAAAGGTGGCTTACCGGAAACTAATTCATAGAAGAGGCAACCAACCGAGTAGAGATCACTTCGCTCATCGGCTTGGCCACCAGTTGCTTGTTCAGGTGAGAGATATTGGACAGTGCCGACTATGTTCCAAGTACTAGTGAGGGTTGCCCCGGCATCTGAAAGAGCACGTGCAATTCCGAAATCCATCACCTTTACTTCGCCCGTGTCAGTGATCATGATGTTTCCTGGCTTGATATCCCGGTGAACCAGCCCATTCTTATGTGAATAAGCGAGCGCATTTAAAACACCTTCAACGATTTCAATAGCCCGCTCAAATGGAAGTCGATCACCGGAATGAAGAATTTCCCGCAAAGTGTGGCCTTCTACATACTCCATAACGATGTATGGCATTAGCCCACTTGGAGTTTCTTCTTGCCCTGAGTCGTAGACCGAGACGATTCCGGGATGATTTAAACCAGCGGCAGCAAGCGCTTCTTTATTAAATCTATTGATAAATGCAGGATCGCGCGCTAAGTCGCTTCGCAAAATCTTTACTGCAACTTCTCGGTGCAACCTTTGATCATCGGCGATATAGACATCAGCCATTCCACCGGTACCGATCATCTGGCCGAGTTTGTAGCGATCGCCTAGAACTCGCATTATTGCGCAGCTCCAATGAGAGTTGTTGCAACCGCACCAGGAGTATCCCCGACACGAACGGCAATCACAGTGACATTATCGGGAGCATCTTTCTTACATGTAAGGTCCACTAAAGAATTCACAGCAGCTTGTAAGTCTTCTTGTAGCGCTGCGGCAATTTTTCCTTCATCAACTACGACCGTGAGGCCATCGCTACAAAGAAGATAGATATCTCCGACTTCGGCCGGGAATGAAAGTAGCGGTGCATCAACATTTGATTTACCCATGAGCGCTTGAGTCAAGAAGGAGCGTTGCGGGTGGTCGCTAGCCTCATCTTGGGTGATCCGACCTTGGTCGATGAGCTCTTGAACAACGGTGTGATCATGGCTTAGCCGAGTGATTGTTTTTCCACGAATTCGATAAGCACGTGAATCACCGACATGTAACAAGTTGAGTTGATTATCAAAGAGCATAAATGAAGTGAGCGTGGTTCCCATTCCATCAAGCTCTGGTTTTTCATCAGCAATCTTCCGTATCGCGGTATCTATTTCGGCGATGGAAGTTCTAAAAATGTCGTCACGTGATTGTGGATCTAATTCCGGATTACTTAACACCGGAAGCAAATCTGCGAGCGTTTTTATTGCAGTTCTTGAGGCTACTTCACCGCCGGCGTATCCACCCATTCCATCGGCTACCGCAATTAGATTCTGTGAAACTAATCCAGAATCTTCATTTCCATCGCGATGTAATCCCAACTCAGATCGCCAGGCAAAAGATGCGAAGTGAAGAGTGCGGTTCATAATAAGTAAGCCTAACGCGCTTGCTTGCCGGTATCCTTACGCAGTGACTCGCTACGCATATCTCGGACCAATCGGCACTTTTACTGAGGCCGCGCTCCGAACCGTTGCTTCCGCTAGCGATTCTTTACTCCCATTTGCGAATGTAACTGCGACCCTTGATGCGGTTCGAAGCGGCCAAGCCGATCGCGCGCTAGTCCCGATTGAGAATTCGGTTGAAGGGGTCGTTGCTAGAACGCTAGATGAATTAGCAATTGGTGAGCCACTTGTAATTTATGGAGAAGTAACCCTTCCTGTGACCTTTGCGCTTCTCGTAACAAAAGGTAAGAGCGCTGGCGATATCAAGAAAATTGCAACCCATCCTCATGCCGAATCGCAATGCCGCACTTATATCGCTAAGAATTATCCAAACGCTGAGATCATCGTTACCTCATCTACTGCCGCCGCTGCTGCTTCATTAAGTAAAGGTGAATATGACGCTGCTATCGCTGCCCCAAACACAGCTGAGACTTATGGCCTTGAAGTACTTGCCACAAATATCGGCGATAACGATGGCGCAGTAACTCGATTTGTATTAGTTGGAAAACCAGGGGTGGTTCCACCTATGACCGGCCACGATCGCACCTCGCTCGCTGCATTTATCGGAGCAGATCACGCTGGTGCGTTATTAGAAGTTCTGACCGAGTTTGCGGTACGTGGCGTGAACTTAACCTTTATCCAATCTCGTCCAACTGGAAGAGAGCTTGGTCATTATCACTTCATCATCGATGCCGAAGGCCATATAAGTGAAGAACGAGTGGGCGATGCGCTAACCGGACTTCGTCGTATCTGTGAAGATGTCAGATACCTCGGTTCATATCCAAGAGCCGATAAAGTTCTACCCACAACCACAAAAGCAACCACAGATGAATCATTTAGCGCCGCCGATAATTGGCTCGCAGATGTGCGCGCTGGGAAGAAAATATGATTGATGTAAAGCTGCTCCGTGAAAATCCGGACTTGGTCCGCACCTCACAGAAAGCTCGTGGTGAGAGCACTTCTCTAGTTGATGAAGTACTTGCTGCTGACGAAGTTCGGCGTACCGCAATTGTGGAATTTGAAGTGCTCCGCGCTGAACAGAACACGCTCTCAAAATCAGTTGGAGCTGCAAAGGGCGATGAAAAGAGCGCCTTACTTGAGCGAGCAAAGACGCTTTCCGCTCAGGTTAAGGAAGCTGAATCAAAGAAGAGCGCAACTGAAGATGCTTTCAAAAAATTAGCGCTTGGTATTTCTAATCTTGTTGATGAGCGCGCTCCGATTGGTGGCGAAGCCGATTTCAAAGTTATCGAAGAGATTGGTAAACCTCGTAATTTTGATTTCGAGGCGAAGGATCATGTGGAACTCGGAAAGATCCTTGGCGCGATTGATGTCGAGCGCGGCGCGAAGGTCTCAGGTGCGCGGTTCTATTATTTAACTGGCGTTGGCGCACTGCTTGAATTAGCGCTGGTTAATTACGCCATCCAAATGGCTACGAAGGCTGGATTTATCCCGGTTATCCCACCAGTCTTGGTTAAACCTGAGGCGATGGAGGGAACGGGTTTTCTCGGCCAAGCCGCTGAAAATGTCTTCCATCTACAAGCTGATGATTTTTATTTGGTTGGAACTAGCGAAGTCCCACTAGCGGCCTATCACATGGACGAGATTCTCGATGCTTCAAAGTTGCCGCTTCGCTATAGCGGTTATTCACCTTGCTTTAGACGTGAGGCGGGATCTTATGGAAAAGATACCCGCGGAATTATCCGGGTACATCAATTTGAAAAAGTTGAGATGTTCTCATTCTGTAAGCCAGAAGATGCAGCCGCGGAACACTTACGACTTCTTAATTGGGAGAAGGATTTCCTTAATGCGATGGAGATTCCATATCGCGTGATTGATGTTGCTACTGGTGATCTTGGTTCTAGCGCAAACCGCAAATTTGATTGCGAGGCATGGATCCCGACCCAGGGCGCATATCGAGAGGTAACAAGTACCTCGAATTGCTCAGATTTCCAAGCCCGTCGATTAAATATAAGAATCAAGGGCGAGAGCGGTACTTCACCAGTCGCAACTCTTAATGGAACGCTCGTTGCGGTGCCGCGAATGATTGTTGCGATTTTAGAGAATCACCAGCAAAGCGATGGCTCAGTTCTAGTTCCAAAGGCGCTTCAAGCTTATTTAGGCACCGATCGATTTACACCGGTGAGTTAATTGAGCGCACTCTTATGCCGCCCAAAGTTAATTGCAACAGATTTGGATGGCACGATCGTCTCTCACTACAGAGAGATAACCCAGCGAACTAAAGATGCATTCTTTGCAGCGCATGAAGCAGGGATTGAGATTTTTTACGTGACTGGACGCCCACCGCGTTGGATGAAAGAGATTGCGGCTGCCTTTCCATTTGGTCGCTCCATTTTAGGAAATGGTGCACAGCTCTATGACATCCATAAAGATAAAGTTTTAGAAGAGTGGTTGATGCCGAAAGAGGCCCAAGTTGAAACGGTAAATCGACTTCGCCTGGCAATCCCCACGATCTCATTTGCCGTTGAGAAACATAACTATTTCCACCGCGAAAAGGCCTATGTTCCAAGGTGGGATGTCGGCCAAGATAACGTTGGAGTACATGACATTTTTGAAGTGGTTGATGGCCCCGCAACAAAGATGTTGGCGCGTTGCTCGGATCAAGAGTTAACTTCAGATGAGATGTTAGAGATTGCTAAACGTGAGTTAGATGACATTGCAACGGTTACACACTCAAATCCACACGATTCGCTCTTAGAGATAAATGGCCATGGCGTTTCAAAAGGCGCAACCCTTGCACTTATTGCCGGGCGACATGGGATTACAGCTGAAGAAACTGTTACTTTCGGCGATAACCCAAATGATTTCTCGATGCTTGCTTGGGCGGGAAGGTCTTGGGCGATGAGCGATGGCCACCCAGAAGGAAAACTTCACGCCAAATCAATCGCTGAGCCTTGTGTAGAAGATGGCGTTGCAAAGGTAATTGAAGAGTTATTGGAGCTACCAGTATGACAAATGCTGTTCTGCCAATTTGGCTAGATTTGATGTGCGTTGGAGTCGGAGCATTTCAAGGCGCGCTCTTTGCAATCTTTTATAAGCGCTTTGATTTAGTTGGAGTTACCGCTATTGCAATTCTTACCGGTCTTGGTGGCGGATTCCTCCGTGACATCTTGATTGATGCTGGACGCCCTGCCGGTATGCAGGATCGATATATTCTGACTGCGATTATTGGAGTTGCAGTCGCGCTAATTCTCGGACGTTGGTATCGCAAGATTGATGGCGCAATCGTCTTCTTAGATTCAATCGCGATGTCACTCTTTGCGGTTGCGGGAACATATAAAGCGCTACTCTTTGGTACCTCAGAACTTGTAGCCGTACTAATTGGAGTTATTGCTGCTGTTGGCGGTGGAGTTCTAAGAGATGTTGTCTGTCGTATCACCCCCCAAATCTTTTCGGGCGGCCCGCTCTATGCCACAGCTACTGCGATTGGTGCAACAGTGTTTGTACTGCTCGATAAGACAACACTGCAATCAAATCTCATTGTTGCGATCACAGCACTCGTAATAGTTTCAATCCATATGACTTCGGTCCGTTTCCGGATTCACTTGAAGCCGGCGTTATCGGGTTTGGATGATGAGAATTTTGAGGAGCCTAAGTAAGACCGGTAAGTTCTCCCACGGAGGGCTCGCATAGTGGCCTAGTGCACCGGTCTTGAAAACCGGCAAGGGAAACCTTCGTGGGTTCAAATCCCACGCCCTCCGCCAGAGCAAGACCTGTGGGCGAACTCATAGGGGTTCACCTAGAAAAGCCTGAGAAGCGCGGGGAAAATTCTCGTAATCGATCAGGAGGCGCGCTTTGGCTACCGGAGTATTTTCCAGCACTAGAGCAGCAATAAAAGAGCGGACACTTCGCACTGACCGTTGGTGGTTACAACCTGCAATTACTTTTGGCGTTTTAATAGCATTCATTATCTACGCGACCTTCCGCGCATTTGAAAAGAAGTATTACTTCACCGAACCGCTGATCTCACCTTTCTACTCACCATGTCTTTCAACAGCATGTCTCGATGGATCAGCTCACTTTGGAACTCCGATTGGAACGATAACTCTCTTCGGCATCGTGATTTCACCTGCGCTATTTATTTTGATTTTCCCGCTCGGGTTTAGATTGACTTGTTATTACTACCGCAAGGCCTATTACCGATCATTCTGGATGTCGCCACCTGCATGTGCGGTTGCTGAGCCACATAAGAAATACACCGGTGAGACTCGCGCGCCGCTGATATTGCAAAATGGGCATCGCTGGTTCTTCTACTTTGGATTAATTTTCAACATCATCCTCACTTATGACGCAATCATCGCTTTTAAGAACCCTGAAGGCGAGTGGGGCCATATGAGCGTTGGAACTCTAATTCTTCTTCTCAATGCAACTATGTTGTGGCTCTATTCAGCCTCATGCCATACCTGCCGCCACACAATCGGCGGAAGGTTACGTAACTTCTCCAAACATCCACTCCGTTACAAGATGTGGACTTGGGTCTCAGCTTTAAATGAGCGCCATCCGGTCTATGCCTGGATTTCACTCATTGTTGTAGCGCTAACCGATTTCTATGTTCGGTTAGTGGCATCCGGAACTATCACCAACTACTACTTCTTCTAGGCGGAGAGATGGCAAAAGCAACGACTGGAATCAAGGCGAGCGATATCAAGTTCGATCGTTATCGCTTCGATGTAGTTGTAATCGGCGCAGGTGGCGCTGGTCTTCGCGCTGCGGTTGAAGCGCGCCAAGCCGGTCTTCGCGTCGCAATCATCTGTAAATCACTTTTTGGTAAGGCCCACACTGTTATGGCAGAAGGTGGCGCTGCTGCAGCAATGGGTAATGTCAATGAAAACGATGGTTGGAAGGTTCACTTCCGCGACACGATGCGCGGTGGAAAGTTCCTAAATAACTGGCGGATGGCGGAACTTCACGCCAAGGAATCACCAGATCGAATCTGGGAACTTGAGACCTGGGGTGCGCTATTTGATCGCACCAAAGATGGCCGAATCTCCCAACGTAACTTTGGCGGCCATGAATATCCACGCCTTGCTCATGTCGGCGATCGCACCGGATTGGAATTAATCCGCACCATGCAACAGCGCATCGTTGCGATGCAGCAGAAAGATAAGAAGGAATTTGGCGATGCCGAGAAATACATAAAGGTCTTCGCCGAGTTAACTATCACATCTATCTTGAAAGATGGCGATAAAGTCTCAGGCTGCTATGGATATTGGCGCGAGAGTGGCGATGAAGTTCTCTTTGAATCACCTGCTGTTGTTCTTGCAACTGGTGGAATTGGAAAATCATTCAAGATCACTTCTAATTCATGGGAAGGAACCGGAGATGGCCACGCGCTAGCTCTTAAGGCCGGCTCTGCGCTCGTTGATATGGAGTTCGTCCAATTCCATCCAACTGGCATGGTCTGGCCACCATCGGTCCGCGGAATTCTCGTTACCGAATCAGTCCGTGGTGATGGCGGAGTTCTCACTAACAACAAGGGTGAGCGCTTTATGTTCAACTACATCCCAGAAGTTTTCAAAGATAAGTACGCCGATAATGAAGCCGAAGCTGATCGTTGGTATAAAGACCAGAACAACAATCGCCGTCCACCTGAGTTGTTGCCACGCGATGAAGTAGCGCGCGCTATTAACGCAGAAGTTAAAGCAGGGCGCGGCTCGGAGCATAGTGGCGTTTATCTAGATGTCTCAAAGCGCCTTCCGGCTGATGAAATTAAGCGTCGCTTACCTTCGATGTGGCATCAATTTAAAGAGCTTGCCGATGTTGATATCACTGAACAACCAATGGAAGTCGGCCCAACTTGCCACTATGTAATGGGTGGTGTGAAGGTTGATCCCGATACTGCTGCGGCATATGGCGTCCCTGGTCTCTTTGCTGCTGGTGAAGTTGCTGGTGGAATGCATGGTTCAAATCGCCTTGGCGGTAATTCACTCTCTGACCTTCTTGTCTTCGGACGCAGAGCCGGCGCTGGCGCAGCCGAATATGTAAAAGGTTTGAAGGGTAAATCTCCAGAAGTAAGCGATAAAGAGATTGAGAAGGCCCACGATCACATTAACGATCCATTTGATCGTGATGGCAACGAGAATCCATATGCGCTACAACAAGAACTACAGAACATTACCCAAGATCTCGTTGGAATTATTCGCACCGAGAGTGAATTGAAAGAATCGCTTGAGAAGATCGAATCAATTCGCGAGCGCTCCAAGAAAGTGAGAGTTGAGGGTGGGAAATTGTTTAACCCGGGATTCCACCTCGCGATTGATCTTGAGAATATGTTGCTCGTCTCTGAGTCAATTGCGCGCTCGGCATTAGAGCGCGAGGAGTCACGGGGTGGGCATACTCGTGATGATTATCCGAAGATGGATCCAGAATGGCGCCAATACAACCACCTCACAACTTGGAGCGGTAAGAAGGTAGAAATCGAAGCCGAGAAGGCGAAGATGCTCCCTGAAGAATTACTCAGCCTATTTGAGATGGATGAGTTAAAGAAATATTTCACCGAGAAGGAACTCGCGAAAGGTGGGAAATAGATGGCCCGCAAAGTGAAGATGCGCATCTGGCGCGGCGATTCCAAGAACGGTGATTTCAAAGATGTCACCGTTGAGGCAAATGAAGGTGAAGTCGTTCTCGATGTAATTCATCGCGTTCAAGCGACCCAGATGTCAGATCTTGCGGTGCGCTGGAACTGTAAGGCTGGAAAGTGCGGATCTTGCTCGATGGAAATCAACGGTAAGCCACGTCTTGCATGTATGACCCGAATGAATATGTATGGCGAAGACGAGACCATTACGGTCACACCGCTTCGGGCATTCCCTGTCATCAAAGATCTCGTTACCGATGTCTCTTTCAATTACAAGAAAGCTATGGAAGTTCCAGCATTCGAAGGCCCAGAAGATTTGAAACCTGGTGAGTATCGGATGCAACAAGTTGATGTTGAACGAAGCCAGGAATTCCGTAAATGTATCGAGTGCTTCCTCTGCCAAGACACCTGCCACGTTATCCGCGATCATGAAGAGAATAAGAAGTCATTTGCCGGTCCACGCTTCTTTATTCGAATCGCTGAGTTGGATATGCATCCACTTGATCGGCTACGTAACCGTAAGAAGAAAGCGCAAGAAGAACATGGCCTTGGAATGTGCAACATCACTAAGTGCTGTACTGAAGTTTGCCCAGAACATATCAAGATCACTGATAACGCGATCATCCCGATGAAAGAGCGGGTTGTTGACGTTAAATACGATCCAGTTCGCTGGTTGGGTTCAAAGATCCGTAAGCGCGAGGGAATCGAATAGTGTCACTAGTCCTACGGTGGGCTGTTCTCGCTGGGGCATTCTGGGTAACAACACTTATCGTTGACGGAATCCAGATTAAAGATGGCGCTTGGAATTATTTCTGGGTCGCTGCTCTATTTGGATTAATCAACACTTTTATTGGTTCACTTCTAAAGCTATTTACCCTTCCTGCGGTGATTCTCACCTTTGGTCTATTCGTCTTCGTGATTAATGCCGCGATGTTGATGCTTACCGATAGATGGAGCGATGTAATCACCATCGATTCATTTACTTCTGCTCTCATTGGAAGCTTGCTAATAAGTATCTTTTCCGGGATTGCCAACAAAATGGTAAAGCGGGCGTGAAGAAGCTCCTTGTAATCGCAGCTGGCGGAGTTGCCGGCTCGCTCATCCGATATTTCTTTGTTGGGAGAAACGATGAGATTGGAATCTTTCTAATTAATTTGCTTGGCGTGACCGTAGCTGGACTCTTTGCACTTCGGCTTAAACCAACTGAATTGAGCCGACTCTTCTGGATCCCTGGTTTTGCTGGCGCTATGACCACATTCTCATCGGTCGCAGTCATTCATGGTCAGCGAAGTGATTTTGAAGCAATCATCTACTTCTATGTAATGGTGACTATGAGTTTGTTAATTCTCTGGCTAATCAATCCAAGACGCGAGCTATCCAAATGAGGCTCACACTTTTTCTAATTGGCGCCGGAATAGGCGCGCCTACGCGCTATGTGATTGATCGATTCTTCCGGGATGGTTATCGCTTCCCATATGGGATCTTGATAGTCAATGTAGCTGGATCATTTCTTCTAGGAGTTATCGCAAACCAAGATACTGATCTCACCTTCCTTCTCTTTGGATTCTGTGGTGCGCTCACAACTTGGTCAGCCTTTGCCCTTGATCTCTTTGATGAGCTAGCGAATAAGAAGCTTTTTGCTGTGAATCTCTTTGGAAACTATCTCTTAGGGGTATTTGCGGCGCTACTTGGGTTATGGATTAGTAGATAATCCGCCTATGTCAGCGAACAATCAGATGCCCTGCGACTTTTGTGGCCAGGCATATGACCCGGTCGCAACGCGTTGGTTATGCCCACATTGCCACTCCAAAACAAATTGCTGTGATGGCGCTCCATGCCCGCTACCTGAACCAGTCACCTCAGAAGTAAAGGGAAATTAATGATGCGAGTTGTTGTCCTTCTTTTTAGCGCGCTCTTCTTAACTGCATGTAGCGATGTTGAGGACGCCGTTCCAGAAACTCCCTCTGTTCCGCTGTTCTGCGATGAGACAAAGATCTTGGATTCATTCCCAGAAAAAGTTGCCAATGCAAAGTACATTCCAACTGAGTGGGAACCTTCCGAAGGCACAGATCTTTATGCTGCGTACAACGCTGGTGGAATCGCTTGTACCTATGGAATTGGTGAAGCAGAAGTTGGCGCAACGATTATCTGGGCGCCAGATTATGGAATTACTTTTGCTGATCGGGAAAAGTTCTGGAAAGAAGCTGGTCAACAAGAAGTAGATCTTCCCGACTTTGACGAGGAGAGGGCTTACTTCCTCTCACAAGGAACTGAGGAACAAGGCGAATTTATTATCTGGCAACTAAATGTCCTTAAGGGCGGCTATTGGATCCAAGTCGGCGCCACCTTCCTTGGTTCCATCGAAGAAGCGATGCCAATAGTGAAATCAGCTTTTGATTCAATTCTTACAACCGAAGAGGCCGCAGCTCAAAATGTAAAGGGTTGCTACTTCTCTGAGGCAAACAACGACTTGTTCATCATGGATCTCACCTATCACGATAATTCGACGGTAACTGGAAACCTTGCCTACCAACCATTCCAAAAGGACTCCTCTAAAGGTTCCTTTGTTGGAACTTACGAGAATGGCATTTTGCATGGCGTGTATACCTTCACCTCCGAAGGAAGGGACTCAGAGCGTGAGCTTTATTTCAAGCGTGATGGTGAAGGTTTTGTTCCCGGTTATGGGCCAGTAGAAGTTATCGACAATAAGTTTGAGAAACTACAACGCCCACTTCAAATCAAGTGGGATAAAGTCTATAAGTACAACCCGGGCGAAGAGTGCGCAACGGTCATTAAGGGAATTGACTAAGGGTTCTTAATGAGCGAGAAGCGCCTAATCATCCATCCTGGATTTCATAAATCCGGTACAACGGCGCTCCAAGAGTCATTCGCTCTAAATCGTCAGCTTCTTCGCGAAGAAGGAATTCTCTATCCGCACATTGGAAGAAAAGCACACCACCGTGTGGCGTGGGCGCTAACCCAAAAGCCTTGGGGATGGAGCAACCGAGGTGGCGAAAAGACGCCACCGAAGACTTGGGAGAAGATGGTTGATCGCATTAAGAGCGCTAAAGAAGAGACCGTGATCCTAAGCAGCGAATTCTTCTCTGAGTTAGATGGTGAAAAAATCCGCAAAGTCCGAAGTGATATCAAAGGAAGAGATATCCAAGTCCTCTTCACCTTAAGGCCGCTTGCAAAACTCTTACCATCTTCATATCAACAATATTTGAAGTATGGATTCACGGTTGAATATGAAGATTGGCTACACGCAATCCTCGATAATCCTGGTGAATCAAAGGTTTCGCCGACGTTCTGGAAACGTCATTCCCATGGGAAAGTGATTGCAAAATGGGTGGATATCTTCGGTAAGTCAAATGTAACGTTACTAATAGTTAATGAAGCGCAACCAACCTTCCTTTTTGATGAGATTAATAAGTTTCTGAATCTTCCTGCTGGAAGAATAAATGCAGCTCCGAGTGGAAGTAATCGCTCACTTACTATGGAAGAGATCTCACTTCTACTAGAACTAAATCGCCAGTTTCCAAAGGAGCGCGTCTGGGATGAATATGAGATTTTCATCCGCGCTGGCTACATCAAAGAGTTGACGGACTTTGTTCCACCCGCCCCAGATAAAGCGCGGCTGTTAACACCACAATGGGCGGTCGAAAAGGCAAATGAATTAGGACGCGGAATTAAAGAAGAGCTACTCAATTCGGGAGCAAAAGTAATTGGCGATGTGGATTCTCTTGGTAATTCTACGATAGCAATTGGCCACTCTACATACCCAGAAACAATCGATATTAAGACGGTTGCGGCGGCGATGCTTGCCTTTGATCAAGAGACAATCAAGAAATTCCCATTTAAGTGGCTTACCAAAGAGTTGAAGTCAAGGGCAAAGAAACAAATCAGAGCTAGATCAAGTCGCCTAAAATAAAACTACTTCCAGAGCGAAGCAACCCACGCCTCAATTTCATCTGGATGACGAGGCATTGCTGAACTTAAATTCTTGTATCCATCTTTTGTAACAAGAACATCATCTTCGATACGTACGCCAATGCCACGGTATTCAGCCGGGAAGAGTGTGTCATCGGGGTGGATATAGAAACCTGGTTCAACTGTGACGATCATTCCCTCTTCTAAGACAGCTTCGGTATACGCCTCTTTACGAGCCTGAGCGCAATCATGGACATCCATTCCAAGCATGTGTCCAGTTCCATGAACGGTCCAACGACGATGTAATCCGACATCTGCCTTCAATGACTCTTCAGCAGAAATTGGTAACACGCCCATCTCTTCTAAACCTTTAGCTAGAACCGTCATCGCTGCATGATGGAAGTCGCGGAACTTTGCGCCTGGTTTTACAGCTTCCATTCCCGCTTTTTGCGCCTCATAGACGAGGGTGTAAATCTTCCGTTGTGCTGGAGTGAATTTTCCATTTATCGGCAGAGTGCGTGTGATATCCGCGGTATAGAGCGATTCAACTTCCACACCGGCATCAATAAGAATTAAGTCACCGTTTTTTAGCTCACCATCATTCTTAATCCAGTGGAGGATGCAGGCGTGTGAGCCGGAAGCAACGATGCTGTCATAACCAAGATCATTTCCTTCATAGCGCGCTCGAGTAAAGAAAGCTCCTTCAATCAATCGCTCACCGCGCTTCTTACCGACTGCGGCGGGGATTGCCTTAATCATGTCTTCAAAGCCACGATGTGTTGCATCTACTGCTCGCTGCATCTCATCTATCTCAAACTTATCTTTAACTAAGCGAGCTTCAGATAACCAGACCAAAAAGTCTTTATCGCCTTCAGAAGCAGCAACAAGTTCATCCACTTGTGAATCTTGTTCCCGAACAGTGAGCGAATCTTTCTTGTTAGAGAGAAATTCCTCCAAATCTTCAATATGTCTTACCTTTATATCGTAAGCAAATTCAGTCTCTTCCAAAGTCATCCGACGACCAATCCAGAACTCACCATGCTTTGGATTGCGGTAGAACTCATCGCTATTCTCGCGAACTGAACGAGGATGAATAAACAAGTAAGACTCATGTCCTGATCCAATTGGTTCTAAAACCAAGACAGATTCAGGAACCGCATCGGTTCCATTTATCCCAGTTAGCCAAGCAAAAGCTGAGTGTGGCCGGAATCGATAGTCGCTGTCATTGCTACGTACTTTGAAAGTTCCTGCTGGAATCACAAGGCGCTTATTTGGAAATTCTTTCGACAATCTCTCGCGCCTAGCAACAGCATAAGTAGTAGCGGGACTTTTCTTTAGGCCATCTATCGGAGAGGGAGCCCAACCTTGCTCCATGAACTTCTTTAGCGGTTCAGGCGTTGGGATGTCATGGGGGCGAAGATTCTTCTTCTTTTCCGCCTTTTCGTTCGACTTGTCGAAGGTCATGCTCCGAGGGTACTAGTTGCCGATTCGAGCCTGAAATAAGGGCGGTAAACTTCCCCGGTAATTGGAGACGTCGCATAGCCCGGTCTAGTGCGCCTCACTGCTAATGAGGTTTTCCCGAAAGGGAATCGGAGGTTCAAATCCTCTCGTCTCCGCGATAGTCGGTTAACCCGGCTCCTAAATTTCTGGAGGCATTTTGCGCGTAGCAATCACAGGTGGTGCAGGTTTTATTGGTTCGAACCTTGCGGAGATGCTGCTTCGTGAAGGCAACGAGGTATTGGTTTTTGACAACCTTGAAACGGGCTCCCTTGAGAATTTAGATGGATTGGACGTCAAATTTATCAAGGGAGACCTTTGCAATGTCTCGGACGTCAGAAACTTTTTTAGCGGGAATTCAATTGATTATTGTGTGCACTTAGGAGCGATGGGCTCTGTTCCTCGATCGATACAGAATCCGAGGGGAAGTTTTGAGGCAAATGTAATTGGCACTTTCAATCTGTTAGACGAAGCTCGCAAGTTAGGCATCCCCGTGATCTACTCATCTTCTTCTTCGGTTTATGGAAGTAATTTGAAATTGCCCAAAACTGAATTGGATTGGCAGTCACCCATCTCGCCTTACGGATCCTTCAAGGCATCTAGCGAGGCCATGATGATGGCGTTCTCTAGGTCTTATGAATTAAGAGTCAGTGTTTTTCGCCTTTTCAATGTATACGGACCCCGCCAGAATCCAATAGGAGCTTATTCAGCAGTAATTCCTCGTTGGGCTCTGTCAGGCTTCAAGAAGGAACCGATAACAGTTTATGGTGATGGGAACCAGAAGAGAGATTTCACATTTGTTGCTGATGTAAACAAGATTCTCTATAAAGTAATGAAAAGTGAAGAATCTGATCCAATGCCTGTGAATTTAGCATTCGGGAGCCCTGTAACCCTTAATCAAATGCTTGATGTTTTCCGAGAGTACTTCAGTGACTTAAAAGTGAACTATGAAGAACCGCGAAAAGGGGATATTCGAGATTCTGAATCAGATCCGGCCAAGCTAAACAGCATTATTGGAGACTTTAAACCCACAACCCTGCGAGAAGGACTCTTAGCAACATTTGATTGGTACAAGAAGAAGCATGGTTTCTAACGCGGCAATTCGAGTTTTTCGCATCGCGATCGTAGGCGCTGGTCCTGCCGGTTACTTTGCTGCGCAAGCCCTTCAAAATCTTAAAGGCGATGATCGCAAATTTGAAATCGACATGATTGAACGCCTGCCAACCCCGTGGGGCTTGGTTAGAAGTGGAGTTGCCCCAGACCATCCGAAGATTAAGACGGTATCGAAAGTATTTGAAAAGATAGCAACTACCGAGGGTTTCCAACTATTTTGTAATGTCGAACTCGGTAAAGATTTAGCGGTCGATGAACTCACTAGCTTTTACGACGCAGTCGTGATTGCAACCGGAACAAGCCGGGGAAGAAAACTTGGTATCCCTGGTGAGCATCTCCGTGGCTCCTTGTCTGCTGCTGATTTTGTTCCTTGGTACAACGCCCATCCTGATTACGTAGATGTAGATGTACCTCTCGATACCGATACCGCTGTCGTGATTGGTGCAGGAAATGTGGCAATGGATGTGGCAAGAATGCTTGCATTAGAACCAAAAGAACTTGATGTAACAGATACTGCTAGCCATGCTTTGGCGGAATTACACAAGTCAGCAATCAGACAAGTCCATGTATTCGGCCGACGTGGCCCCGAGCATGCAGCCTTCACCTCACCTGAATTAAGGGAACTTCCAAAGCTTGAGCACACCGATGTCGAAATCGGTGA
>Ga0194118_10003901_pt1 | contig 16821 bp, 14 predicted proteins | sample TA2MahsurfametaG_2_FD_148662 | JGI IMG/M metagenome (GOLD analysis project Ga0194118, IMG submission 148662) | Freshwater microbial communities from Lake Tanganyika, Tanzania - TA2015013 Mahale N5 surface | ecosystem: Environmental > Aquatic > Freshwater > Lake | place: Tanzania: Lake...
GCGGGAAATGCTCGTCACGCTGCACATTGCGCTCTGGGGAACGGTTGCCGCACTCGTGCTGGCAGTCCCGCTCGGGCTGATGAGTGCCGAGAACATGGTGCCCGCCTGGGTCTACCACCCGGTGCGCCGCCTGATGGACGCGTTTCGCGCGATCAACGAAATGGTCTTTGCGATGCTCTTCATCGTGGCGGTGGGTCTGGGACCGTTCGCTGGCGTACTGGCGCTGCTGATCCACACCACCGGATCGCTCGCCAAGCTCTTTTCGGAGGCGGTCGAAGCGATCGATCCGCGTCCGGTGGAAGGCATCCGCGCCACTGGTGCGCATCCGCTGGTGCAGATCGTGTTTGGGGTGATCCCCCAGGTGCTTCCGCTCTGGGTGTCGTTTGCGCTCTATCGGTTCGAGTCGAACGTGCGCTCGGCCTCGGTGGTGGGCATGGTGGGTGCGGGCGGCATCGGGGTGGTGGTCTACGAGGTGATCCGCGGATTCCAATACGCCCAGACCTGCGCAGTCCTGATCATCATCGTGGCCACGGTGTCGGTGATCGACCTGATCTCGGCCTACCTGCGCGGCAAGCTCACCTGAAGTGATCCGTTTCTGCGCCTCGGGGTGAGTGCCAGCTTCACCGAGATCGTGGTGGCTGCCGGCGCAGCGAAACGGCTTGGAGCGTATGTGAGCCCGGCCAGCGCCTTGATACTCGTTTATCCGCAGGCCGTACACGGCGCCCTGGGCGAGGCGCTGCGCGGGCAACTCGGGCTGCGCGCCGGGCGCACCTCCGCGCCTCGCGCTGCGCGAATCGAGTCGGCACCCGACGGTCTGCTCACCCTTGCGAAGGCAAAGACTGCGGCGCAGCGTTTCTGGTCGGCGTGTCACGCCCGCGCCGCCCGGGCACCAGCCCTCGAGCATGCTACGGGATCAGATCAGGTCCCGGCGCCGATCGGCGACCTGAGCGGGAGCAGCCACGCCCCACCTGCGCTGGTTGCGGTGGGCGGCGGCTCGGTGATGGACCTCGCCAAGGTGATGCGCTGGCTGCCCTCGCCCGCGCGCTGTGCGGTGCTCGCAGAACTCCACGAGGAAACCTGGCTCGCAGCGATGCAGGCAGGACTCGCGGGTGCAACACGCCTTCGTCTGGTCCTCCTGCCAACAACCGCTGGAACCGGGAGCGAGACCACCCCGTATGCAACGCTCTGGGGAAAGCAGAAGCACTCCTTCTACGCCCCAACCGCCTTCGCCGACCTGGCGATCATCGACTACCACCTCACCCTGGGCACACCCTGGACGCTCACCCGCGACAGCGGGCTCGATGCCCTTGCGCACGCGCTCGACGTCTTGTGGAACCGTGCCAGCGACGACCTCCTGCGCGAGAGGGCGACCCTAGTGGCCGCGCAAATCGTGCGGGCGCTGAACGATCTGCGCCGCGCCGCCCGGGCGCAAGCGATGCGCGCACAACCCGACGATCCGGATGCCTGACGCAGGATGGCCGAAGCTGCAACGCAGGCCGGCCAGTTGATTGCGCTCACCGAAAGCTCGCTCGTGCACGCACTCTCCTATCCGCTCACGCTCAGGGAAGGATTGACCCACGGCCACGCATGCGCCCAGTGGATTGCGGCGGTGGCAGCGCTCGCCTGCGCTGCGTCCGCCTCGATCGCCCCGGCGCTCGCGTCGATCTGGGGAGCGGCCGCCAAGGATGGGCCGGATCCGGAGACGGACCTTGAGATGCCCGAGGAAGCTTCAACGACCGCATCGGCTGAGCGCTGGACCGCGCATATCGAGGCCTGGCTTTCCACGCTTGGCGTTGCCAGCCGTCGGACCGACGATGAAGCCGGGCGCAAGGCGCTGGCGACCGCGCTCGACCACCCGCGGGGCCGCAACTTCATCGGCGCATGCGCGCCGAGGGCTGCATAGCTTCGCCCATCACCATCATGTCAGGCAGGGCGTTGCTCCGAGGCCTCTGGTGGAGGCGGGCGCAGCTCGAAAGGTCCTACCAGAGCTTGTCCGGGATGTAGCGCAGGCCAAGCGATAACCACCGGTTCACCCCGCTCGCGCCAAACTGTGCGCCCAGGGTCGCATCGATCTGGAAGTCGGACAGGAGGCTGAACCGGGTGCCGAACTGGGTGTAGGGCTTGTTGCGGCTGTCGCCGAAGACCTCGGCAATGCCGAGCCAGCGTTCGTCGAGGCGAAGTTCCGCTCCAACACCCCAGGTTGCGCGGTCCTCGCGCGTTGCGCGGTCCTTCAGCCATCCGAAGTTCACATGCGTGATGAGTCGATCGTCGAGCAAGGAGATCGAAACCGGCACATAGGCGTAGGTGTTGCCGAGCAGATTCGGCCCTGGGTTGACCTCGGGATGAAGGACCCGCCCGAAAGCCAGACCCATGCCCCACCCGCCCGGAGCGAGGCTGCGAAAGAGCGTCTTGCCCTGGAGGATGTAGTCGCTGCTCGAGGAAGTCGCATCGGGGCGCGCAAGGCCGCCTCCGGCAGTGACTTCGAAGTTTCCACCCGGATTGCACGCCGGCAATGCCCATACCTCGCGGCTTGATGGGTAGATGCGACTCCAGGACTCCACCTGGCAGCTCCCCGCCGTGGTCAAACGCGCATCGTCGGTTACAAACGGGCGTGCCGCACGGGCATCGGAGGCGCAAACGGCCGCAGCCAGCAGCCAGGCCGCGGCAGCTGCTCCTGCTATGCACCGCATGAGTCTGGTCCTGATTGCATTCAGGCTTCTCCTTCCTGAGGCGCGATCGTCACGGCAACGCAGCCTTGCGTATGCCGCGGACCCTTCGGAGGATAGGTCTTGAACTTGAAGGTTCTGTGAATCGAAGAGGCCTGGATCAGCCACGATCGCGCAGTGTCAAGGGCACTGTCAACGACGGCATGCCAGCAAGCGCCAAGCCGACCCTCGATCAGGTGCGCTGCGGCATTCTCGACCAACGCCATGCAATTCGAAGGTATCGGCGTTAAGGGTTGGATGGATGGCTTGCTGCGCACGGAGAATCCGGTGAAATCACACCCGAGACGATGTTGATTTACCCGAGTGGCTTGCCCGCGAAAATGCTCGCTTCGCTTGGGACTCGTTGGGGTTGGAATTGGGCGAAGTACCCTCCACCGCCGCCGCAGGTTCGCCCCCCGGGGGGTTGCCCCCCGGGGCGCTTGCGCCAGAACAGAAAGTTCGACAGGATCTTAGGTGCCAATCTCTCCGCCATCCTTGCGCGTGATTGCGATCGTTGCTGAGCGAGGACGACCGCCCGAAGCGCCATCTGGCCAGCTTGAGTACTTCCTTGGGGTAGCAGAGATATCCGCATCGCCACCATCCTCACCGGGGTGCTGGATATTAATGAACATGGTTTTCCGATCAGGTGTCATGTGTGCGCCAGTGATTTCGCACTGGTTTGGACCGACAAGAAAGCGTTTCACTTGGCCAGTTGCTGGATCAGCCAGTAGCATCTGATTATTTCCAAGGTTCTTGTAATCTGCGTTAGTACGACTTAGATCGGGAGCCATGATTCGGGATGTTGACACATCAGTCTGAATCCACATGTAACCCGCATCATCCACCCAAAGTCCGTCCGGGGATCCAAAGTCATCCCCGTTGATCGTCCCCTTTTTGAGCGTGTCTGACTGCATCTTGTCGCCAGCCTTAAGAAAGATGCTCCAGGTGAAGCTTGTCGCCGCGGAATCGCCGCCCGCATCTCTCCATTTCACGATGTGGCCGTAAGGATTGGGGCCTGTCGGGTTCACTTTATCGGTCGGCGGTCGCGCAGTTCCCCCTGGGGTGCTGCCGTCGGAATTGTTACCCGAGGCCGGCGTGGTCCCGCGCCGACTGTTGTTCGTGAGGGTTACAAAGACGTCGCCGTTGTTTCGATTAACCGCAACCCATTCTGGCCTATCCATCATGGTAGCGCCAGCCCGGTCAGCGGCCTGTCGGGTACGTACGCAAATATCCCCCAACGTATCCCAGCCATTAGCCTGAGTCAGTCCGTTCTTACCCGGCGAAAGCTCAAGCCAGCTCCCTGTTCCGTCATCGTTGAATTTCGCAACATACAGAATTCCGCTGTCAAGCAGGTCCACATTTTTTGCGCGATCGTTCATGTCCACCTTGCCAGTACTCACAAACTTGTAAATGTACTCGTTCACCTCGTCGCAGCCCATGTAGACCGCGATGCGCCCGTCTTTGGTGAGCATCCATTCGCAGTTCTCGTGTTTGAAACGCCCGAGCGCGGTTCGCTTCACGGGTTTTTTCGAGGGGCTGTAAGGGTCGATTTCAACGACGTAGCCGTGACGGTTAGCTTCATTGGGCTCCTTGCTCAGATCGAAACGGGCGTCCTGCTTCCACCAGGGATAGAGTGCCACGTCATTCGGCACATACCCAGTCTTCGACAAACCGTAGCGGCGTTGCAAGGCATTCGCGGTCCAGGCCGAATCGTCGGTACCGAAAACGCCGTTGAAATTTTCCTCGCAGGTCAGGTAGGTGCCCCAGGGTGTAAAGCCTGCGGCGCAGTTGTTAATCGTCCCTTTGACAATCACACCTTGAGGATCAGCGCTAGTCTTCATGAGGGGATGCCCTCTCGCGGGCCCGTTGATGTCCATGTCAGTGTCTGCATCAATTCGTCGGGCGTATGAAGAAGACACCACCTTCCACTTGCTGTCGGACTGCTTATCAATCTGCACAACAGAAACGCCATGGGCGGCTTTCGATTTGGCCACACCCTCAGCACTCGGCCAGAGGGAGGAGGGACCAATGAGCAAGCCTGGGTCCACATACTCGTGATTCACGGCCCAGAGGCCACTCGTGGAGGATGTTGATTTCCAGTCCGGCAAGGAGTAAAAGTGACCACCGTCGTGGTGCATACCGGACTGCAAGCGCTGCTCTGCGGCGGTGTTGCTACCATCCTGCTTAAACGCGGGGGAAGTTCCATTGATCGGATCGCCCCAAGCGTAGACCACCTGCACCTGATACTCCGCGGGTACCTCCACGGCATCTTTTACCGACACAGGGACGCTGCTGAAACCCAATCGGGGCACATCGGAATTCGAGTCGCCACAGCCCTGCACCAAAGGCGCGAAAAGTCCCAGCGAGAGTGCACCGCTTCCGTATCGGAGGAAGGAGCGGCGGGAGATACCGCGGTCCACGACCTCCACCAGATGCTCGTTTCCAGAGGTGTTCGAAAGTCCGAGATCTTCGTAATCCATGATTCAACTCCTTCTGTTAATGTGACCTGCGGAGATTGCCGCAGACGCTAACCTTCGCAAATAATTGGGACAAATCGATGACACGCTCCCTCTTCGCAGCCTCGTTCTCCATCTGGCTTGGAACATCGCTCCTGGCTTGCGGCGGCGGGGCATCCGGGCCTGGGAGCGGTGGAGTCTTCGGCCAGCCCACGGGTGGCTTTGACCCAACATCCGTCGCGTTGATTGAAGGCGCCCCCGAGCCTTCGCCCTTGGGTTTCGATCCATCCGTGACTCGCCAATGGCACATCAGGAACTTCGGCCAGTACGGCGGAGTTGTCCAGCAGGATCTGCGGCTGTTCGAAACAGGGCTGCCTGGAGATGTGTTGCTCACGGGCAAAGGGACCCTTGTCGCGGTGCTCGATGGCGCCGTCCAGGTAAGTCACCCCGACCTGCGGTGGCGTTTTGCAAACACACCGAGCCACAGTTACCGCACCCAGAGCTCAGATCCCTCGCCGCCCGTCGGAGCCGCCGATCGGGCCTTCGACGACAGCCCAGGAGCTATCGATGATGCGCACGGCACTGCGGTTGCGGGCATCATCGCCGCAACAGCCGGAAATGGACTCGGTGGACGCGGAGTTGCCCCAGGTGCCCGCCTGATGGCTCTCGATGTTCTCGTCGATCCTTCCCTGAGTAATCTGGTCGACGCAATTGCGCGTTCAGCGCAGGCTGGAGCCTCTGTGATCAACAACAGCTGGGGGCCTCTTGATCCACAGGCGGGAGGAGACCGAAGCTTTACTGTTGCGCCAGCCGCTTGGAAGCGCGCCGTCGAACAGGCAACGTCCACAGGACGAAACGGTCAGGGCACCGTGGTTGTCTTTGCTGCGGGCAACGGTGGGTTGGACGGCGACCGCTCGGACTACGATGAGTTCACAAACGATCCCAACGTGATCGCAGTGGGTGCGGTGGACGATCGCGGCATACCCATATGCTTTTCGGAACCCGGAGCAAACGTGCTGGTGACCGGATTTTCGGGCGTTGATCTACGTCGCGGAGTAGATCGTCCCGGCATCTTTACGACCGACATCGCGGGACCCCGAGGCTACAGCAAGCTGGATCGACAAGACCTGGAACCAGACCCCGACTACACCCAACTCTTTGACGGCACCTCTGCAGCAGCACCGATGATCAGCGGACTTGTTGCGTTGATGCTTGAGACGAACCCGAGACTGAGCTGGCGCGACATCCGCTGGATTCTCGCAAGCACCGCACGACCCACGGGCTCGGGTCGCTGCGGAGGGCAGTTGATCACTCCAGCGGCTTCGAGCCTCAATGCCCACGGATTTCACCCGCGAACTGGTTTTGGAATTGCGAGCGCAAGCGCAGCCACCACCATGGCCCGGGATTTCCTGGGTCTCGGGGAAGAGGTGATCTGCGATTCGGACAGGATTCCGATCGATGCTGCGCAGGGGTCGATCCCGGATGCCTCCACCGTGGGGGTTTCTGTCAGCCGCAGTGTTGGTGCGGACTGCCCAATACGACGCGTCGAAGCAGTTGAACTCTCGCTTGCAGTTGACCACCCCTACTCTGGCGATCTGCGCATCCGGCTTACAGCCCCAAGTCAGAAATCGGTCGATCTCAGCGAGCCCCATGCCTGCAAAGGAGACCCGAGCCAGGAGGCCTGCACCCCGATCCGCGATGGCTTTCGCTTCGGCATCGTGCGCTTCATGGGCGAAGCGCCGGCAGGTACCTGGGTCCTGAGGATTTCCGACGAAGCAAGCGACGACACTGGACGGCTGCTCTGGTGGCGCCTGCGACTTCGGGGGCATCGATGAGCCCTTCGCGAAGCGGCTGCGGGCGAGCCAGTTGCGGGTGGCTGGCTGCCGAGCCAGAAACCGCAGTCGGCACAGCGCTCGGCGCCTTGGTCAGCACCGAGTTCGGCGCCTTGGTTAGCACCGCGTTCGGCAGCTTGGTCAGCACTGCGTTCGGCAGCTTGGTCAGCACGGCGCTCGGCTGTGCGCTCGCCCTCGCCGTTTGCGCCGTACCGCAGGCAGCGCTTGCGGCGTCGACAAGTCCCACCCTTGAATCCGGCGGCGTCGTGAGCGCCGCAACGAAAGCTGAAGGCGTTGCGGGTGTTGTACAGGACCCCGGCGTCTGGTTTGACGGGAAGCAGCGGCAACGCTACTCCGTTACGCGCCTTGCAGATCTCGCGCCGAGCCTGCTCCTCACCGTCCAGGCCGCCAGCTTAGAGCGAATCCGGCAGGCGGTTGAAGCGCTTGGCCATCGGCTCGACGCCACCCGCATTTCCGGGGTTTTCCTGCTGCAGATCGGTAGAGGCGTTGAGCCGTTGGCATCGCTCAAGGAGAATTCCGCAGCCGGGCAAAGCCCCCTGGAGGTGTCCTTGCAGCTCGAGGGCATGGAGGGGATCGAGTCAATCGAACTCAACCGGCGCCTTGCGCTTCGCTACCGCTCGCAGGGGCACTGAGCCGCTGGCGTTGGTGTACTTGCAGCCCGGGCGGGTTGGGAAAAAGCGCCACTGAGGCCCGAGGCAAAAAAAGGCCTGCAGAGCGTGCAGGCCGAGGACCCCACGCATTGGGGGGTTGGGAGACAACCCGGAGGACGGGCTGTAGTGTCAGTTTAGCTGGACGGATTTCGATTGTCAATCGAGCTTGACAACCGTACAACGCCACGCGAGGCTCCAGTACGCCACGCGGACTCGCATGGGATTTCGCGATATTCGTCGAAGTCTTGTCCTTGGCAAATTAGTCCTTGCCTCCCTTTGTCGCCTCGCGGATAGTTCGAGCAGGGTCATCGGGCCCGACATGCAGTCAAGTGCGCTCGACGCCACCGGCGAAGAGCACAGAAAGGGACTGCGGAGGAGAAAGGCACCGATTGTGAGAAGCAGAGAACGATCGCAGCGCATTGCCCCACATCCTGCGATAGACAGGGTGGTTGAGCAACTTGTGCTGCCGCAGATAGTGAACACCCACCGGCAACTCGGGATTCGCGGCCCGTGCGTGGCGGGGTCCTGCACTGCGACTTCGCCGCAGTGCAGCAGCCTTCCTTCCGCCAGCCCTCCGTTCGACAGCACTCAAGATCACAACCGGCGTGAGGCAAGTTGGTCCGCTTCGGGACAGGGCGCGAATCTGGCCGAGCGCTACCTCGAGATCCTCCTGCGCAACAGGCCCGAGGAATCGGTGCACTACGTCGAGGGCCTTCGTGGCGAGGGGCTGGGCCTTGGCGAGGTTTACCTCGGCCTGCTTGCCCCTGTGGCGCGTATGCTCGGTGAGCGCTGGCTGAACGACACGCTGAACTTCAGCGAAGTCACTCTGGCAAGCTGGCAACTTGAACAAGTGCTGCGTCACTTCGCAGGGGAATTCGAGGCGCAGACCACTGCGCAGCCACCCGCGCGCGCGACCGCCCGCACAGTTGCGCGTGCGCGCCGCAACACGCTGCTCGTGGCGCTCCTTCCGGGTGAACAGCACACCTTCGGTGCGCGCATGCTGGTGAGCTTTTTCAGGCGCTCCGGATGGGACGCCAGTCTCCTTCAGGCGACCCGACACAGCGACATCACAGGGGCGCTTGCTTCGCGTAGCGTCGATGTTCTCGCGCTCAGCCTGAGCCAGCGCGAAGCGCTCGCCGACCTCGCCCCCTTGGTGAGGCACGCCCGTGAAGCCTCACTCAAGCCTGAGCTGCGGGTCCTGGTTGGAGGTCGAGCTGTGATCGAAGCTCCCGAACGCGCGAGCACTACGGGCGCAAGCGTATGTACTGGCGAAGCCGACGAGGCTGTCGAGCTCGCTTCGCGGCGCGACAACTGAACCGTACCTCGGTTGAGCCGGGCGTCATCGGGCTTTGAGCCGGGCGTCATCGGGCTTTGAGCTGGGCGTCATCGGGCTTTGCTAATCTTGAGCCGATGGATTTTTCATCCTCCGCGCCCCGGCGCCTCATGCACAACCGTCGCGTGGAATGCGAGGGTTATCGGCGCACCGACGGCCTGTGGGAGATCGAGGGGCGGATCGTCGACACCAAGCCCTTTGCTGTCGAAGAGACCTACCGCGGCCACCGCCCTGCCGGGGCTGATGTGCACAACATCGCAATCCGCCTCACCATCGATGAAGACTTCGTGGTGCGCGACATCGAAGTCCTTATGCCCGAAGTGCCCTACCCAACCTGCACAGGCGCCATCCCCAACTACCGAAAGCTGATTGGCGCACGTATCGGCGCAGGCTGGCGCAAGGCTGTTAACGCGGTCGTCGGATCCACTTCCGGCTGCACCCACGCACGCGAGCTCCTCTTTCCAATGGCAACCGTTGCCTTCCAGACCCTCTACGGCTGGGAAGACGCAATGGCAAGCCCCGAAGAAAGGGCCGAGCGCGCCGCGCGCGATATTGCGGGCAGGAAAGGCCAGGGTGCAGATCCTGACCGACCCCAGTTTCTCGACGGTTGCTACAGTTGGTCCAGCGAGCGCGAAGTGGTCGCGCGGCTCTACCCGCGCTTTGCCCGGCCGACATCATCCCCGCCCGCCGTCGAGGGCGACTCCACCGCGACGCGCAGTCGATCGGCCTTGAGTTCCGCGGAACAATACTCGGCGAAGCGATAGGCGTAACCCTGCAGGAACTGACCCTTGCGAAACGCCATCACGGTGGTGTTCACCCCGAACAGGTGGCCGGCGTCGATCTTGCGCAAGCCAAGGTCCCGCAAGGGATCAAACGCCATCGCCGCGATCACCCCCACACCCAGACCGCATGCCACATAGGTCTTGATCACGTCGGAATCGAGCGCCGACATCACAATGTTGGGGCGCTTTCCGTGGCGCAGAAATCCCTCCTCGATCCGTCTGCGTCCGGTGAATCCCAAGTGGTAGGTGATGAGGGGCCATCGGGCGAGCCTTTCGATATCGAGCGCCTGCTGCAACAGCGGATGATCGAGCGGCACCACTGCGGCGTGGTGCCACTGGTAGTAGGGAACCGCGAGCAATTCGTCATGCTGCGCCAGCGACTCGGTGGCAATGCCGATCTGCGCCTCGCCGCGCAGCAACCAGCCCGCGACCTGCTCGGGGCTTCCCTGCTGAAGCGCCAGCTGAACCAGGGGAAACTCCCGCCGAAACGCCATCACTGCATCCGGCAAGACATAGCGCGCCTGGGTATGCGTCGTTGCGATCGTGAGTTGTCCGCGGGTCGTGTCGCGAAACTCCTGGGCAATGCGGGCGATGTTGCCTGCCTCCACCATCAGTCGCTCAAGCATCGGGACCATTGCCTCACCCGCCTCGGTGAGCCCGAGAAAGCGCTTGCCGCGACGCACAAAGATCAGCACCCCGAGTTCGTCTTCCAGTTCGCGAATCTGCTTGCTCAAACCCGACTGCGAGGTGTGCAGTGCAGTCGCCGCGGAGGTGAGATTGAAGTCGTGCTGCACCACCTCACGGACGGTGCGCAGCTGGGAGAGGTTCATGCGGTATGCCCTGCCATCGTGTTGCGGACCGGATCGGATCGCCCTCGAATGCGTCCGGAAGGCTCGTGATCGTAGCGGGCCGATTGAGGACTTTTAACGCACAATCCGTATGGGGGCGGGGCAGTCTTCGTTGCGGCTCCGATCAGCAGTCGGGCCATCGCCGCGCAATCGTTGGGCAATCGCCGCGCAGCCGCGCGGGCTACGGAGGAACATCGATGCCGTTTGCAGCCACCGTTGGTGCATCCAAGGGCCTGCGTGCACTCGGTCTGTTCTGGATCGTGCTGTGCGCTGCTTCGCTTGGCATTGCGCTGGTTGCGCAGCATGCGATGGGCATGCAGCCGTGTCCCTGGTGCGTGGTCCAGCGGTTGCTCATGCTGGCGAGCATGGGTTGCATGCTTCTCGTGCTTGGAAGTCTGCGCGTGCCGATTGCCCTGGTGCTTCCGCTCCTTGCCAACTTCGTGTTCCAGGTCGCGGGGATTGCCGCAGCCGGGTATCAGTTTCTGGTTGCAAGCCGCAGCGATCGCTGCGATCTCGGACTTGCCGACCGCATTTTAATAGCCTCGGGTCTGGAGCAGGCTTGGCCCTGGATGTTCGCGGCGAGCACGAGTTGCACCGAGGCTGCTTCGGCAACACTCCTTGGATTTCCGTTTTCGCTGCTGGCGTTGGGCTTCTTCATCCTCGGGCTCGGGCTGGCGCTGGCCATGGCGTGGTTCGCCTGGCGCTCGGTCTTCGGCCCCGACCCTGCGCTCCACACGATCAGTTCGGCCGCTACCCGACAGGGCCTGCGATGAGCGCCTACTTGGCCGAGAACATACTCTACTTCGGGCGCGTACTACGCAGCGCCGGTATGGCACTTTCCACCGAACGCATTCTGATGGCCACCGAAGCGGTTGTGGCAGTGGGCGTAGGTTCGCCAGAGGATCTGCGCCACAGCCTGCGCTGCACGCTCACGAGCAGTCCTGACCAACAGGAACTCTTCGAACAGGCGTTCAGCGCTTTCTGGCGCGACCCCGATCTGCTCGGCAAGGCGATGCAGATGTTGCTGCCCAAAGTGGAGGTGGCCACCCCAACGCCCCAGGAAGACCGCCGGCGGCTTGCTGAAGCGCTGGCTCCACCTACCGCACCCCGAGGCGCCGAGGACGACAGGGACCAGCCACCCCAGACGATCGAGGCAACGCTGAGCTTCTCGAGCCGCGAATTGCTGCAAAAGGCTGATTTCGAATCACTCAGCGGCGCAGAGTGGCGTGCGGTCACGCAACTGGTGGCGCGGCTCACGCCGCAACTTGCGCTGGCACGGACCCGCCGACATCAGGCCTGCGCGCACCGCGGACAGATCCACATGCGCCATGTGGCGCGTCGCGCCATGCGCACTGGCGGCGAAGTGTTGCAGTTGCCCCGGCGCGTGCCGCGCGAGAGGCCGATGAAGGTGGTGGCCCTGGTGGATATCTCCGGCTCGATGACCAGCTACTCGCGGATGTTTCTGCACTTTCTGCACGCACTCACCCGTGCTGACCCACGCACCCAGACGCTTGTCTTCGGCACACGCCTCAGCTACCTCACCCCGGCACTGCGCGAGCGGGATGCCGACGATGCACTGCGCCGCGCTGTGCGCACCGTGGAGGACTGGAACGGCGGAACCCGCATCGCGACGAGCCTGGAGCGATTCAACAAACACCACGCAGCGCGCCTGCTCGGCGCGCGCACCCTGGTGTTGCTCGTGACAGACGGACTCGAGCGCGACGATGCAGCGTTGCTCGGCCGCGAGGCCTCGAGGCTTGCCCGGCGCTGCCGACGGCTCGTATGGCTCAATCCGCTCCTGCGTTATGCAGGTTTCGAAGCAAAGGCAAGCGGTATTCGGGCACTTCTGCCTCACGTGCATCAGCACCTGCCCGTCCACAACCTGCAAAGCCTCATGCGGCTCTGCGATCAGTACACCTCCGGAATGTACATCTCTGCAGGCACCGGACGCCGGTAGTAGTCGGGGTTGCGAACCCTTTGCGGGAGAATCACCTCGGGATGAGTAACCTCCTGATAGGGCACCTGCTGCAAGAGATGATGAATGCAGTTGAGACGGGCCCGCTTCTTGTCCACGGCAAGCACAACATGCCAAGGCGCCTCCGGAATGTGCGTAAGGTCGAGCATGATCTCCTTGGCGCGCGTGTACCTCTCCCAGCGTCTGCGACTCTCGAGGTCCATCGGGCTCAATTTCCATTGCTTGAGGGGGTCGTGAACCCGTGCGAGAAAGCGCGCGTGTTGCTCGTCGTCGGTAATCGAGAACCAGTATTTCACCAGGCGGATGCCGCTGCGCACGAGCATGCGCTCGAACTCCGGTGTTGAACGGAAGAACTCCTCAAGATCGCTCTCCGAACAAAAGCCCATCACCGATTCAACACCAGCGCGGTTGTACCAGCTACGGTCAAAAAGCACGATCTCGCCGCCGGCGGGCAGGTGCGGCACATACCGCTGAAAGTACCACTGGGTCTTCTCGCGGTCACTCGGAGCCGGAAGTGCAACCACCCTGCAGATCCGCGGATTGAGGCGCTGGGTGATCCGCTTGATCGCCCCGCCCTTGCCGGCTGCGTCGCGGCCCTCAAACACCACCACAAGCCGATAACGATGCTCCAACACCCATTCCTGCAGCTTCACGAGTTCGCGCTGCAGACGAAGGAGCTCGTTGAAGTACACACGGCGATCGAGCGGTGCCGACGCCCCGGGCCCTGACCCGGAATCGATCTTCGCGCCCTGAGCATCGTAGTCCTGGTCCTCGAATTCGAGCTCAACTTCCTCATCAAGCGCGTCGAGCAGTTCATCGCGCATTCTTGCAAGCACAGCCTCGCCCGGAGCATCGGATCCTCCGGGGTCGTGGGATCCGCTTGAACCCCCGCCGCCAACGCCTGTCCGATCAGCCCCTTCCAGCGATCCCTCCGTTGTACCCATGGTCAGCTTCCTCCTTTGCAAGCTTGCGAGATCTGTGGCTTCGCATTCACCCTGGCGAGCATCCTTCGGGAAAATGTAGCGACGATGACATCCTGCTGCGATCAGCGACGAGCGGCAAGGAAGAAACGATGAAGGGCTTCGGCGCAGGCCTCGGGCTGCTCCTCGGCAATGAAGTGACCGCAGTCGAGACACAGATCCTCGAGGCATTCAGGGCGCTCGCTGCGTCCGGGGGGCTCGCTGCGTCCGGGGTACTCACGATGTCCTGGGTGATCAGGGTCTTGAGAGCGCTCGAGATGGGTTGGCTGCACATGCTGCTCGGGCAACCTGGCCCAGCGCTCCCAAGCTGAACGCGGTGATTGTCCCGCGAAGTACTGACGGGCCCAGATCAACAAGACTCGGCAGTCAAACCTGCGGCCTGCTTCGCGGTCTGCGAAGTCGAGTTCGCGGTCGATCCCGGCCCCGGCGCGGTAATCCTCGCAAGTGGCTTCCAGAGTTGAAACTTGCCGAAAACTTTCCGCATAGTCCGCGAGTGCTCGTGGATCAAGCGCGGCGTCACGCCCCTTCCAACGTTCGAGCAGATGGTGCAGGTAGTAGTGCGGATCGGCCCCGATGAGTCTCTCGGGCATCGGTGCGGGCTGCGCAAGAAAGAGCCAGTGGTAGCTGCGAAGCGCCCCTTGCATGCTCATCCGCTCCCACATGTCGAGCGTGCTCACGATGTCGAGGAGCGCAAGAGCCTCAACCGACCCGGGTTGGTCGAGCGCGAGTCGGTAGGCAACCCGCGCGCCGCGATCGTGCCCCGCCACCGCAAAGCGCGCGCAACCCATCGCCTGCATGATTGCAAGGGCGTCCTCCGCCATGGCACGCTTGCTGTAGCCGCGATGTGCGGCATCGGGCTTGGGCCCGCGGCTACGCCCATACCCACGCAGGTCAGGGATCACGAGGCGAAACCGCCCACGCAGGAAAAAAGCCACCCGATGCCAGGCGGCAAGCGTTTGCGGATAACCGTGCAGGAGGAGGAGTGGCGGCCCGGTGCCCGCGCTCAACCAGAAGAGTTCTGACTCCTCGCGGAAAAGCCGATACGCGGCAAAGCCGGGGAAGAGCTCCGGAAGTGGATTCTCAAGGGTTTCCATCACCGCCTAGCCAGACCTGCCCCCGTGCTCGGATCCGCTCGTCTGCGCCCCCTGATCCGGAGTTGTCCGTTGTGCATCCTCACGCAACCACGCTCGCAGCACAGCCACCACCGTGGCCGGATCGGACCGGAAACTCTCCCGCACTGCCGTCCTTTCGGCATCCAGGAGTTGCTCGGCTGCATCAACGGGTGGTCTGGGCGAAACCGCGGCGGATGGTGCGCCAGCCTGCTTCACCGGCTGCTTTCCGGCACCGCTGCTCGGGCGCTTGGCCGGCGAGGAGCTTTGCCGCCCGACTGCGTCCTTGAGCCAGTTCCACATCACAGTGCCGCGCTCATCGAAGGCGAACTCCGCCAAAAGTCGTCGCGACGGCGATGGCAACGTGAAGGACGTCGAGATACATGCATGGCTCATTGACTTCCTTCATCTTAAGGCTTCCGGCGTTGTGGCCCGGAACGCCGATCTTTCGCGCTTCCCGGCGGTGAGAGGCTCAATGGTGAGAGGCTCAACAGTGAGATCCTCAAGGGCGAGCAGCTTCACGCCCATGCCTCGCCCGGGCAACTTACACTCGGGCGACTGGCGCCGTGCACCCTACGCCGCGATCAACCTTCCTACAGGTCAGAACCATGACAATCCAGCCTTCCGGAGAACCCAAAGTCGCAGTGGTCACTGGCGCCGGTAGCGGCGTTGGGCGCGCTGTGAGCCTTGCCTTGCTCAACGCAGGCTATCGCGTGGTGCTGGCCGGGCGCCGGCTGGAAGCACTCGAAGAAAGCATCCACCTCGCCAGGAATTGCGCAACGAGCGCGCTTGCCGTGGTCACCGACGTCAGCGACCCCGCATCGGTCGATGCGCTCTTTACCGCCTGCGTGAAACGCTTTGGACGCCTGGACCTTCTCTTCAACAATGCAGGCATCGGCGCGCCTGCGGTTCCAATCGATGAACTGTCCGTCGAGACCTGGCGTTGTGTAGTGGACACCAACCTCACCGGATCGTTCCTCTGTACCCGTGCAGCCGTACGCCAGATGAAGGCGCAGTCCCCACAGGGGGGACGGATCATCAACAACGGGTCGATTTCCGCCTACGCGCCGCGTCCGAACTCGATCGCCTACACCGCCACCAAGCACGCCATGACCGGGTTGACCCGGTCTACCGCGCTCGACGGCCGCCAGTTCAACATCGCATGTGGACAGATCGACATCGGCAATGCCGACACGCCGATGGCCGCCCGGATGGCCCGGGGCGTCCCTCAGGCCAACGGCCAGATCGCAGCCGAACCGCTGATGGACGTCAGCCATGTGGGCTCCTCGGTGCTGCACATGGCCGAGTTGCCGTTACAGAGCAATGTGTTGTTCATGACCGTGATGGCGAGCAGCATGCCCTTCGTCGGCCGCGGCTGAAGCCGAACGGGCGTTGAGGTTCACCGCCACGCTCAAAGGCTATCGAGCGGTACCGACCAACTTTGCGGCGATGCAGCACCCGCCGGCGTTGGTGACTTCCAGGCAAACCAGCCGAATTCGCGCGCGTCCGGCATCCACCCGAACGGCTACCGATTCCCCCCTGGCAGACATGCTCTCAGGGCGGACCGGACCAGACCGGACCGCGATCGACTGACTCTCGTTGGGCCGGAGATCGAACTCCCAAGGGCCTCTCGCCTTCTTCGGGCCGTGCAGCGATCCCTCGTGCCGCAAGGTCCCATCGCCTCCGCCGACAAACATGGCTTTCGCCAACCCTCACCGCGAGGCCAACCATGCCGACAATGCGACCCAGGCCCACCAAGCCCAGAAAGCCCACCAAGCCGACCAAGGCAACGAGGCCCACCACTTCCACCCTTTCCTCCAACCGTGCTGGCCCCACCGGGCCAAGCCCCGCCACCCCCTCAACCCTTCCTCCCGACCCTTCCCGGGAGCGGTTCGAGGCTGAGCGGCTGCTCGATCCGAAAAACGACTACGTCTTCAAGCGCCTCTTCGGAGAGAACCTGAGTCTGCTGCAGGCGCTGGTGGAGGATCTGTCCTTCGCCCCGATCCGTGCACCAGCACCGGGTGCCGCAACCCCGCCCGATGGCCCGGCGCACCCGGCCCATGCACTTCGCCTCACCGAGATCCTCAACCTGGAGATCCGCCCCGAGCAACTGGCCGGCAAGTCCGTTGC
>Ga0194118_10003904_pt1 | contig 16817 bp, 16 predicted proteins | sample TA2MahsurfametaG_2_FD_148662 | JGI IMG/M metagenome (GOLD analysis project Ga0194118, IMG submission 148662) | Freshwater microbial communities from Lake Tanganyika, Tanzania - TA2015013 Mahale N5 surface | ecosystem: Environmental > Aquatic > Freshwater > Lake | place: Tanzania: Lake...
TACAACCCGGCGTCCCGCCTCTTTATGGCATGAGATTACTATTTAATTTTATTAAATCAATGATAAATAGGTGGTTATATTAATTTTTTGTTTGGAATTAAATCAAATACATGCAATATTTATAGCATGGAAAAGCAAAAGTTTCACACTCGAACACAGACCATTAATGGCGTTGTTTATGTTTATGAAGATCATCCGTTTTGGAATTCCGAAAAGCAACAAACGCGGCATAAGCGGGTCTATATTGGAAAGAAGAATAGCGACGGCGTATTCGTTCCCAATGCCTCATACCTAAAGCGCCTGAGCGCTGGTGCCGCACCTTCGTCTGAAGGTGTATCGGCCCCGTTTCAGAGGCGATTTGCGGGGGTTTCTCATCTATTGGATCAAATATCCTCCTTGTCTATGATTTCGGCTGATTTGCAGGTTTGTTTCCCCAAGGATCATCGGGCCATTCTCTCATTGGCCTATTATCTGGTGAGTGAAAGTGAAGCGCCTATGTATCGGTTTGGCCATTGGGCGCGCAGCCACACCCACCCCTATGACGGTGAGCTTACATCTCAGCGCATCAGCGAGGTGTTTTCGCGCATTTCATATGATGGGGTTATGCGCTTTCTGGCCATGCAACGCGCTCGTTATGGCGACAAAGAGCATTTGGTGTATGACATCACCAGTATTTCATCGTATTCAGAATTGTTGCGTCAGGTGTGTTACAGGTAGAACAAGAGCGGCGAACCCCTGCCTCAGTTGAATTTGGCCTTGGTATTTGGTCAAACCTCTATGATGCCGGTCTATTACCGTACCCTGCTAGGAAATGTGACCGATGTGACCACCCTGCGCAAGTTATTGCGCGACCTGAAGCTCATGGACATTGGAAAAACAAGGCTTGTGTTGGATCGGTGTTTTTACAGTGCACGCGATGTCGATTCGCTCTACCAGAATCGTTGCAAGTTTGTCTTGGGATCGCGACGCAATACTCGATTTGCCCAGGCTCATATCGAAGAGAATCGCCAGCAATTAACTGATTTCAGCAGCTATGATGCGGAATTGGGCTTGCATGTGGCTACTGCTCTAGATATGTGGCCTTATAAGGAATACGACAACGAGGGCCGACCAATCGAACAGGGGCGCAGGCGCATCTACGTGCATATGTACCACAACAGCGCCCAGGCAGAAACCGATAAGACGTCATTCTTTGCACAATTGAGCCAAACCGCGCAGGCACTCACAAACGGGAGTTGTTCGCCTCAACAACAAGCCATGGCCGAGGAGTTCTTATATGTTCATACTACACCCGTGCGGGGTATGAGCATAACGCCAAACAAAGAAGCGATACGTGCCTATACCGCAGAATTTGGTTACTTCGTGCTGCTGAGCAATGAGATCGAAGACCCGAAGCAAGCCCTTTGGATCTACCGCAACAAGGATGTTGTGGAAAAAGCCTTCAGCAACCTCAAGAATCGCCTCAATATGCGGCACACGCATGTGCAATCGGAAGAGAACCTGGAGGGAAAGTTGTTTGTTCAGTTCGTGGCTCTTATGCTGGTATCGTATATCCACAAGCAAATGAAAAAGCATGCGCTCTATAAAAACTGGACCCTGTAAGAAGTAATCGACGAATTGGATGCCGTGGAACAGTTCGACCAACAAGGTAAAAGACCTCATTACGGGGAAGTGACCGGAAAACAACGTAAATTGTATGAATACCTCGGAATTAAACCGCCCGGCATGTTATAAAAGGCCGGGACTGCGGGTTACCAGCTCATACAAATGGCGCATTTGGTTTTGCCCCACATCCCGAAAACTATCGGGACCAAGCCTTCGCAAAATCAAATGCGCCATTTTTTCTGAAAAATGTAATTAAAATTTTGCCGAGTCAAAAAAAGTATTACATTTGTATTCACTAAAAACAAAACAAAATGGGAATTAACTTAACAAAAGGGGGCAATGCCCCTATCGGCTCGCTACAAAAATTTGTAGTTGGTATGGGTTGGGACACCAACGAAACTGATTCAGGTCAATCTTTTGACTTGGATGCATCAGCTTTTTTGCTCAATGCAAATGGTAAAGTATTATCTGATGGTCATTTTATTTTTTACAACAATCCAAAGAGTCCTGAAGGATGTGTTGAACATACAGGTGATAATACGACAGGAGTTGGTGATGGCGATGATGAAAGTATCAAGGTTGACTTGTCTAAATTACCTGCTGGGTGTGAAAAAATAAATTTTGTTGTCACAATCCACGATGCGGAAACTAGAAAACAAAATTTTGGTCAAGTAAGAAATGCATTTGTTCGTGTTTATGATCCAACAACTAATGAAGAGATTTTAAAATATGATTTGGGCGAAGATTTCTCCGTTGAGACAGCTGTCGAGTTCGGGGAATTATATTGTAAAGATGGAGCGTGGAAGTTCAAGGCGGTTGGTTCTGGCTTTGCTGGCGGTTTACAAAAATTCGTTGACAAATATTGTTAATCATTAAGCTAAAAAAATATGGCTACGATAAATTTAGTAAAAGGACAAAAAATCAATCTTAAAAAAGATAGCGGAGCAGCAATAACAAAATTTTGCGCTGGAGCAAATTGGGGTGTGCTTCCGAATGGAGATTCAGTTGATCTTGACCTATATGTTACCACTTTTGATGGAAATAAGAACGCTGTTGAAATTATTGGTTGGGGCGAAAAATGGGAATCGAGCACAGGTGCTTTGAAACACAGCGGAGACGACACCGTTGGTGATGAGGGTGGAGATGACGGACTAGACAATGAAATAGTTACTGTCGATCTGGGCAAATTACAATCTAATGTGGAAAAGGTTGTAGTTTTTTTAACTAGTTTCAGAGGTCAAGACTTTGCAGTAATACCTCATGCCGCTGTGAGGATTTATGAAGGCACAAATGAAAGAGTATCGAGTGTTTTTGCTAATTATGCAATTGGTAAAGAGCCTTCGTTCGCTGGACATGTTGTTATGGTGTTAGGTCTGTTCTATAAACACAATGGTGAGTGGAAATTCAATGCTATTGGAACACCAACCCGTGATAGAACATATAAAGATGCGGTTAATACTATCAAAGCTAGTTTTCTTTAATTTACTCTCTTTTTCACTTTAAATGAAAAAATCAATCAGATATTCAATTGGAATATGCAGTATTAGTGGAACAAGACCTTCGCAAGGCATAACTGGAGGTGGAGTTAATGTATGGACTGGACCGGTGACGTTGTAATTATATTCAGGAGACCTCTATTAATAATATTTTGATGTTGTTCCAGTTTCAAATCCGATGTCTATTGAGACTCGATTCCAAAACAACAGCCAATTTAATTAAAAATTTTGTATCTAGCTCAGAAAGCTGTTGATCTTGAAAATAAGTTTGTCGCGCTCTGTGTTCTCTACAAGCATCGACCATTTTTGTGGATCGGTGTTCTATTAGGCTAGTTTCAGCCTTTCGATTTGCTCCAGTAGAAACATATTGTAGGTGAGGTTGATCAGGCCAATCACGCCTTTGGCTCGATCCATACCCACACACCGGATCATAAGGCCATTCATCGATTGTTCCATAAAGGCATATACGTGTTCCACTTTTGCCCTGGTCTTTGATTTCAACGCATTGGATTTCCTTTGATCGTCTGTTCATGGCCGATTGCGGTATCCCTTCTGGTGAATACCATTGATCATTTTACAACGCTTCACTGCTTCATCATTTGCTCGCTGGCATAGGCTCCGTCGGCATATAACGCCTGTCCCGTATCTTGATCGCTGATTAAGTCACCCAAAGCCTGTGAATCGTGTACAGAGGCATCTGTAACCACATATTCATCAATCAGCTTCCTTTTTGCGTCGACCTTTGTGTGGTTCTTGTAGACATAATAGGCAACATCGTTCTTTTGCATCCATCGGGTGTCGACATCTTTCTGCCTTTGTTTGTTGGGCTGCTCGCTCCAAAGTTCTTTACCGTGGCCCTCTTTGATGGCTTTGTTCTCGTCTCGTGTGTTGCCGAGGAGCCGATGTGAAACTGGCATCCACCATTTTCCCCTCGTTCATGATGTAGCCCTTGTTTTGGAGTTCGGCCATGAATAAATCAAAGCCTCCGTCACCAGGCCTGATTTCGTCAGTTTTCCCGAAAAGCCCACACGGTTTTCATATCAGGCACTTTGTCGCCGCTCTGCAGTCCTAGAAACAACCTAAAGCTGCTGCGATCTAGGATCTGAAACTCAATCTGCCTGTCTCCCAAACCATAGTAGCGCTGCAAAATCAAAATCTTGAACAATAAAACAACATCGAACGGTCGCGCTCCCGCATTATTCCTCTTATTCTGGTTGATCAGCCGTTCTTCCAAATGCCGACGAAATATTTCAAAGTCCATAACCCGGATCAGCTGTTCCAGCGGATTACCAAAAGCCGATAACTTCTCTCGATCCTCTTGGACGCCAAAGAATCCGGCTTTGCCTGTCACTTTGTATTTCTGAATTTTCATAATGATGTATTTTGCCTATTCATTGCTAAATTTGAATAGTTATAATTAAATGACAATTAATTGATTAGAGATATTTATGGACAATATATGGGTAATTTATGAACTAATACCAGCGCCATTCAAAAGAAAAAAGAGAAAATTGACGACACTACGTGCAATCAACCCGATGGAGCAAAGCGATTGTATGCCTACGCGAATGTAAAGGTCAGGCTCTCCGGGTTGCAGGTGAAAAAATCAGTGGAAAAAGCGATTTTTTCACCGCACACCTTGACATTCGCTCCGCCATATCGATATGGGTTGCTCAACGGTTTGAATGCCGAGATCAGCTTGATAAAAACGAAAACGCAGACTATCGGCAAACGATTGTTCCTTAACTTTGGATCAAAACTTTCCAGGAATACCATTCCACTTCATAAAACAAATATGAATTACTTAAGCCTTGGCGCATCTTTATATTTGCCAGCTACCCGATCTGACTTATATGATATAGTAGTAAATGGTAAATATCCTTTTTTAAAATCTGTTATTTTAGATACTGAAGATAGTGTGCTTTTTGAGGATTTAGAAACTTCTTATGATAACCTAAAAAAACTGTTGAAGGAGATTTCAATCAAAAAAAAGAGCAACGATATAATTGTATTTGTTAGGCCTAGAAATGTTGAAGAGCTTGAAAAAATAGTTTCATTTGAATACATTGATTGCATCGATGGATTTGTATTTCCAAAATTTTCGGTGGAAAACATGCACGATTATTTAAAATTTCAACCTAAGGATAAGTGGTATATGCCGGTTTTAGAGAGAAATGTTTTTTCGGAAAGGGAAATAACTCTTATAAGGGATTTTTTAATTCAGAATAAGAAAAATCTTTTATCAGTGCGAATTGGAATTACAGACATATTAAATTTATTAAGAACTCGAAGAGGAAAAAGCCAAGTAATATATGATATACCAGTAGCTTCACATATTATTTCTTTGATAGTTTCATCATTTGCACCATATGATATAAATATATCTGGGCCTATTTTTGAGTTTATTGGTGAGGATGGTTTTGATTTACTTAGAAAGGAAGTGAAAATTGACATCCAAAATGGTCTTTTCGGAAAATCAGCAATTCACCCTTCTCAAGTTCAAATTATACAAGAATTGTATAAGGTGTCGATTGAAGAGTATGATATTGCTTGCAGCATATTAAATCCAAATTCACCTGCTGTTTATAAGTTGTATGATCATATGCAAGAGATAAAGACTCATTCTGAATGGGCAAAAAGAATAATAGAAAGAAAGGAGATATATGGCCTCAATTAATTTAAATCATATATTGATTTTTATTGACTTAGATGATACCATCTTTCAGACAATTAGGAAAAATCCAAATGCCAAAATTCCTGCTACCGAGTCCCCAAATCATTTAACTGTTTCTTATATGAGTCAAGAACAAAATTTATTTTGGGGTCTTTTAAACGCTAATGAAACTGCTTTAATTATACCTGTTACAGCAAGAGATTATGATCAATATAAAAGGACATTCATTAGTCGAGAAGACAAGATTGCGTATGCATCAATATTTTTTGGAGCAGAGATTTTGCACAAACATGAATCGGATGTTTTATGGAAGTCTCATGTGAAGTCCAAACTAATGTCTTTAAGTCTTAAAGTTGCAGATTTGAAACCAGTTATTGAGAGAAGATTGAATGCTGAATTATATAATATTTATAACGTTAATGATTATTATTTGGTGATAAAGCATAAAGACAAGAGTAATTATTACAAAGATAATAAATCATGTTTTAATATGCTTAAAGAGTTGATACCCTATGATTATAGTTATTTTATAAATGATAATAACATAACAATAGTCCCAAAATGTATAGATAAAAAGAATGCTGTTGAATATTTGATAGATAAAATAAAACCAAAACTTACAATCGGGATTGGAGATAGTATGTCAGATTGGAATTTTATGGATTTATGTGATTTTAAGATTATACCTAAAAATAGTCAGATTAACAGAGTTATAAATAATAATTTATTTAATTATGACTAAAGTAAATATATGGTTTAACCGTACGTTTGGTTCAACGTATCATATTATTCAGGAGCTTAAAAGGAATAATAACTCATTTGAGTTTACTTTTTTTGGAACACATACTAATCTAAATTCAGTATTTCTACAAGCTTGTGATTTTGTTGAAAACGAACCTATATTAAATGATGTGGAATATTTAAATTATGCTTTGTCGTTTTGTAAGCGAAATAACATAGATATTTTTTTGCCTGGAGAGTTTAGTGCATCTATAATATCCCGTAATAAAGAGATTTTTGAATCAATCGGGATAAAAATTGGTGTAGCATTTTCATCTTTTTATATTGATGTTTTGTCAAGTAAATCCAATACATATGAATTTTTACGGGAACATATCCCTGAGCATATTCCGACATATTATGTAGTTAATAATTCAGACGAGTTTTTAAATATTTATAATAAATTTAGATTTGAGAAAAAAATCATGTGTTTTAAACCGAATAAGGGTTTAGGAGGTTTAGGATTTAGGATTGTGGATGATTCTATCAGTGAATTTAAACATTTAATGAGTTATCCAAGTCATAGAAATACTTTTGATTATTATTATCGAATATTGCAAAATGAAGGCACTTTCAATTCTTTAATACTTATGGAGTATATGAATGGAAATGAGATAAGTATAGACTGTTTGGCCACATCAGGTAATGTCGCATTTAGTGTTGCTAAAGAAAAAAAAGGCAATTTGCGTGTTGTTAAACATGATATTCAATTACACGAATTATGTAATAAGATTTGTAAAGTTCTTTCTTTAGATTATTTATTTAATGTCCAGTTTATAAACGGTAGAAATCAGCATTTATATTTGATGGATCTTAATCCAAGACCCTCTGGAGGATTATATTATGCTTCAAAGGCGGGCTATTCTATGATTTCAGCGGCAATATACTCAATACTTAAAGGAGAAATTCCTTATTTCCCTCTATTACCAGAAAAAACATTTATAGAATTGGAAGACTCAATAGAATATAAAAATATTGTAGGTAGTCAATCCTGAAAATAGGTTGTCAAATCTTTTTCATCCCAGAATTATTTCATTAATTCGGCCTAATTTCGGTTTATAAAAATGACATTTTTGGGGCATGTTGTTTTGGAACCGTTCGGTTAATAACCCGCCGTCCCGCCTCTTTATGGCATGACATTACAATTTAATTGTATTAAACCCTAACTACGCTCATTTAGGTATTCTATTTGATTGTCCTTTAATAATTGCTGAGTTTTTTTAGATATTTCAGACACCTTCCATTTTTCAATAATTTTCATTTTATGGATTGATTTGCTGATTTCAATTGTAAGTACCCCTTTTTCCAGACAGGTTTAATTGTTAAGTTAAGGTTGAATTTGTTGTTTGTATTCGGACGGTGTTCGGTTCTGTTGTGCTTCAGGGGGTCTTCTTTCATTATGCCCTTCGATTCATTCTTCGGTAAGGACTCTTACCTCGCGGATATCGGTGACCAGGTAGGCGTCAAGGATGGCTCCGCGGTACACGCTGTTGAATCTTTTGATGTAACAGTTCATCATGGGCCTACCGGTTTGAATAAACGGAATCTCAATTTCACGTTCCTTGCACCACCACTCAAACTTTTTGGAAGTGAATTCAGGGCCGTTGTCCGTTCTGATTACCTGAGGCTTGCTACGCCACGCGATAACGATCTCTAGGGTCCTTATAAAGCGTTTGGAGGATAGGGAAGTATCGATCTCAATGTCCAATGCTTCCCTTGTACAATCGTCCATGACGTTGAAAGTTCGGAATTTGCGTACTCCCATGATGTTATCGCTCATAAGATCCATGTTATAGCTATGATTGACGGCTACAGCTTGCCGAAGGGGCTGTCGGACTCGGGTTGGCAAACGTCGCTTTCCTCTGCCCTTCTGATTTATTTTGAGCAGTTATACCCTTTGGTAGTAATACTGAGATCTTGGTATGGAGGCTAGTTTGCAGGCCCTGCTCACCGGTACGCTGTGATCGCGTACCAATACCTTGGCTATTTGCCGCTTGGTGGTAGAGCCAAGCCTTTTTTTGAGAACAGGTCCCTTAAAAGCTGGTTATCCATCGCTAGATCAGCGTACATCCTCTTTAGGCGCGAATGCTCCTCTTCCAGGGTTTTTAGTTTGCACATCGGACACATCCAACCGCCCGTATTTGGCCTTCCACTTGTAAAAGGTGGCGGGGGCGATGCCCATTTCTCGGCTTGACTCCGGTGGCTACACCGGATTCATGCTTTTGAAGGGTCTGTACGACTTGAACTTCGGAGAATCGTGATTTTTTCATGGATTTTGAAATTAAAGGAATTTCTCTACCTTCAAAAGTCTGTATTTTAGGGGTACTTACACATTGCCAATAAATTTAATTTCTGTTTTTGGCTCTCTGAATTTCAGCGCCCAATCGGGTAGTGGAATAGACAACTTATTTAGGTAGACTAAGGATAATAGAATAATCTCACACAACCAAATGATTTTCAATATAATACAAAAATTTATTTCAACTCAAAGGGGTAAAATCTGCGGAGTTAGGAATTAAAAATCCTATTTTTGCACTAGCAAATTTAAGTGAAGTTTAAAGTACAGCCATAACTTTAAATGGCATATCAATACGTTGTTTTACTTCTACATTTCTAAGACTACATAGATGTAAAACATGTTTAATCTCAGCGCTAGTAATGTCATTAGCAATTACCAATTTAGGTACCCTTCGTAAAAGAGCACGCGTAGCTTCAGCTATTCCTGGTTTGATTAATTCAATACTTTTCACATTATTTTCAACAACAAATTTATTGATGAAATCTGAAATTTTTTTCTTTAAAAATTCATTTCCTCCTATTTTTACGATTGGCAAATCAGCTTTACTCAGCATATCGGAACTTTTCATGATTTTTTCAACATACCAAAGTGATAAATCAATATCTGTCAATTCGTGATAGTATTTACATCCATGAAAACCTCCATCTGATGCCAATTCTGATGTATAAATAGAGCGACTTATCAAACCTGATATAACAGAATTTAAAATGGCAGACGGTATCAAATAATCATCATTTGTTACTGTTACAAACGCATTTCCCGATATGTCAGATAGAGCATGTAAATTGCCATTCAATTTGAGATTATACTTAAAATTAAAATCCTCAATTGACTTTTTTAATTCTTTGGCAATGCTTCCTTTACTCACCCATCCATCAACAAAAACAAGATTACTATGAGGATGGTTTTTTAGAATGTACATTATAGCCGATTCATCTATACCACGATCCTTAATGATTGAAATCGAATAATGTGAAATATCCATATTGAAATAAGATACTAACATTCTTCTCAATACAACACCTACAGGAGTTCCAGCTCTAGCTAAAGATACAATTACTGGATTTGATATTGAAGAAATATAAGAAGCTAATGAAAAAAGCTCTTTTGCGATTCGATCAACATTTAAATCCATTGCATCATAAAACAAATCTAGATATTTTTTATCTGGCCTATACTCCGGTGATATCAACTCGCTGTAATGATATTTTTTACTTTGAATAAAGAGTTCTTTTTGATCAATAGGAGTTTCCTCAATATTTACAACTCGCATTAAGAAAGTTACATCTTTTGGTTTATAAGAGCCGTGAAACATAAACTAAACATTTAAACTATTACTAATAATCAAAATAACAATAAAGACTAAATTAAAAGACTTGTGGTTTCAAGCTGCTAGTGCAAAAATAGCAGGAATTTTCGTTTGATTATTGATGGGTGTTTAAAGTTCATGGATTTTAGCTGGACTTATGTCGTTGGTTGGTTTTTTTGAGGCATAATTGACCTCGAAAAATATCAGTGGGCTGCGCAAAAAAAGAGACAACCCACTGATTGACATTTTTGTTGGTCGCCCGATTGATCACTAGCATGTTGCTTCCCAGCAGAGCACCCTTCCGTTTCGTCGGGCCCTGCAATTTATGCAAAAGTGTCCGGCTTAGCCTTTTGTTTCTGCTTGGTTGCAGATCAGCTTGTTCATCTACTCCCGCGGTGTTTCCCATTTGAGCGTTTGCCGAGGTCGGTCATTGAGTGCGTTTTGCACCCAGACAATCTGTTTGGTGGGTATTTTGCTGAAATTTGTGCCTTTAGGCCAGAAATCCCTAACCAAGCCATTGTTGTTCTCATTGGTTCCTCTTTGTCAAGTACTTTGCGGGTTGCAGAAGTAGACCATTATTTTGGTATTGTCTAAGCCCCTTGAATGGTTGGAGAAAAAAACTAAACTATCTTAGGTCTCATGAAAAATATTGAAAAATGGGAACAAGGAGAAAATTTAGCCCAGATGATCGACTATCGATTGTACGGGAAGGTGAACGGGAAGGCCGGTTTTAAACGATTCGCAAGTACGCTTTAGCACCATCGTTGTTTGATCGATGGCGGTAAAAGTACCTGACCGGGGGTGTTGATAGATAAAAAAATGCGCACCGCCGAATAGACCCTCAAATTCGAGCGCTTGAAGAGGAGAACGCACGGTTGAAGCGCATTATCACGCGGCAGTCGCTTTAAATGAAGGTCAAGAACGAATTGTTAAAAGAGCATAAATTTTACAAGTCTCGTTCGGGCAAACCTGGAGCTAGGCCTAGTACTCATACATGGCGAATGCATGGTTTTCACGTGCAAAATACCGAGGTGTTAAATGAAATCAGATGCACATTAGAGGCAGAGTTTTGCTGCTATGGCTACCGCAACGTTACCTCAGTGCTGCGCGACAAGACCTATTTGATCAATCACAAAAAGGTCTATTGAATTATGGATGAGAATAAATTGCTGTTGGGCAATGTCATCAGCACTAATTGGAAGCGATGCTTCGTGCAGCATCGAAGAGACGCATCAAGTACATGTGGGTTGAGGGCGAAAAACGCAACTATTACCTACTGAGCATACAGGACGTTTTCTCTTGTTTGATCCTGAAACAGATCCTCAAATCAAGCATTCGCAAATACGATGTGATCGACCATTTCCGCTCAATTGATCTGAAATACGGCATTAATGGTGTTAAAATACGTAATGATAATGGATCGCAATTCATAGCCAATGATGTAAAGCGGTAACTCATTGATATGGAAGCCTAGCAAGAATTTACCCACATCGCTACCCCTGAGGAAAACGCATACATTGAGGCCTTTCACAGTATCCTACTAAGAGAAGTCATCAAAAGGCATGAATTTAATAGCTTCAATGAGGCTAAAACCACTTTTCAACGGCATTTGAATTGGTATAATCAACACAGAAAACACAGTGCAATAGGACGAATCACACCTCAAGAAATATGAAATCAGTATGAGAAACAACAAGACAAAATCACTTGTATTTTAGCACTGCGTTGGGAAGCGGAAACAGGCTCTGCTGGAGAGCAACCTGCGAGGACTACCCTCGCCAACGGAGATGATCGAACTGGGGAACTGGATAGTGCCCCAGCCCATTGCCCATCATCTTTGGTGCAAGTAACCTAAGAAAACTCAATCCCCGAATGAGCCAAAGAAACCTAACTTCATTTCGGGATTTTCTCCAATTAATAAAGGGCTGATACAGTTAATGCACTCAATATACAAAAACTTACAGAAAAAACTAAGCAAAATATGATGTTTTTATGTGAAAATCAGTTGATTATGAGTTTTTAGGGGTGACTAGAGTAGGTGTGATTGGCAGCCAACATCGTGGAAATACGGTCTCTTTCGAGTTGTGTTAAGCGGGTGTATTTTGGCATAGCAAAAGATGGGAATTAAAGATTCTATTTTTGCACTAGCAACTTGAAGTGAAGATTAATATATACTTTTTTTAAACTAATGATTAACTTCATCAAAGACTAACACTACGACTTATTAACAACAAGAAAACTTAAAAAATCAACCTTATTACCCTCGGAAATAATTGAGCTAATTGATCATACAAAGTATGTTCTGGAGGAGAATAACTTGTTTCGTAACAAATATAAACAAGATCGTATCTTTTATCTTTGACATTATACAAAAAATTATCTGTTTCTTCTGCATAATTATCTTTAAAGGTCAGCACTGAGATTACATCATTACCCTCGATTATAGGGGATCGGGTTGTACTTTGAACATAGACTTCTGGCGAATATGTTTTTAAAAATAAGGCTAACAAATAAGCTACGTTCATGAATTCTCCTGTACCAATTACTAAAACACGATCATTTTTAGTTGGGATAACTTTAATCAATTTTTCAAAATTGAATTTTAAGGATTCACACCCAATTCTACCATATAAGTTACTTAAGGATAGATGTGTTATTGAATTAAGATTCTCAGAAACAAATTTTTGATGACATTTTCTTAATTGATTAGGAATAAACACAAAATTTCCTTTTATAATACTTACTATACTTGGTAATTGACCATCATTAGAGCCATTTGTCCAGTCAAGGATACTTGTTGCAATAAAATTTGGGGTTAAATCTTTCTCTCTAAAAGCATTAATGATATTTAACAATGTATTGCCAGTTGTATACTCATCATCAACAAAAACTATATTTGCTACATCTCTCAAAATCTGTTGATGTTTAGGGTTATCTGGATAATAAAGGAAATGACTTGATGCATGTGAATGGCTTTCACTAAATTTTAAAAATAACGGATAATTTATCTTGTGTCGAGTGGTGTGTTGATAATAAGAATTTTCTATTCCAAGTGCCTCATAAACACCATATCCCAAGGCTGTTGCAGTTTCGGAGAAGCCTATTACAACTGTAGAGCCTTTTTGTAATTTTGGTTTAATATTTCGTGCAAGACTATCATGCAATTCTTTCATTTTACAAGGACAAGAAGGGTAGTGCTTACCCAATACTTTACTTAAAAATAAGAATCCTCTTTTAGAATTGTTTCTTGCTGCAAATCCCGAAAGAGTATCTAATTCCTCATCACTATCAATAACAAGATCACCTGTTTCTAATTTAATCTTAGTAATCATTTTTACACACACAATAAAGGTACATTATTCTATAAACATTTTGCGAATATATGAGTTCTTTGAAGAATCCCAGCAAATCTAATCATTTGTCTTTTTGTTGCATTTTTTTGAGAACCCTGTGAAGAGGTCGGGTATTCCTGTTTATCAGCCTCTTATTAATGGAGACCTCTATTAATAATAGGAGACCTCTATTAATAATATTTTCAAGTTGTTCCAGTTTCAAATCCGAGGTCTTTTGAGACTCGATTTCAAAATGGCAGCCAAATTTAACGAAAAATTTTGACTATAGCTCAGAAAGCAGTTGATATTAAAAAAAAAGTTTATCGCGCTCTGTGTTCTCTACAACCCGGCGTCCCGCCTCTTTATGGCATGAGATTACTATTTAATTTTATTAAATCAATGATAAATAGGTGGTTATATTAATTTTTTGTTTGGAATTAAATCAAATACATGCAATATTTATAGCATGGAAAAGCAAAAGTTTCACACTCGAACACAGACCATTAATGGCGTTGTTTATGTTTATGAAGATCATCCGTTTTGGAATTCCGAAAAGCAACAAACGCGGCATAAGCGGGTCTATATTGGAAAGAAGAATAGCGACGGCGTATTCGTTCCCAATGCCTCATACCTAAAGCGCCTGAGCGCTGGTGCCGCACCTTCGTCTGAAGGTGTATCGGCCCCGTTTCAGAGGCGATTTGCGGGGGTTTCTCATCTATTGGATCAAATATCCTCCTTGTCTATGATTTCGGCTGATTTGCAGGTTTGTTTCCCCAAGGATCATCGGGCCATTCTCTCATTGGCCTATTATCTGGTGAGTGAAAGTGAAGCGCCTATGTATCGGTTTGGCCATTGGGCGCGCAGCCACACCCACCCCTATGACGGTGAGCTTACATCTCAGCGCATCAGCGAGGTGTTTTCGCGCATTTCATATGATGGGGTTATGCGCTTTCTGGCCATGCAACGCGCTCGTTATGGCGACAAAGAGCATTTGGTGTATGACATCACCAGTATTTCATCGTATTCAGAATTGTTGCGTCAGGTGTGTTACAGGTAGAACAAGAGCGGCGAACCCCTGCCTCAGTTGAATTTGGCCTTGGTATTTGGTCAAACCTCTATGATGCCGGTCTATTACCGTACCCTGCTAGGAAATGTGACCGATGTGACCACCCTGCGCAAGTTATTGCGCGACCTGAAGCTCATGGACATTGGAAAAACAAGGCTTGTGTTGGATCGGTGTTTTTACAGTGCACGCGATGTCGATTCGCTCTACCAGAATCGTTGCAAGTTTGTCTTGGGATCGCGACGCAATACTCGATTTGCCCAGGCTCATATCGAAGAGAATCGCCAGCAATTAACTGATTTCAGCAGCTATGATGCGGAATTGGGCTTGCATGTGGCTACTGCTCTAGATATGTGGCCTTATAAGGAATACGACAACGAGGGCCGACCAATCGAACAGGGGCGCAGGCGCATCTACGTGCATATGTACCACAACAGCGCCCAGGCAGAAACCGATAAGACGTCATTCTTTGCACAATTGAGCCAAACCGCGCAGGCACTCACAAACGGGAGTTGTTCGCCTCAACAACAAGCCATGGCCGAGGAGTTCTTATATGTTCATACTACACCCGTGCGGGGTATGAGCATAACGCCAAACAAAGAAGCGATACGTGCCTATACCGCAGAATTTGGTTACTTCGTGCTGCTGAGCAATGAGATCGAAGACCCGAAGCAAGCCCTTTGGATCTACCGCAACAAGGATGTTGTGGAAAAAGCCTTCAGCAACCTCAAGAATCGCCTCAATATGCGGCACACGCATGTGCAATCGGAAGAGAACCTGGAGGGAAAGTTGTTTGTTCAGTTCGTGGCTCTTATGCTGGTATCGTATATCCACAAGCAAATGAAAAAGCATGCGCTCTATAAAAACTGGACCCTGTAAGAAGTAATCGACGAATTGGATGCCGTGGAACAGTTCGACCAACAAGGTAAAAGACCTCATTACGGGGAAGTGACCGGAAAACAACGTAAATTGTATGAATACCTCGGAATTAAACCGCCCGGCATGTTATAAAAGGCCGGGACTGCGGGTTATCATTGAAATTAGTAGATTAATATGAGTGAAATAACCAATGGGGGAGCACTACAATAAACTTTTAATATCTTTGATGGTTAAAAAAATCTCAGGTTATGTCAACTAATTTTGGTTATGGAATTACAGTCACGAATACTTCTATCACATTTCCTAGTGTAGGTCTCTTCTTTAGGTCTTCGCTTACAATTTATCGATCTCAGGTCACCTCATTTGTTTATGCCTACGATAACTGGTTTCAATTCTTGGTTTGGCGATTTATAGTGGGCCCATTGTGGATGCTTAATCCTTTTTTTTGGTACGGCATACCTTTAGGAATCAAAATTCTTAGAGGCGATGTTATGGTCTGGCTATTTGTTTTAGAGGGAACAATAGAGACTAAATACGAGTTTTGGTTAAAGCGTGAAGAACGGGATTCATTCAGGAGGGCTATGATGTGAGTGTCGGGCACAATCATGCAAAGAATGGGATCTTTTTACTTTTCCTATTTAAGAATTCCGATTCGCCATGTTTTAACTCAAAAACCCCAGATCTAGAAGATAATCTTTCGTGAGAAATTCCTCCAGGATAAATCTCTTGTAGGTATAAAAAGGTCTTGTAATAATCTCCTTGGAGCGCAAGATGCGTAATTAAGGCATGCATTCCTTCTATGCATATATTTGGATGACGTAGGCATTCAAACGATTCGTCTACACCAAATTGGCGATACAATGCTATGGCCGACTTAGCTGGATAAAAGTCGATATTTTCAATATCGATTTTATCCAGTAAAAATTTCATTTCCCGCCTCAATCCTATCTCGGCCATACATTCAGCCATGTGGAAATACGCTTCATTTCTGCGATCCTGGCTGCTCCTGATTTCTTCAATGCACAACAAGGCGGTTATCGGCACTATTATCAAGCTGATTCGAAATGCTTGCAGCAAATTCTCCAAAAATTCGCTCTACGTCATTTATTTTTGGATGAATCGGAACCAGAAGTTATTCAACGTCTTAATAAATCGCTGGATATTGAATGGGCCATGGATATAAAAAACAATCCCATTAAACCGCAATGACATTCAATTAAATCCATTTCTTATTAAGGAATCTAATTGCATCCCGTTAATATGTCGAAACTTACGGATAATTCCGCTAACGACCAGCAACGCATTATCATCATCGGCGATGTGCACGGTTGCCTCCTTGAGTTGAATCAGCTGCTGCTGGAGCTCGCCCCAACAGAGCAT
>Ga0194118_10003905_pt1 | contig 16816 bp, 18 predicted proteins | sample TA2MahsurfametaG_2_FD_148662 | JGI IMG/M metagenome (GOLD analysis project Ga0194118, IMG submission 148662) | Freshwater microbial communities from Lake Tanganyika, Tanzania - TA2015013 Mahale N5 surface | ecosystem: Environmental > Aquatic > Freshwater > Lake | place: Tanzania: Lake...
CCACTTTGCTGGCGATGGTGGATGCCTCGATCGGCGGCAAAACCGGGGTGAACCATCCCGGCGGCAAAAACCTGATTGGTGCCTTTCACCAGCCGCGGCTGGTGCTGATCGACCCCACCACCCTGCAGACCCTGCCGGAGCGCGAATTCCGCGCCGGCATGGCCGAAGTGATCAAGTACGGCGTGATCGGCGACGCCGCGCTGTTTGAGGAGCTGGAGGCGGCCGGGGAACGGTTGAGCGCGATGGGCAGCCTGCCTGCCGAGCTGCTGCAGAGCGTCCTCGAGCGATCCGCTGCCGCCAAGGCCCGTGTGGTGGCCGCCGATGAGCGCGAGGGCGGGCTGCGGGCCATCCTCAACTACGGCCACACCCTCGGCCATGTGGTGGAAGCGCTATGCGGCTACGGCACTTACCTGCACGGCGAAGCCGTGGCGATCGGGATGGTGGCCGCCGGAGAGCTGGCGCTGGAGCTCGGCCTGTGGAGTCCGGAGGATCAGCAGCGCCAGCGGGCGGTGATTGCCGCCGCAGGCCTGCCGGTGCGCTGGCCGGAGCTCGAGCCGGCGGCCGTGCTCGCGTGCCTGCAGGGCGACAAGAAGGTGCGCGACGGCACGGTGCGCTTCGTGCTGCCCACGAGCCTTGGCAGCGTGGAGATCCGCAGTGATGTGAGCGGCAAGCACGTGCTTGCCGCCCTGGAGCGCTGCCGCTGAGCAGCCATCAGCGCATCGAACTCAGGGCCTGAGCGATCCGATCAGGCCATCGGTGGATCCTGCAGAAACAAGGCCGGCGGCAGCGATGTCGCGTCCTGCCGCTGAAACGCCAGCCAGCGGAAATCACCCAACGCATGGGGATCCACCAGGCGCAGCAGGGCTTCTCGACGGCTGAGCAAGGCATCAAGGGGTACCCCGCTCTGCTGCTGCAGGCCGTGCAGGCGCTGCGCGAGCCCGAGCGCCAGCAGCGCTTCGCCCTGGCGGCGGTGGCCGAGGCTGCTCCAGCCCTGCGCAACAGCGGCCGCCTCCAGGCTCTCGATGCAGAGGTGGGCGGTGAGATCCCAGTGGCCGGGCTCGAGCAGCGGATCGTTGGTGGCCTGCTGCTGGCGGTAAGCCATCAGGGTGCCGTTGCTGCGCTGGGGGGCGTAGTAGCGCCAGGCCTCATGGGCGTAGTCGATCACCAACAGCGCCCCATCGCTGAGGGCTGAAGCCGCCTGCTGCAGCCAGGAACCCAGGCCGGGATGGAGCTCCGTGCACCAACCGCTCTGGCGCTGCGCACCGGCCGGCACCAGCCCGAGGGGCTCGAGTTGTGCAGCGATGCGGGGCTCAAGGGGTTCGCCGGGTTCAAGCCGGAGCGAGGGGCCGGCAGCAGGGTCCTCGTGCAGGGCCACCCGCTGGCGGCGCCAGAGAGAACCGTCCCACTCGATCCGCTCCACCGCCAGGGCATCGAGGACCTCATGGGCAAGCAAGACGCCGCGCACCGGCTGCTGCGCGAGCTGCTCAAAGCTGAGCCAGCGGCAGGGGAGGGGTGCATCCGCCAGGCGGGCACGCTGACGCTCGGCCATGCCGGGATTGGGTTCGATCAGCACCAGCTCGGTGCGCACCGCCAGCTGCGGCCACTGGCGCTGCAGGGCCTGAGCCAGTTGCAGGGCCAGATCGCCTTCGCCGGGGCCGGCTTCCACCAGGGCCAAAGGCTCCGGGCCGGGCAGGGCCTCCAGCCATTGGGCCAGCTGCGGAGCGAGCAGTTCAGCGAAATCTGGGCCGAGGGAGGGCGAGGTGGCGAAATCGCCGCGGGGGCCCACCTGCAGCCGGCCCGAGCCATAGGCGCCGTGCTCCGGATCGTGGAGGGCCCACTGCATGTAAGTGAGGAAGGGCACCGAGCCACCCGCCGCGCGCAGGCGCTGCTCCAGCCAGGCGGGAGCGGGGTGCGAGGGCGCGGCGGCGGGGCTCACGACGGGGCGAAGGGTTCAGGGAGAATGCTCGCCACTGAAGCAGGCGCCATGAATCGAGTGATCAGCAGGCTCGCAGGAGTGGTGATCGGTCTGGTGCTGCTGCTGGGCTTGGGCGCCGCGCCGGCCCTCGCCTACGACAACCCCGACCTGCTGCCCGATCACCCCACCCCGGTGATCGATCTGGCCAAGATCCTCACGGACAACCAACGCGCCGCGCTGGAGAGCGAACTCGATGACTTCGAAGCCGTGAGCGGCTGGAAGCTGCGGGTGCTCACCCAGTACGACCGCACGCCTGGCCTGGCGGTGAAGGACTTCTGGGGCCTCGATGAGCGCAGCCTGCTGCTGATCGCGGATGAGCGCGGCGGCAACCTGCTCAACTTCAACGTGGGCGATGCCCTGTTCGCGCTGATGCCGCGCACCTACTGGGTGGAGCTGCAGACACGCTTCGGCAACGTGTATTACGTGCGCGATCACGGCCAGGACGCCGCGATTCTTGATTCCCTGCACACGGTGAAGGGGTGCCTCGAAATCGGCGGCTGCCAGGTGGTGCCGGGCCTGCCCCAGGAGCAGTGGCTGCTGACGCTGGCCACCTCGGTGCTCGGGGGCCTGATCGTGGGCTTCGCCGCTTACCCGCGCAAGCCGGAGCACACGGTGGAGTGGGCCTGGGTGCTGCTGCTCTCGCCGCTGTGGGTGATTCTGTTTGGCGTGTTCGGCATCGCGCCGATCATCACCCGCACCCCCGATCTGCTGCCGCTGCTGCGCAATGCCCTGGGCTTTGTGGGCGCCATTGTGGCGGCCTACCTGGTGGCGCAGAACACGGTGGGCAAGCAGCGGCTCAAAGACAGCGAGAGCTGATCAGCTGCTTCAGCGGCTCTGCGCCACGCTGCGGGGGCCCACGCGATCCAGCTTCTCGAGGCGGCAGCGGAGCGAATCCACGGGTTCGCACACCGGCTCCTGGGCCACGGGCACAGCCGAGCCAGCTAGCAGGCGCAACTCGGCCAGGTTGGCTTCATAGAACGCTTTGAGAGCCACGTAGCGCTTCACCGGCTGGCCGTAATAGCTGTGGCCCGCCAGGGTGGGGAACGACGCCCACTCGGGAGCCAACTTGGCGGCCAGGTGGGGCGTGAATTCGCCGCGATCGGCTAGGGACAGGGCGCCACGGCGCTGAATCAGAAACAGGGCGGCCTGGTCTTGCACCTCGGGTCCGAAGCCCTGCAGGTTGAGGCTGCGGCTGGCCATGGCCCAGGTGAAGGGCATGAATTGATAAGCGCCGGCGGCTGCACTGGCGTACCGCCCGGTGGAGATCACGCGATCGGGATGCCGGTCCATGCCTGGCATCAGACCACCGCCAAACATGATGCGGTAGCCCACATCTTCCCCGCGGGCCCATGTGCCTTCGGCATAGCGGATGGTGTTGAGCAGAGCGCGCCGTTCAGGGGTGAGGGCGTAACGAAAGAAACGCTCCAGCGCCGAGGGGCCATCACTCACATTGAGCATCGCCAGCTGAGAACGGGGGCGGCCCAGCTCAAGCGCTGAAAGGGGGCGAGCAGCCACCAAAACCTCAGGAGAGGCGTTGGCCATGGCTGGAGCCGTCAACATTGCACCCAGAGCGACCAAACCAGTGGCTAGCAGCGACGAGCGCAACCGCAGCGGATGTGAAGAAACTGACGACAAACCCGATCAAGAGATGAACAACAGACCTTGCGAACACATCGCCACAAGGAAACGACCGTTGCGCAGCCCCTGATCAACGATCAGAAGACCAACAACAATTCAAAAGAACTGCGTTGAGAGCTACAAACAACCAGTCAAGCAGAAGCTTTCCGAAAAGAAGATGCTGGTGCGACTAGCATTTGACTGCGTGAAGTTTGCCTCACAAACTGGCGCCAGGGAATCGCATTCGTGCCAGCACAAAAACCGTCTACCAGCATCAAGAACCCGCGCAAGGCATTCAGATCACTGCACCGCACAGGGTTTTGGTTGAGAACCTGCAGCGGAATTGCTATTGCGGCAATGCCGCATTTGTGCGCTGGGCTGTAGCCAAAATCACAGCAGCTGCCTGTTCGGCCCCATCGCTGGGGAGCGGGCCGCCACGGGGTGGGAGCAACGGCTGATCCAGCTGCCAATCACCCCGCTCGAGCTGCTCGCGGCTGAGCAGCCGATGCCAGCCGTGCTGCTGCAGCGCCTCCTCCAGCACCGGAGCTTCGGCGAAACCCTCGCGCCGCACCAGGTGAATGCCGATCCCGGCGGCCATCGCCTCGCAGAAGGTGCTGTAGCCGGGTTTGGTGAGGATGCGGCCGCAGAGCGGCATCAGCTCGAGCGGCCGCAGATCCTGGGGAATCAAGGTGGCATTGGTAGCCCCTGCCAAGCCGCGATCGCTCACCAGGAACTGGTGCTGCGGCCATCGCTGCAGCAGGGCCGGCTCCAGCGCCAGCCCCAGCCCGCCGAAGCCCACCAGCACCGTGCACTCCCGCGGCGCCTCCAGCTGCAAGCGCTGCTGCAACCGCTCGGGTGTGTGGCGCGCGCGGCCTGGCGTGAGCCCCACCTCCGTGGCGGGCACATCCCATGGCATCGGCATCGAGAAGGGGCAGCGGATCACGGCATCGCCCTGGCGATAGGCCTCCAAAGCCCGATCAGCCCAGGCGATGAAGGCGCCGCCCATGGGCCGGTAAATCGCATCCCAGCCGAAATTGGCCATCCACACCAGGGGCGCCCCCAGCTGGCTGGCCAGCGCGGATGCCGCCGGGGCCACATCGCCCAGCACCAGCACAGGTTCCCGCTGCGCCCTGATCCAATGCAGTTCCGCCTCGATCTGAGCAGGCAGCTGCTGCTCCAGATGGCCGAGCGCAGCCAGGGTGGCCTCGGCATCAGCGCCCAGCGCATCGGCCTGAATCACACCCACATCCCAACGGCAGGGCCGCTGCACGAAGGGCACAGCTCCGAAGGCCAGCTGCAGAAACGACGGAGCCAAGGGTGTGGAGAGCACCAACCGCCAATCGGGGCGCCGCTGATGCAGAGCGGTGAGCACCGCCGCCACCCGCGAACCATGGCCGAAGCCATGGCCACTCACGCAGGCGTAGATCAGCACGCTTGCAGCTCCGCGGCACGCATCAGGGTGTGGCGATAACGCAGGGCGCCATCGAGGCCATACCAACGGTGACTGAGCTCATGCAGCTGGCCGCCCCGAAACTCCACCCAGCTGAAATGGCGCAGCGGCCGGCCCTGCTCATCCTGGCTGTGGCGCGGCACAAAGGCGGTGTTGAGATAGGCGGTGCCCGCGCGATCGGTGCAGTAGCTGAGCCGCTCTCCCTGGCCGCGCTTGAGCTTGTGGTGCATGTGGCCGAACACCACCAGCGGCACGGGCCTGTGGCGCCGGATCTGATCGATCGCAAGGGCCAGATCCTGATCGCCCCAATCGCAGGCCGGTGCTTTCCAATCGCGGCCACAGGGGTCGGCGGCGGCGCTGCCAAGACCGCTGGGACCGCAGTGGGCCAGCAGGATCAGCGGCAGGCTGGGATCGGCGCGCAGCGCAGCGGCCGTGATCCGCGCTGCCGACTCCTGCAGCGTGACGGGGCCAAACACGGCCTGGGCTGCCTTGTTGAGGTGGAAGCCTCCACCGGCACTGGCCGGCCGGCCGCCCACCACCGCAACCCCAGGGGGGTGCAGCTCCTTGAGATCCCAGCCGCAATGCCGCTGGCCCAGGGCATCGAGCTGGCGTTGCAGCGTGCGGCCACTGGCATCACGGCCGGTGTCGTGGTTGCCGAGGATGCAGGCCAGGGGAAGTGAGAGCTGCGCCAGCCGCGCCGGGATGCGGGCCTGGCCATCGCTGAGGTCGCCCACCACCAGCAGGGCATCGGGTGCCAGCTGCTCCAGCAGCTGCTCATCGGTGGCGTCCCATTGCCCATGCAGATCTCCGGCGATGGCGATGCGGAGCTCTGCCAAACGGATGCCTAGGCTTCCGCCATCCTGCATCAGGTAGGCCCAGAGCCTTGGTTTTCGCGGCTGCCCAGAACACCACCGGCGGTTGCCCGCCCCACGCCGAGCTCCCGGCAGCGATCGCCGAGCTGAAGCGGCAGCGCAACGCCGTGATCCTGGCGCACTACTACCAGGAGCCAGAAATTCAAGACATCGCTGATTTCATCGGCGATTCGCTCGAGCTCTCGCGCAAAGCCGCCGCCACCGACGCCGACGTGATCGTGTTCTGCGGCGTGCACTTCATGGCGGAGGTGGCCAAGATCCTGAGCCCCTCCAAAACCGTGTTGCTCCCGGATCTCGAGGCCGGTTGCACCCTGGCTGATGCCTGCCCGGCCGATGCCTTCGCCAGCTTCCGAGCTGCGCATCCCGAGCACCTGGTGGTGAGCTACATCAACTGCTCAGCGGCAGTGAAGGCCCAGAGCGATCTGATCTGCACCAGCAGCAATGCGGTGGATCTGGTGAAGCAACTCCCCGCCGATCGCCCGATCCTGTTTGCACCGGATCAGAACCTGGGGCGCTGGGTGCAGAGCCAGAGCGGCCGCGAGCTCACCCTCTGGCCCGGCAGCTGCATCGTGCATGAAACCTTCAGTGAGCAGGCGCTGCTGCAGCTGAAGCTCGAGCACCCCGGGGCTGAGGTGCTCGCCCACCCGGAGTGCCAGCAACATCTTCTGGATCACGCGGATTTCATCGGCTCCACCAGCGCCCTGCTGCGCCGCGCCGAAGCCAGCGAGGCCAGTGGGTTCATCGTGCTCACCGAGCCCGGCATCCTGCATCAGATGCGCAAGGCGGTTCCCGGCAAGGAATTCTTTGAGGTGCCCGGCGCTGATGGCTGCAGCTGCAACGCCTGCCCCTACATGCGCCTCAACACGCTCGAGAAGCTGTGGCAGTGCCTCACGGAGATGGCGCCGCAGATCGAGCTGGATGAGGCGATGCGCCAGCGGGCGCTGGCGCCGATCGAGAAGATGCTGGCGATGAGCCGCTGAGCATCAGTTGATGCTCTAATTGATGCATCTGCTGAACCGCGGATGCGAACCACGGTCAACCTGGATGACGCCTTGCTGGCCAAAGCTGAAGCGCTCTCGGGCACTCCTGAGCGGAGTGCGCTTCTGCGAGAGGCCCTCCAAGCGCTGATCGAGCGCGAGAGCGCGCGCCGCTTAGCGGCCCTAGGCGGCAGCGAACCCGATCTGGAGCTCACCCCGCGCCGAAGGGATCCCTGATGCTCCTGGTGGACACATCGGTGTGGGTGGATCACCTGCGCCATGGCGATGAAGCCCTCGCAGACCACTTGCGGCAGGGACGTGTGGCTGTCCACAGCGGGGTGATCGGCGAGCTGGCGCTGGGGCACTTGCGTAACCGTGAGCAAATTCTCACCCTGCTCAGCGATCTACCTCAGGTGCAGCAAGCCAGCGATGCCGAAGTTCTCCACCTGATCCAATCGCGGCAGCTGATGGGGCGTGGAATCGGGTATGTCGACGCCCACCTGCTAGCCAGCTGCCTGATCAGCGCAACCCAGTTGTGGACCCGGGATCAACGGCTCCTTCGTGTTGCTGATCACTTGAGGATCGCGGCACATCAGTAGCTGTAGTTGGCCACAAACAGGCTGGTGTCGTCTGAGGGTTCAGAGCCCGGCTCATAGGTGCCGCGGCTGGCGGCTCCATTGGCGCGGGCGCGGGCCAGCAGTGCGGCCTGACCGGCCGCCAGATCGCTGCCGCCCCAGTGCTTGATGCAGGAATGCTGCAGGGCGCGGCCATAGGAGAAGCCCAGATGCCAGGGGGCATAGCCCTGGGCAGCCACCTGGTTGATGGCGTTGAGGCAAAGGCTGGCGTCTTCCTCGCTCAGGCCGCCGCTGAGGAAGAGGATCGCCGGCACCGCCGCGGGCACCGTGCGGCTGAGGGTGCGCACCGTGAATTCGCCCACCTCCTCGGCGCTCGCCTGCTGGGGGCACTCCGCGCCCGGGCACGTCATTGAGGGTTTGAGCAGGCTGCCCTCGAGAAACACTCCGTTGATGGCGAGGGCTTCGTAGGTGGTGCGCAGCACCCACTCCTGCACCGAAGCGGTGGTGGTGATGTCGTGGTCGCCATCCATCAGGATCTCCGGCTCCACGATCGGCACCAGCCCGTGCTCCTGCACGGTGCGGGCATAGCGGGCCAGGCCCCAGGCGTTTTCCCGCACGGCCAGCTCCGAAGGAGCGCCGTTGCCGCTGATCTGGAGCACGGCCCGCCATTTGGCAAAGCGGGCGCCGCGCGCGTAGTAGCGGGCGGCCCGCTCACCAAGCCCCTTCAGGCCAGTGCACCAGCTCTCCCCTGCCACACCCCCGGCCAGGGGTTCCACCCCCTGATCCACCTTGATGCCAGGCACGATCCCCTGCTTCTGAAACAGCTCCACGATCGGAGCTCCACCGGCTTCAGCGGTGCTGTCTTGAAAGAGGGTTTCCTCGTAGAGGATCACGCCGGAGATGTGCTCGCTCAACCCCTCGGTGGTGGCCAGCAGGCTGCGATAGGCGCGGCGGTTCTCTTCGCTGTTGTCGAGGCCGATGGCATCGAAGCGTTTGCCGATCGTGCCGGTGGATTCATCCGCCGCCAGCAGCCCCGTGCCCGGCGCTGCCAGGGCCGCTGCGGTGGCCGCCAGTTCATCGCGGTAATCGTTGAGGGCCATAACGGCGGGCCGCAAGGGAGTACCCCTTGGCTAGAGACGGCGGCGGCAGGCGTCAACCGGGCGACGCAGAGGTGCAACGCAGCTGGCGATGATTCAAGGCCAAGCCCGCACCTCAAACGCTCCATCGCCCATGCCCCTCGCCCCAGGCGGCCTGCTGCAGCTCAGCCCTGAGGGGCTCTACTGCCCGGCGGCACGCGCCTGGATCGATCCCTGGCGCCCCGTGCCGAGGGCGCTGATCACCCATGCCCATGCCGACCATGCCCGCCCGGGCTGCGGGGAGTATTGGGCGATCGGGGCGAGCGAAGGCATCCTGCGGGAGCGGCTCGGAGCCGAGATCAAGCTGCTGCCGGTGGACTACGGCCAGCTGCACCGCATTGGCGAAGCGCGGGTGTCGTTTCATTCAGCCGGCCACGTGCTCGGCAGTGCGCAGATCCGCCTGGAGGCTGGCGGCGAGAGCTGGCTGGTGAGCGGCGATTACAAACGCTGTAGCGATCCGAGCTGCGCGCCGTTTGAGCCGGTGCAGGCGGATGTGCTGATCACCGAAGCCACCTTCGGCCTGCCGATCTACCGCTGGCAAAGCGGGGCGGAGGTGGCGGCGCAGATTCTGGAGTGGTGGCGCAGCGCCCCCGATCGCCCCTCCGTGCTGTTCTGCTATGCCTTCGGCAAAGCGCAGCGGGTGCTGGCGGAGTTGCATCGGCTCGGGGTGAGCGATGAGGTGCTGCTGCATGGCGCCGTGGATCGGCTGATGGGGCCCTATCGGGAAGCGGGTGTAGCCATGCCGCCAACCCGGCCCCTGGCGCAACTGGAGCGAGGGGCTGATCTGGCGGGCCGCTTGCTGATCGCCCCTCCAGCGGCCCACCGCAGCCGCGGCTTGGGGCGCTTCGCCAAGGCCCAGAACGGCTTCGTGAGTGGCTGGATGGCCGTGCGCGGCGCCCGGCGGCGGCGCGGCTACGGCCGCGGCTTCGTGATGAGCGATCACGCCGATTGGGCCGGCCTGCTGCAGAGCGTGACAGGCAGCCAGGCGCAGCAGGTGTACGTGACCCACGGCCAGAGCAACGTGCTGGCCCGCTACCTCCAGGAGGTGGAGGGCATCAGCGCGGAACCGCTCGAGGGCCACTTCGAAGCCGAGCGCTTCGACGAGGAGGAAGCCGCACCCGCAAGCCCAGAGGCCGCGGCGATCTGATGCAAGCCTTCGCCGCCCTCTTCCGCGAGCTCGATGGCACCAGCAGCACGAGCGCCAAGCTCGAAGCGCTGCAGGTGTATTTCCGCAGCGCGGCCGCCGCAGATGCGGCCTGGGCCCTGGCGCTACTGCTGGGCAAACGGCGCCGCAGGCTGATCACCGGCCGGCGGCTGCGCGAGATCTGCCTGGCGGGCACCGCGCTGCCGGAGTGGTTGTTTGAGGCCTGCCACGCGCAGGTCGGCGATTCAGCCGAAACCGTGGCCTTGCTGTGGCAACAGCGCGCTGATGAGAGCCCTACCAGCGCCAGCTTCAACGAGTCCCTAGCCCAGTGGATGGATGAACGGCTACCACAGCTGGCAGCCCTGGACGGTGAGGAGCAGGCCGAAGCGGTGCGGGCCTGTTGGCGCAGCCTGCCGGCCGATCAGCTGCTGCTGGTGAACAAGCTGCTCAGCGGGGGGTTCCGGGTGGGCGTGTCCACCGGCCTGGTGACCCGGGCCCTGGCCCAGAGCGCGGACCTGGATGAAGCGCTGGTGGCGCACCGGCTGATGGGTGGCTTCATCCCCAGTGCCGCTGCGTACGCCGAACTCACAGCCGCAGCCGCCGATCACGAGAGTCTTTCGGCCCGGCCCTATCCCTTTTTTCTGGCCAGCCCCCTCGAGCCAGGCCAACTGGAGCACACGCCAGCTGATGCCTGGCAAGTGGAGTGGAAATGGGATGGCATCCGCGGCCAGCTGATCCACCGCTCCAGCGGCTGCAGCCTCTGGAGCCGCGGCGAAGAGCTGATCAATGAAGCCTTCCCAGAATTGATCGCACTGGCGGAGCAGTTACCGCAAGGAACGGCGCTGGATGGGGAGGTGATCGTGTGGCAGGGCGATGCCGCAACCCCGGAATCCTTCGCCAGCCTGCAACGCAGGCTTGGGCGCAAAGCACCCAGCCGCAGCCTGCAGCGCGACTGCCCAGCCGCCTTCGTGGCCTACGACCTGCTGGAACAGGAGGGGAGCGATCTGCGTGAGATGCCTCTGCACACCCGGCGCGAGCGCTTGGAGCAGCTGCGGCAACGCTGGGCCGCAACCCATGGCAGCGAAGGACTGGGGCGGCTGCGGCTGTCTGCCACCCAAACCCTCAGCAGCTGGGGCGAATTAGATCACCTGCGCGATCAGGCCCGGGCCCAGCGGGCCGAAGGGCTGATGCTGAAGGCGCGGGAATCGCCCTACCTGGTGGGACGCAAACGCGGCTTCTGGTGGAAGCACAAGCTTGAGCCGTTGCGGCTGGATGCCGTGCTGCTCTACGCCCAGGCGGGTAGCGGTAAGCGAGCCAACCTCTACACCGACTACAGCTTTGGCCTCTGGAACGGCGAAGGAGAGTTGGTGACCTTCGCCAAGGCCTACTCCGGCCTCGACAACGGCGAGATCCGCGAGCTCGATCGCTGGATCCGCGCCCACACCACCGAGCGCTTCGGGCCGGTGCGGGCGGTGGAGCCGTTGCAGGTGTTTGAACTGGCCTTTGAAGGCATCCAGCCCTCCAAACGCCACAAATGCGGCTTCGCGGTGCGCTTCCCCCGCATCAGCCGCTGGCGCACCGACAAACCCGCCAGCGAGGCCGACAGCCTGGCCAGCGCCATGGCCCTGATGGAGCAGCAGCCATGAGCGATGTGTTGGCGCCGATCGAGGCCTGGTTCGCCCAGCAGGGCTGGACGCCGATGGCCTTCCAGCGCCAGTGCTGGCAGGCCTATCTGGCTGGCGATAGCGGCCTTCTGCAGGTGCCCACCGGTTCGGGCAAGACCTACGCCGCCGTGATGGGGCCAATCGCCGAGATGCTGGCCGGCGACGCAGGGACTGACAAACAAAAGCCGGAGACAGTCCGGCATTCTGTACAGACTGCACGGATTTCTGGAGACGCTCTGGAACTCCTGCCCCAGGAGCTGGAGTCGCTGCCCCAGCCGATCGGAAAGGCAGAGCCGCAACAGCCTGCAACCAAGCCGCGCCGCAAAGCCAGCCGCGCAGCAACAGCCTCCCGGGGCCTACGCCTGCTGGTGATCACACCGCTGCGGGCCCTCAGCCGCGATCTGGCCCTGGCGATCGAGCAGCCGATTGCGGCGATGGGTTGGCCGCTGCGGGTGGCGATTCGCAATGGCGACACCAGCACCCATGAGCGCAGCAAACAATTGCGCACGCCCCCCGAGATCCTGATCACCACGCCGGAATCCCTGAGCGTGCTGCTGGCCAACGCCAAGGCACCAGAGCTGTTTGCCCAGCTGCAGGCCGTGGTGCTGGATGAGTGGCACGAACTGATGGGCAGCAAACGCGGCTCACAAACAGAGCTCTGCCTCAGCTGGCTGCGCCGCCATCGCCCGCAGCTGCGCACCTGGGCCATCAGCGCCACGATCGGCAACCTCGACGAGGCCGCCCACGCCGCCATCGGCCTGCCGTCGTCAACGGCAGACCCACCACCAACACCAAGGATCGTGACCGCCGACATCCAGCGCGCCACGGCGATCCGCTCGCTGCTGCCCGACACGATCGACGGCTTCCCCTGGGGCGGTCATCTGGGGCTGCGCATGTATGAGGAGCTGGTGGCAGGGCTGGAGCCCGGGGTGAGCACGCTGCTGTTCACCAACACCCGCAATCAGGCCGAGCGCTGGCATCAGTGCCTGCGGTTTGCCTGTCCGGAGATGGAGGGAGCTCTGGCGCTGCACCACAGCGCCATCGACCGCGCTGAACGCGAAGCGATTGAAGCCCAGGTGAAGGCCGGCGAGATGCGCTGGGTGGTGTGCACCAGCTCGTTGGATCTGGGAGTCGACTTTCAACCCGTGGAGCGGGTGGTGCAGATCGGCAGTGCCAAAAATCTGGCCCGCCTGCTGCAGCGCGCAGGCCGCAGCGCCCACTGCCCGGGCGGCACCTCCCAGGTGCTGTTCATGCCCACCAATGCGCTCGAACTGCTGGAGGTGAGCGCCATGCGGCGGGGGCTGGACAACGGCCTGGTGGAGCACCGCCGGCCACCGCAGCTTCCCCTCGATGTGCTGCTGCAGCACCTCACCACCCTCGCCTGCGGAGCCGGTTTCCAACCGGAGGAAGAGCTCGCCACGGTGCGCCGCTGCTGGAGCTTCCGCCACCTCAGCGAGGCGCAATGGCAGTGGTGCCTCGATTTCCTCGAACACGGCGGCCAATGCCTCACCGCCTATCCCCGCTACCGCAAGCTCGTGCGCTGCCGCCTGCACGTCGACGAGCCGCCAGCTGCCGGTGAACCCTGGCGCTTCCGCGTGCTCGATAAAACCATCGCCCGCCTGCATCGCTTCAACATCGGCACGATCACGGCTGATCGCTCCGTCACGGTGCGCTTCGTGCGCGGCGCCGTGATCGGCCATGTGGAGGAAGCGTTCATCGGCCGGCTCAAACCAGGTGATGTGTTTTTCTTCGCCGGCCGGCAGCTGGAGTTTGTGCGGCTGCGGGAGATGACGGCCCAGGTGAAGGCCACCAGCAAAAAGAGCTCCACGGTGCCGGCCTGGGCCGGAGGGCAGATGGCCCTGTCCGACCTGCTCAGCAAGCATCTACGCCAGGAGGTGGATCGCTGCGCCCGCGCCCTCGATGGCGAAGCCACGCTCGATACTCCCGAACTGCAGGCCCTCGAACCACTCCTGCAGCGCCAGGCCAACCTATCGGGGTTGCCCCGCAGCGATCAGCTGCTGGTGGAGCTCTGCCGCAGCCGCGAAGGCAGCCATCTGTTTGTGTATCCCTTCGAGGGGCGCTTCGTGCATGAAGGCATCGGCTTCCTCTGGGCCTGGCGGCTGGCGCGGCAAAAAGCCAGCACGATCACCGTGTCGGTGAACGACTACGGCTTCGAGCTGCTGGCCCCGAAGACCTATCCCTTCGAAGAACTGCTCGATCTGCATGGCGACGAGCTCCTCGATCTCAGCAACCTCGAGAGCGATCTGCAGCAGGCGCTGAATTTTTCCGAACTGTGCCGGCGCCGCTTCCGCGCCATCGCCCAGGTGAGCGGCCTGATCAGCCAGGCGATGCCGGGGCAGAACAAAACCGGCGGGCAACTGCAGATCAGTGCGGCGCTGCTGTTCGACGTGTTCCAGAAGCACGAACCCGGCAGCCTGTTGCTGGAGCAGGCCCAACGGGAGGTGCTCGAAGAGCAACTGGAAGCGCAACGGCTGCAGGCGGCGCTGGAGCGCCTGGCCTCGTGCACCTGGCGGGTGGAGCGTGTGGCCCGGCCCGGCCCCTTGGCCTTTCCTTTGCTGGTGGAGCGGTTGAACAGCCGCCTCAGCAATGAATCACTGCTCGATCGCGTGCAGCGCCTGATCAACGAAGCGCAACGGGCCGAAGCGCACTGAGCCCCACCGCGATGAGGATGGGCTGATGTTCAGCGCTCTTCTCAACATCCTCTGGGTGGTGCTCGGCGGCCTGGTGATGGCCCTGGGCTGGTGGCTAGCAGGGCTGATCTGCGCCATCACGATCGTGGGCCTGCCCTGGGCCCGCTCCTGTTTTGTGATCGGCTCGTTTGCACTGTGGCCATTCGGCCAGGAAGCGATCAGCCGGCGTGAACTCAACGGCCGCCATGATCTGGGAACCGGAGCACTCGGTCTGATCGGCAATGTGCTGTGGTTTCTGGTGGCCGGCTGGTGGCTGGCGATCGGCCATCTCACCTCAGCTCTGGCCTGCTTCATCACGATCATTGGCATTCCCTTTGGCATCCAGCACATCAAGCTGGCGTTGATCGCCCTGGCACCGGTGGGGATGACCGTGGTGCCGGTGCGCCGCTGATCGCCAAGAGCTTGATGAAGTTTCCGCAGAAAACGCTTCAGCCCGAGGCAACTGCATAAAGCTGGCGGCATGAGCGTGATGCACTGCCCTCTCTGCCTTGGCCTTGCGGTTTTGTCCGTGTGCCGAGCCATGGCCCATCTCAGCCTGGTGGCCCTCACGCCTCTGCGGCGGCTGGCCTGACGCGCCGCTGCAGGGCGAATTGCGACAGTGTGTGCTGCAGGCACGGCGGCGATGCGCACACTCACGTGGCAAGACTTTGATCGGGCGGTGGACGCGATCGTGGCGCGATGCCAGCACCACAACTTCTGCGGCGTGCATGGCATTCCCCGCGGCGGCTTGGTCCTGGCGGTGAGCCTCAGCCACCGGCTGGATCTGCCGCTGCTCAGCAACGCCCAATCGGGTTGTCTGCTGGTGGACGACGTGTATGAAACGGGGCTGACTCTGGAGCCCTACCGCGAGCTGGAACACTGCACCGCCGTGGTGTGGGTGAGCAAGGTGGAGCCGCAGTGGTGGCAGGCGGTGGAGCACACCAAAACGGATGAGTGGATTGTGTTTCCGTGGGAGAACGCAGCAGCAGCGGCGCTGGATGAACAGCTCTATCGCACCTCCCGCTGATGGCTAGCCCCACGTTGTATCTGGCTTCGCCCTACGGGTTTTCAGCCCATTGGCGTGAACGGCTCTTGCCGGATTTCATCACAGCTCTGGAGCAGCTTGGCCTGGAGGTGTGGGAACCCTTCAGCCGCAATGGTCAGGTGGATCTGGCGCAACCCGGCTGGGCCTGGCGCGTGGCCCAGGCGGATCTGCAGGATGTGCGCGAGGCCGATGCACTGCTGGCGATCGTGAATGGAACACCCCCGGATGAAGGGGTGATGCTGGAGCTGGGTGCAGCGATTGCACTGGGAAAACCGGTGTTCCTCTATCGCGACGACTTTCGCCGCTGCAGCGACTCCGAGGACTATCCCCTCAATCTGATGGTGTTCAGCGGGCTGCCACAACAGGGCTGGCAGGACTGGCTCTATGGATCGATCGCGGAGTTCAGCGATCCAGCCAAGGCACTGATGCGCTGGCTGAACAGCCGCTAGCGGCTCAGTCGTCGAAGTCTTTGTCGTGCTTGTTCATGGCCTCCACCACCATGTCTTCGATCATGTGGCGGGTTTCCTGGCGGCTGTGGTGGCCCGCGGTGCGTTGAATCGTGTAGTAGGCGATCAGCATCACCGGCAGGATCCCGAGACAGGCGATCAACAACATGGCGGAGATCAGTGGCCAAGGGATGGCACAGTACCGCCCGAGCGTTATTGTTGGATTGATTCAATTCCGATCCATGCTCACCGGCTCTGAACTGCTGGCCAAGGTCAAAGAACTTGGCGACGTGTCGAAATCCGATCTGGTGCGCAGCTGCGGCTATGTGAGCACCAAGAAGGATGGTGGGGAGCGCCTGAACTTCACCGCCTTCTACGAAGCTCTGCTCGAAGCCAAAGGTCTGAGCCTCGGCAACGATGGCGTGGGCCGTGGCAAAGGCGGTCGCAAGCTGAGCTACACCGCCACCGTGCAGGGCAACGGCAACCTGCTGATTGGCAAGGCCTACACCGCCATGCTTGATCTCAAGCCCGGCGACGAGTTCGAGATCAAACTGGGTCGCAAGCAGATCAAACTGATCCCCGCCGGCGCCACCGAAGAGGAGTGATCGCAGCGCGATCCCTACAGCAAAGCCCCGGCGCATGCCGGGGCTTTTTTTGCGCCGACCTTCAAACCATGATCCATGCGGGATCGGGCCGTGAGCCGTGCTGGCCAACCTGTAGTGGCAATCACATCAGTGCTGATCAGGCCGGAACAGCATTGGATGAACGGTTGCAACACCCGATCCATGGCCTCCTACACGATCACCCTGGACAGTGGAGAACGCTTCAGCTGCTCCGAAGACACCTACATCCTCGATGCCGCCGACGAGCAGGGCATCGACCTGCCCTACTCCTGCCGTGCCGGCGCCTGCAGCACCTGCGCCGGCAAGCTGATCAGCGGCAAGGTCGACCAGAGCGATCAGTCGTATCTCGACGATGAACAGATGAATCAGGGCTACGCCTTGCTCTGTGTCAGCTACCCCCTGAGCGACTGCACGATCAAGCCCAATGCAGAAGAAGATCTGATCTGACAAGGCTGCCGGGACACCAGTTCCGTAGTGATCGTTACCTGGAGGGGGATGGATCGCTCCATAGGGTTCCAGCAGCTCAGAAACCCGATGGCAGCATCCCCCGCCCAGAACCAGGATCCCTCGCACCGTTCAGGGCCTGAGCTGGAACGGGGTGA
>Ga0194118_10003912_pt1 | contig 16800 bp, 19 predicted proteins | sample TA2MahsurfametaG_2_FD_148662 | JGI IMG/M metagenome (GOLD analysis project Ga0194118, IMG submission 148662) | Freshwater microbial communities from Lake Tanganyika, Tanzania - TA2015013 Mahale N5 surface | ecosystem: Environmental > Aquatic > Freshwater > Lake | place: Tanzania: Lake...
CAAGTGGCGAGCCTGAGTTTCTTAGGAGGTTGACAACAACCTCCTTTTTTAGTATGATATATAGAGAGAACAGTTTATTCCTTATGAGTGATTATAAGAAAACAGCACTTGTGCTTGGTGCTGGTGGTTTTATTGGAAGCCACATGGTAAAAAGACTACGATCTGAGGGTTACTGGGTTCGTGGTGTAGACCTTAAACTTCCAGAATATTCTGAGAGTGAGGCACACGAATTTATTGTTGGCGATTTAAGAGACTTAAATTTTGTAGAAAGAGTTCTTCAGTATAAAGGACCATACAGTAACTTTTATAACTTTGTTCCAAGCAAATATATCGATACCTTTGATGAGGTTTATCAGTTTGCTGCTGATATGGGTGGAGCAGGATTTGTATTTACTGGCGAGAATGATGCAGATATTATGCATAATTCAGCGACTATTAATCTCAATGTTCTTGAAGCACAACGTCAACTGAATGATCATAAGGTAGTAAATAAGACTAAAATTTTCTATTCTGGATCAGCATGTATGTATCCAGAGCACAATCAACTAGATCCTGATAATCCTGATTGCCGTGAAGAATCCGCTTATCCAGCCAACCCAGATTCTGAATATGGTTGGGAAAAACTGTTCTCGGAACGCCTTTACTTTGCTTATCATCGTAACTATGGTATCCCTGTACGTGTTGCTAGATATCATAATATTTTCGGACCAGAAGGAACCTGGGAAGGTGGTAGAGAAAAAGCACCCGCAGCAATCTGCCGAAAGGTAGCATATCTGCCCGAAGAAGGTGGAACAATCGATGTGTGGGGCGATGGAAAACAAACTCGTTCATTCCTTTATATTGATGAGTGTATTGAAGCAACTCGTAGGATGGTGGACTCTGAGTTTATCGGACCAGTTAATATTGGTTCGGAAGAGATGGTGACTATCGATCAATTGGTTGATATTGCTGCTAAAGTTTCTGGTAAAGTTGTAGAAAAGAATCATATTGAAGGTCCTCTTGGCGTTCGTGGACGCAATTCAAATAATGATCTAATTCGTGAAAAACTTGGTTGGGATTATTCTCAAACTTTAGAGAAAGGAATTGCTAAAACGTATGCTTGGGTTCAGACTAAGATTCTAAAAAAAAAAGAGTAGCAATCGTCTTTAGAGGTGGAGTTGGTAGAGCGTATGGAAAACTTGGGCACCACAAATTATACCTTTACAAAAACTCTCCATATGTCAACTTTTACTCTGTGGAGAAATCAATTAGGCAACATATTATCAATCCTAATCCTGGATATAGATTTGATACTTTTATTCACTGTTGGAACGAAGACTTACAAGAAGACATGATTAAATTATATGAACCTAAAAAATATTTGTTTGAGAGTAATGTTCTCTATCATGAGGAGATTGAAAAAAAGTTACAACTCTCTGGTCATCCCATGTCCTCCTTCGGAGAGGTTTCTGTTTCTTTATCGATTAAAAAAGGTTGCGAACTTGTAGAGTCTTATTGTGAGGAAAATAATTTTGAGTATGATCTTATTTTGTTTCTGAGACCAGATTATTTGTATTGGAAAGACATGCTTCTTGAAAATTATGATGTCAGTAAAGTATATGGGACCGGATATGGACTTGCTGACGGAGAATCTCACTATGTAATGAATTATCAAAAAATGAAATATTTTAAGCATCTTTATGATAATATTTCATCTTCTAATCCACCCGATGTTCATTGGTTTATGATGAGGTATGTCAATTCTTTCATGGGAGGATGCCATAAGGACGAATTTTATACAGGTGTTGATCATGAATCCGTAAGGAAACTGAGATATAATATCGAAAATAGAACTCTATCTCCTGAAGAGTTATATAAATATGATTTGACTTTAGATGAAATTTATTCTTATAATGCAGATTAAGGCATTCAATATATGAAAAGTTATAACATAAAACAATTGTATAGATATTTTTCAAGTTTTTGTTCAAAAAATCTTGAAGATTTATCGGAAATGTTCTCAGATAACATTACACTTACTGACTGGAACAATCAGTATGTGGGTAAAGATGAAGTTTTAAAGGAAGTACAATTCATCTTTACCACCTTTGAAATAATTCAACTTGATGTAATTCGAATCTACAACTCAGTTGATACCATTAATTGTGAAGATGGTGAAGTGTTTCTTGCAGTTCCATCGGATAATTTTTTTGGATGTCAGATTAAAATTTCATTTGATAATGAAGAACCCTTATATATTATTGATTTGATTGAATTTGACAATGATAGTAAAATTAAAACCATAATCGCGTACAAACGATGAAATCTCTTAGAACTCCAAATAAAACTGAAGTAACTACAGTATTAGGTAACTTTGAAAAATTTGATCCAGTAAGAAACGCTGTAAATCCAGAAGCATACGATGAATATCGTAAACTCTGGGATCAAACTTCTAAACTTCAAACTATCACAGACTTCCCTCTTCAATTAGACTTTGAGTTAAATTACTCATGCAATTTTTCTTGTCCAATGTGTACTTGGAATGCTGAAACAACTTCTAGATTTGGAAAAGAAAAGTGGTTTCCGTTTGAAGTTTGGAAAGAACTGATTGATGAGGCAGTGCCCAAAGGTCTTAAGTCAATTAGATTGAATCAAATCAATGAACCTTTGATTCGTCAAGACATCATTAAGTTCGTTGAGTATGCTAGAAACGCTGGTATTCTTGATATCTACTTCTCCACAAATGGATCTTTACTTACAGAAAAAATTTCTAGGGGGTTGATTGAAGCCGGTCTTCTACGTCTGCAAGTTTCTTTAGATGCAGCAACAGAAGAAACTTATAATAAGATTAGAATTGGTGGAGACTTTCATAAAATTATAAAAAATATTGATCGTTTTTTGGAGATTCGTGATGAGATGGGTTCTAAACTTCCTACTCTAAGAGTTAATTTTGTTAAGACCTCTGAAAATATTCATGAACTAGATCGGTTTATTGATATGTGGGAAGGAAAGGCAGATTTTATTGGTATTCAAGATTTGCTAGGAATTGTTGATAAGTTTGATAAATCAAAGAAAGATGGGTATGACGCATCTGTTGAAGACTTTAAATGTGCTCAACCTTTCCAACATATGACTGTAAGATCAAATGGCCATATTCTCCCATGCTGCTCATTCTTTGGACCAGACACTCCAATTGCTAAACTAAAACATAATGTTGAAGGAATTGAAATGACTGGTGAGGACGGTATTCTTGTTTCTGATGAAACTAAGGGGGCGATTGCTAATCTTATGGTTAGGTCAATTGAAGAGGCATGGAACAGTGATGAGATGAAGTTCTTTAGAGATATTCACAGTAAAGGTGAATATTGGAGGCATCCTGTATGTAAGAGATGCGTTCAATCAACTTCTCATGTAGACGAGACTCAATAATGTTTTGTTTTTCCTGCAAATACTTTGATGGATCTCCTGTAAAACAAACAGTGGATGCAATTTCAACTTATCATCCTGATGAAAAAATTGTTATTGTAGATTCCATGTCTGATGATAAAAGTTACTATGAATTTTTTTCTAATTATGATAATGTTCACATATTAGATAACTGTAATTCACATAGAGTTGCAGGTGCTTTTTATCAAACTGTAAAAAATTATCCAGATGAACCTTATTATATTAATCTTCAAGATTGCGTAATTATCAAAAAATCCTGGCAAAAGTTTATTGATAGCGAGTCCAAATTTATTTCCCTTGCATTTTTTTCTGAAAATATTTTACCTGAAGAAAGTCATGAATATCAGTATATGAAAAAAGTTTTTTTGGGAACGAGATATAATATTCCAAATCCAGGATATAGGTTTAATGCTTGCTTTGGTCCAATGTATGTGATTAAAAATTCTCTTGCTAAGAAATTTTATAATAGTGGAATACTGGAGAATATGAAGTCTACTTGTAAGGTTGAAGATGAAACAGGCGAAAGAATATTTGGACTTTTAGCAAGTCTAGAGGGATATGATTCGGCAGAACATAACATGGAGGGTGATATTATCTCTAGATGGGGGGAGATGGTAAATGATAGAATGGAATACTATACTAAGATTTTTTGTTCAAAAATGGGCAGAACATAATAGTTGACAATATTTTATAAATTTGATATAATAACTTAAAAATAATCATATTGTATGAACATTTTATTTCCAATTGTTGGGCTTGGAAGCCGTTTTAAAAAAAATGGATATATCGATCCAAAACCTTTTATTAAATTTAAAGGAAAACCTCTTATTGAATGGGCTCTCTCTTCGTTAAAACTCACTGGTAAGTACTATGTTATTGTAAACGGACTGGAGGATGTTTATTTAGAAATCCTTTACAAAATTCGTGATAAGTATTTTCTTGATCTTGAAGTTATTGACATTAAACAATCTACTAGAGGTCAAGCGGAAACTTGTTTGATCGCGATTCAAAAATTCAATATCAATCAAAATGAACCACTGATTATCACTAATTGTGATCAGTATACCCCCTGGAATTACAATAAGTTCTTAAGTTTCCTGAGAAAGAACGATCCAGATGGTGTTGTTAGCACTTACAATCATCCCACAATTGAGATTGGTAAGGAAAGTCCTTATAGTCATGTTCTTCTCGATCAGGATGGATACGCAGTTAAATTTGCAGAAAAACTTGCTATTTCTTCTTTAGCACTTAATGGAATCTTCTACTGGAAGAAAGGGCAATTCTTTGTAAATAGCGCATCTAATATGATGACGGATGATACTGACGCTGGTTGGGGCTCTGGTGCATTCTCTCATGTTAGGGAAAGGTATGTTGCCCCAACGTATAATTATCTAATCCCCGAGGGTAAAAAGATTTTAAATTATCACATGGAAGACGACGAATATATTTCCTTTGGCAGCCCACAAGATATTATACTGCACGTCAAGAGGCAAAATGTTAAGCAAGCGGTTGAAGATCTCCGTAATGGTAAACCGATTGTTATGGTTGATGACTATGATCGTGAATTTGAAGGTGATATCGTTCTTGCAGCAGAAAAGGCTACTGAAGAAAATCTTCTTTTTGCCATGCGTCACGCAAGAGGACTCATGTGTCTTCCCTGTAATCAAGATAAACTTGATCAGTTTAAAATTCCTATGATGCACACTAATGGATGCGATCAGTTTGGAACACCGTTTGCGACTAGTATTGATGCTGTAGTTGGTGCAACAACTGGTATGTCTGTAGGAGACCGTCTGGCAACCATTAGGACGTTTGTTTCAGACACTTCTGAACCTAGTTCTTTGGCGCAACCAGGACATCTATTTCCTCTCCGTGCTCGTCCAGGACTCCTCACCGAACGTCGTGGTCATACTGAAGGATGTGTAGAGATTCTCAAACTTGCTGGACTAAAACAAGTGGGCGTGATTATTGAAATTATGGATGAGTACGGCAAGATGATTAAAGGTGAGTCACTCAAGCAGTTTGCTGAAATTTATGGTCTTACTTTTGTTTCAATTGAAGAACTTTATGATGAAGTGTATGACCAAGATTCTTCGGGAAGTGTTCCTCTCTCCGCAGTAGATGAAAAAACACTGGAGGCAATGACTAAAGTATAATGGATTTTACCACCAGAGTATACAATAGCTTTACTTTAAACCAAAAAACTAAGGCAAGTATCATCAAAACTAGTGAAGAAGACAGACTGAAGGGAGAAGCAGAGTATTATCTAAATCTCCCTGATGATCTAAAAGTTTTTTTTCCTAGATTAATTGATTGTAGACTAACTTCCCCTTACACCATGGAGTTGGAATATTATGCTTATAATAATCTTGGTAATGTAATGGTTTCCTCTGATTATGAAGACAATTTTTGGGAAAAAGTATTTGATTTTCTTTTAGGATATATTAATGCCTATAAAAATTCTAAATCAATAGAGTCAAATCGTAGAGATTCTCTTTTAATGTTTGTTGATAAGACTGAAAAAGAGTATATAAAACTCATATATGACTTTGAGTTTTTTTCAAAATTAAAAGGTGAAACGGAGTTTAACTTGAATGGTAAAACTCTAAAATCTTTTGATTCAATTTGGGGGAAAATAAAAGAATTTATTGAAACAAAACTTTTAGAGAAGAATTTTTATTTTATTCATGGTGACCTTTGTTTTAGCAATATTCTCTATGGTATCAATCCAATCACTAATGATTTGATTCTTAAGATGATTGATCCAAGAGGTGTATTTGGAGAGACCAAATATTTTGGTGATCCTTATTATGACCTTGCAAAGATATCGCATTCCTGCAGTGGTGGATATGAATATTTCATCTATGACCAGTTTAAAGTTGAAATAGAAAAAAATAATTTTTCTCTTATGTTTAATAACGAAGCGAGCAAAAATAAAATTAATGACAAATTTGTAAAACTTTTAAACCAATATAAGTTTGATTATCAAAAGATAAGGCTTATTGAAGGTTGTATTTTTATAGGAATGTGCGCTAGACATTATGATAGTCTAGAAAGACAAAAGGCAATGTTTATCACTGGACTGAGTATTTTGAATGAAATTTATGAAACAATATAGATTTTGTTTTGACCTTGATGGAACTCTCTGCCATGTAAAAAGAGGAGGAGAGGAGTATATTAATGTGAAACCAATTGAGGGTGCAGTTGAAACTCTACAAAGGTTGAAAAAAGAAGGACATTATATTATAATAATGACTGCTAGAAATATGCTCACTTACAATAGTAATCTGGGTAAAATTATTGCCAACCAATCACCAATCGTAATTGAGTGGTTGAACAAACATAACATTCCATATGATGAACTTCATTTTGGAAAACCCGTCGCAGACTTTTATGTTGATGATAAAGCAGTTAAACTAGAAGACTGGAAAAAATTTAACGAAACTTTGGAGGAACTATGAGAGACTTTTTCTTTGATACTGCTAATATAGACTTTGTTAAGTCTACGATGGATAAGTATGGGTCAGACATTAATCCCAAATGGGTTCGTGGTATCACTACAAATCCAAATGCCTTCAGTAAGGTAAATATGTTTCATCTCGATGAATGGTTGAAACATGCTATTAAGATGGGCAAACTAGTTGCTGACATCCGTGGTGATAATGATGGTGAAGTTCATATTCAAGCACCATTTTCTCATTTAGAACCAGAAGTGATTCTTGAGTATGCTAAGAGGATTACTGATGCAACTCAGGGAACTTGTAAAGTTGGAATGAAGATCCCTCCCTACCAAAAAGTTTTGGAATACGTTGACCAATACAATCATTATGTAATTACAAACGTAACTGGACTTGCTGATTCATCAACTGCTTTAAAGTGTTGTACCTATGATGTTGGATATATCAGTATTATTCCTGGTCGCATGGAAGAAGTTGGTATCGATGCAAAGACTGCAATTGCATTTGTGAACCAGTGCAATTTTGGCAATACTCAAATCATTACGGGAAGTCAAAGAACAACAGAACAAATTATCTACTCCTTCTATCTTGATACTGTTCCTACAATTGGTGAAAAGTGTTGGGGTGATATTTTTGAAGGAGACAACTTTCAACGTATTCTAAATATGGAGTACGGTTATGAACCTGTTGATCAATTTAGTCCAACTATTTCACAAGATAATATCAATCTTTCTATTGCTTTTTTTGAACAAATGGATGGATTAGGTGACACCGCTCGTAAAGATTTGGAAGAAGTTTTAAGTAAATGAAAATCACGATTCTTGGTTCTGAGGGTCAGATTGGAGCATATCTCACAGAGTATCTTCGTGGTAAAGGACATGAAGTTACAGAGTTTGATGTTGTAAATGGTGAGGAGCAAGACCTTACTAAGATTCCAAATGCCAAACTAATGCACGATATTCGTCTTGCTGACTTTGTATTCTTTCTTGCATTTGATGTTGGTGGTTCACGTTATTTGAAGAAATATCAACACACATATGATTTTATCAATAACAATACTAGATTGATGGCAAACGTATTTCAGTACCTTGCTGAATATCGTAAACCATTTGTTTTCGCATCATCTCAGATGAGTAATATGAGTTATTCTCCATATGGTGTGATGAAACGGGTCGGAGAACTTTATACCCAAACTCTTAAAGGACTTACCGTTCATTTTTGGAATGTTTATGGTATTGAAAGTAATCCAGAAAAGTCTCATGTAATTACTGACTTTATTCGTAGAGGGTTTGAAGAAGGTGAGTTTGAGATGCTTACCGATGGCACTGAGGAAAGACAGTTTTTATATGCTGAAGATTGTTGCGAAGCATTAGAAACTGTTATGAATTGCTATTCTGATTTTAAACCAGAAGACCCCCTTCATATCACTTCTTTCCGAGGTAGTACAATTAAGGAAGTTGCTGAAATTATTCAGGGGCAATTTAATTTAATTGGAAGACATGATGTTAAAATCAAACCAGGTCTTGCAAAAGATAGTGTTCAACTAGATAAGAGAAATCAAGCTGATAATTATATTACTGGATGGTGGATGCCTAAAACCAATCTTCAAGATGGGATTGCAAAAGTATTTGAGGCAATGAAGAATGATCGGATTTAATCATTTAGGCAATTTGGGTAGACTTGGAAATCAAATGTTTGAATTTGCTGCACTGAGAGGTATCGCAGCAAAGCATAATTATGAAATTTGCATTCCTCCGATTTCTCACAAAGGAATTGAGAATTACAGTCTGCATCAATGCTTTAAACTTGATCATATTCCTGTTGGGTTCATTCAGGGAGATAAGTACATTCAGGAGCAGCATTTTCATTTTGACGAAAAGATTTTTTCTGAGTGTCCTGATAATGTAAGTCTATACGGATTTTTTCAGTCTTGGAAATATTTTAATTATGTGTCTGATGGAATTCGTAAAGATTTTACATTTCACGATGAGCATTTTCTTCCATGTAAAGAAATGATGGATAGTATTGGTGGAGAACCCATCATGTTACATGTTCGTCGTGGGGATGCTAATTTGATTGACCCTCGTGGATTTAAATGGTCATACACCCAGTGTGGAGATCAGCATCCAGTTCAACCTCTTGAGTATTATAAAAAGGCACTTGCAGAGTTTGATAATGAACAACCTGTTGTCGTATTTTCTGATTCCCCAGAATGGATAAAGGAACAAGAGTTCTTTTCTGGAGATAGGTTTTATGTCTCTGAACCAAGTGATAAATACACTGATGGGTCTTATACACCCTATGTAGACTTGTGCTTGATGTCTCTATGTTCTCATGCTATAATTGCTAATAGTTCATTAAGTTGGTGGGGTGCTTGGTTAATTTCAAACCTCAATAAAAAAGTTATTGCCCCTCGTATGTGGTTTGGTCCTGCATACGCAGATAAAAACACTGAAGATCTTTATTGTTCTGACTGGATTATTCTATGAAAATATTTGTTACTGGATGCGCTGGACTTCTTGGTGCAAATTATACAAGACACCTCCTTCAAAATGGTTATAAAGTTGTTGGAATTGACAACCTATCTGGTGGATACAAAGCGTTTGTTCCTAAAAGTGAAAACTTTTCCTTTGTTAAGTTGAACCTTGAGAATAGGAAAAAAGTTGTAGACTTGTTCGAACAACATAGACCAGATATTTTAATTCACTTTGCTGCTTACGCGGCAGAGGGATTATCTCCATTCATTCGTAATTTTAATTACCGCAATAATCTTATTTGCTCTGCAAATTTAATTAATGAGTGCATCACTTACAATACAAAATTTATTTTCACATCAAGCATGGCAGTTTATGGTGAACAAGAACCACCATTTACTGAGGATAAAAGACCTCAACCAATTGACCCATATGGGTTGGCAAAGTATGCTGTTGAATGCGATCTAAAACTTGCTCATGAACAGTTTGGTTTGCGATATAATATTGTTCGTCCGCATAATGTTTTGGGAATCTACCAAAATATCTGGGACAAGTATCGTAATGTAATTGGAATTTTTATTCGCAAGACTTTGAACTGTCAACCAATTCTTGTTTATGGTGATGGAGAGCAGACTCGTGCTTTCTCTGACATTAAATATTATATGGAACCATTTGATAAACTTCTTACTGGTCATGATAATGAACTTTTTAATATTGGCGCTGATAAGTATTTTACTCTGAATGAAGTAGCGGAAACTGTTCAAAAGATTGGTAAGAAATATGGATATGAAGTTCCAATTGAATATGGCGAACCACGTCATGAAGTAAAACACGCTTATTGTGATCATACAAAAGCAAAGACTTTCCTTGATTTTAAAGACGAAACTAATCTTGAGGAATTGATTGAAAGTATGTTTATTTGGGCAATGAAACAACCAAACAGAAAAGTGAAGAAAATGGAGTATGAAGTAACAAAAGACATTTATGAATATTGGAAAGATAGTTAAATGAATTTTTTAGACAATTTTTGTGATAAAGCACTACATGGAAGTTTAGATTCCGATAGGCATATCATAACCATTTTTTCTATTGCTTTAGCATCAAAAGGTAAGACCTACGTTGAACTTGGTGTTAGAGAAGGACATACTTCGGAACCGCTGTATCAAGCAGCAAAAATAAATGAAGGTCATTTGTGGTCTGTTGATATTAATGAACCAACAGAATACAAACCAAATAACGGACACTATACTTTTTGTAAAAAAGACAGTATAAAGTTTTTGGAAGAATGGCCTAAGGATAAGAAAATTGACCTTGCATATGTGGATGATTGGCACTCTTATCCTCATGTAAAAATACAACTAGAACTCCTAGATGAATTGGTTGGTCCAGGTAGTATTATTCTTCTTCATGATTTAATGTATGGAAATACCGATCCATTTTATCATTCTGACCTAACTCTGCGTGATGGTCAGTGGGCAGAAGGGGGTCCATATCGTGCTGTAGCAGAACTAAATCCTCAATTCTGGGAGTGGGCAACTCTTCCTTGGAATAATGGACTCACTATACTCCGCAAGAAATATAGCAATAAGTATCACAGGAGATAATCATGATTGGGATAAGTATTCATGAACATGCTGGACTTGGCAATCAAATTTGGAGAGCGGTTGCCTGTAGAGTCTTTGCTGAAAAATTAGGATATAGTTATGGCATCAGTCATCCTGGTTGGAGAGGTCCATTTTTAAATATGGATTGGGGTGAAGGAGTAACTTTAAATGTTGAAAAAGACGAAGACTTTAAAGTTACTGATGATTTTGATCAGTACTATGTTGAGCAATTTGAACCTTTCCCTGAAGTTGCTGGAGAGATTGGACATGCAGATTCAAACTTTTTCAATCTAAAAGATAGAACTTATATTAATGGCAACTTTCAGAGGATGTTATACATCGAAGATTATCGCAATAAAATCTGCGATTGGTTGACTTACGATGACAATCTAAAGGTTAAAAATTACTCTTCTGATGACATTTGTGTTATTCAGTTGCGTGGTGGTGATTATACCACTGGACATTCTATGCTTCCATCCCAATATTACTACGGTGCGATGAGGCATATGAAAGAAAATAATCCAAATATTGAGTTTGTGATTGTGACTGATGACCCAACTACAGCAGCAAAAATGCTGCCAAATATTCCAATCGTAGGTTCTGCAATTTCTGAAGAAAAAGATCCCCATCAAAAAAATATTGCATGGTACACTTATCCAGGTGGACCTGTTTCAATTGATTACAGTATTCTAAATACAGCAAAATATGCTATAATTTCCTCATCTACTTTTTCTTTCTGGCCAATTTGGACTAATAATCAACTGGAGAATGTGATTGCACCAAAGTATTGGTTTGACTGGTCTCGTTCTATTGGATGGTGGAGACCGCACGACTCCATCCCAAATGATGAAAGGTGGTTGTGGATGGATAGAGACAACTATTTGTATGAAAGTAGCACTTGCTTGAAAGAAAGAAAAGAAAAGAAAATTAATCGGAGAATATAGATGAAAGTATTTGATGTATTTCCATTTTTTAATGAACTTGATTTATTGGAAATCAGGTTAAATCTTTTAGAACCTTACGTAGACTTTTTCATTCTGAATGAGAGCACTAAGAATTTTCAAGGTGGAGATAAACCTCTTTACTATGAAGAAAATAAAGAGAGATTTGAAAAACTCAGTCATAAAATCATTCATAATGTTGTAGAGGATAACAATGTAGGACTTCATCCATATGATAGAGATATCTTTCAGAAGAATGAAATTAAGAATGTTATTTTAGAACATATCTCTGATAAAGATGTTGTTATTTGGGGAGATTTGGATGAAGTTCCGAATCCAGAGGCAGTTGCAGAACTAGACTCATTTTTTGAAAACGATACAATCTATCATTTTGCTCAAGAAAATTGCATAAGTTATTTAAATCTTGTTGAGATGACTGGAGCAATTCAAGCGATGACTCCTGATTTTGATTATGGAAATGATAGAAGGAGATGGTTAGGTACAAAAGTTTTTGGTAAATCAATCCTTGACAAATATACAATGACTGAACTTCGTAGTAAGCAAGAACGTGAAAAGAATGCCAGAATTTTTCCTGGTGGTTGGCACTGGAGTTATGTTGGAAGTGAAGGTTTGAGTGTGGAGGAAAGACTTATTAAAAAATGTGAGTGTTCTTCTCACCCAGAAATCAATACTGATCACATTAAAAGCGGAGTATCTAAAGTAAGAGATAATAAAGATCCAATTGGAAGAGACTATGCCGTTTATCATACCGTTCCTGTTAATGATAATTATCCAGATTATATTGTGAATAATATTGAAAAGTATTCCTATATTATTAAAAATGATTGATTTACATCTGAGCAGTGTACGCTATAATAGGAAGAGTATAAAAAAACTTCCAACATTCACATGGATGATTTGTGAATATTAAATAGTAAAATGTTTTTATTTTTATATTGGAGAATATAATGGCACATAAAGAACAGTGTGATTATTTTGAAACAGTTCAAAAAAGATTCCCAGAAGTTTTTGTTAACAAAAAAGTTTTAGATATTGGTTCCTATGATTTAAATGGAACAAATTCATATCTATTTCAAAACTCTACATTTTTGGGATTGGATATTGAAGAGGGCCCAGGTGTCAATATTGTTTGTGAAGCACAAAAATATGATGCACCAGACGAATCGTTTGATGTAATTGTTTCTAGTGAATGTTGGGAACATAATCCTTACTATAAAGAGAGTTTACAGAATGCAGTTAGGATGCTGAGGAGTGGTGGATTCATGTTGTTTGCATGTGCTACCACAGGCAGACCCGTTCATGGTGTGGGTTCAATGCAGCAACATATGTTGGAAACAGATCCCACTTGGACAGTTATGCCAAGTGCAAAGCATAAAGATTGGCAAACTGAATACTATAAGAACGTAACAGAAGAAGATGTACGTGATGCAATTGATGTTGATGAAATTTTTTCTTCTTATGAATTTGTAGTAGAAGAAAATCATTGTGATTTGTATTTTTGGGGATTTAAAAAGTGATAAATTTGCCTGATGTAACTCTATTTGCTTTTGACAATACTCCAAAAATAGATGAGACTATCAGAGCACTTTATACCAGTATGAATGGTATAAATTATGGTGCTGTCAAATTAGTTACTTCTAAAGAACAGATTGAACAATATCGTTCTAGACTGGAACCAGATGAAATCATCTTGGAAGAACCTGTTATGGAGGTTGAAAACTATGATGATTACAATTATTATTGGGTGTATCATGTAGGTAATCATATTCAAACTACACATTGCCTTTTAATTCAATCTGATGGGTTTGTATTATTCCCAGAGAAGTGGGACAACTCTTGGCTAGAATATGATTACATTGGTGCTCCTTGGGCACTAGTTGAAGATGCTTATATTGATCCTTTTGGTAATCATCAAAGAGTTGGTAATGGTGGATTTTGTTTGATGAGCAAAAAACTTTTAGATGTGCCGAATAATGTTGAAGTTTCATGGGAAGTGAACAATAGTGATTTTTATTGGATGCCACCAGGAGTCGTAAATTATCATGGTGATGGAAACATATGTGTTCATAATAAACACATATATGTTGAACAAGGATGTAAGTTTGCTCCAGTAGAAGTTGCTGTAAAATTTTCTCAGGAAACTAGAATTCCTGAATGCAATGATATTACCCCATTTGGATTTCATTATAGATTACCTCCAGGAGTTGAATTATCATGATAGGACATAACCACTTAGGAAAAAACGGAAGATTTGGAAATCAAATGTTTCAATATGCAGCAACTAAAGGTATTGCTGCTGCTCGCGGATATGATTTCATTATCCCTGATGGACCTAGAACTGATGATGAGTTTGTTGATGAGGAGCAGCAGCACAAACTCTTCATGGCATTTAAAATGCAATCCCTTCAAAATATTGGAATGCTGGAAGCAGTATATAAGCAAGAAAGTTCTTTTAGATATGATAGTCAACTAGTAAACAGTTGTCCTGATAATATCAATCTGTACGGACATTTCCAATCAGAACGATACTTTTTTCACATTGAAGAAGAACTTCGTAAAGACTTTACGTTTCGTGATGATGTAAAGAAATTATGTGATGGCATTTGGAAACAAATCGTTGTTGATGAAGGACACTCTGAAGCAATTTCACTTCATGTTCGCCGCACAGATTATCTAATCAAACCAACTTTTCATCCAGTGCTTCCTATCAGTTACTATGAAGAAGCACTTGCCAAACTTCCTCAGGATATTCCGGTGTTTGTCTTTACTGATGATCCTGCCTGGGTATTTGAACATGAGTTTTTCTCTTCAGATAGATTCTTTATTTCTGAAAGTGATAATATTCATGATATGTGTTTAATGTCTATGTGCAACTATAACATTATTGTCAATTCTACTTTTTCTTGGTGGGGCGCTTGGTTGGCTGGGCATAATAATGTGATTGGACCTAAGTTGTGGTTCGGTCCTGATGGAGAAGATCCTACTGATATCTTTATTGATAGATGGGAGTATCTTGATGTCTAGATTTTCTATTGCTATTCCAACTCATGATAGAGGTAGTGATGGTTCTCTTTGGTTGAAAGAATTATTTGAGACAATCAAAGTCCAAACCTTTCAGGACTTTGATATTGTCATATCAGATCAGAGTAAAAATAATTTAATTTTGAATACTTGTAAGGAGTATTCAAATGATTTTGAATTTACGTATGTTAGATATGAGGGGAATGTTCCATGCGAAAATATCAATGTTGCTTTAGATAATTGCACTGGCGAAATAATAAAAATTATGTTCTCCGATGATATTTTTGTAAGTAATAAAGCTTTAGAAATAATTCATCAAGCATATAAAAAGAATAATTGTAAGTGGACTTTTAATGGATTTTGTGAGACGAATGATGGGAAGACTTTTTATAGTGAAAAAGTTCCCATATGGTCTGACTACACTCTAGAGGGTAGAAATCTTCTGAGTAGTCCAACTGCGGTATCTATGTTAAATGAATGTAAAGTTGAATTTGATACAAATTTAAAATTACTCTTAGACACGGATTTTTATCATAGAATGAGATGGGAAAATGGAATGCCATATATCATTGAAGAAACTTTGATTGCGAATAGAAACCATGGAAATAGAGTCAGTAGTCAAGCTACTTCTCAATATGACTGTGTAATTGAACACCCAGAAGGTAATTGGATGATGAATAGTAAAGAACTTAACTACATTCAATCAAAATATCCTGAGTTTATTAAAACAAGAAAGTATCCAGATGAAATTTGATTTATCAAAAGCAACTTTTATCATACCAATTCGAATTGAATCTCAAGATAGGTTGCGTAATGTCATAACTACAACAGCATTTTTACTAGAAAACTTTGATACCAATATTATTGTCAAAGAAGTAGATTCTGAATCTATTTTTGTTAGAGATGTTGTCCCTACATTAAAAGATTTTTTTGATGTTGACACGCATATTTTTCATATCTTTGAAAAAAGTAATGAACCACTCTTTCATCGTCAGAAAGTATTGAATGAAATGATTGTAGAGGCAAAGACAGAAATTGTTGTTAACTATGATTGTGATGTGATTCTCCCCTTAGATTCATATCATGAAGCATATCTTTCTATTCTTCATCATACGCATGACGTGATTTATCCTTATGGGCAGGGAATGTACCAAAAGCAAGTACATGCAACTGATGAAATAGTTTCTAATTTTTTACAAACAGGAGACTTTGAATATTTGGATAACAATTCAAAAATTCATACTTCTGATTTTGGGTGGGCTCAATTCTTTAATAGAAAAGTTTATGTTGACGGGGGTATGGAAAATGAAAACTTTAAAGCATATGCTCCAGAAGACAAAGAAAGATTTTACAGATTTACAACCTTGGGATATAATGTTGGTAGAATCAATAATTATGTTTATCATTTAGAACATGCTAGGGGAGAAAATTCTTGGTTCAATAACCCACACATGCAAAGTAACAATACTGAGTGGGAAAAAATTCAAAAAATGAGTGCAACCCAACTAAGAGAATATTACAATAACCAGTCATACTTGAAGAAATATGGATAAAAATAAATCTACGTATAAACTAAAAGGAATTGGTCCGATCTATTACTTAAATCTTGACGAACAACCAGAAAGACGACAGTACATGGAGGATCAATTTAAATATTGGGAGGTTGATAATTATACTCGTATTTCTGCACATGATGGACGTGAAGATGATCTAAGCGATATCATTACAGGTCGTTATCCAGAAATGATGAGTTCTGGTGAGATTGGTTGTATTACATCACATCTTAAAGCGATTAAACATTGGTATGAAACTTCTGACAGTCCCTATGCAATTATGATGGAGGATGATTGTAGTT
>Ga0194118_10003918_pt1 | contig 16790 bp, 25 predicted proteins | sample TA2MahsurfametaG_2_FD_148662 | JGI IMG/M metagenome (GOLD analysis project Ga0194118, IMG submission 148662) | Freshwater microbial communities from Lake Tanganyika, Tanzania - TA2015013 Mahale N5 surface | ecosystem: Environmental > Aquatic > Freshwater > Lake | place: Tanzania: Lake...
TATATCCAATTGTATTTGAATATAGTATATTTCTGTTTAGATTATATATAAAGTATTCTATATAATCATTTTCCGGATTAAAAGATGTTAAAAGTGTATTAGATAATATTAAAGAATTATCCTTTGAAGAGTATGTTTGTAACTCAAATGTAATAGGATCAATGCTTTGTATATTAATAAGATCCGACATTACTAGTTGGTGATGAAGTTCCGCCAATATTACTTACCCCAGAAGATATTGTATCAGGAAGATTATTTTGTAATTGCATATTAGAAATTTCTAAAAGTTGTTCTTGAAGTAGACTATTTTGTTCTCTTAATTGATCTATTTCATTAGTTAAAGATATTATTAAAGAATTATCTATATCTCCTCCAATATATTCTTTACTAGTTTGTATAAGATATTCATGAGAATTTATTTGTCCAAGTTTAGGTATATCAAAAAATAATTTTTGGTATTGACTAAAAAATTGATTAATTTGAGTATTAATAGAAGGAGTAGTAGTAGCTATAGCTGCTGCGCTAGGAACAAAAGCTAATTGAGTAAATTTTGTATTAATTACCCTGCTATATTGATTTTTATCATATACAGTTTTAGTGAGGTTTATTTTTTCTTTTGCCATTATCCATTAACAACTTTAAAGCTATAATTATCATTAAATACCATTGTTGATCCTTGAATTGTAGTTTGAATTAAAACAGTATAATATCTTTCAGGCTCTAATCCATTCATATATAATTTAAAATAACTTCCTGATGTATCACAGCTTAATTTAGTATATGTTGTGTCGAAATCTACAACCATTTCGTTAGTATCCAAGTCTTTTATCGCATAATATGATTCTGCTGGTAAAGCATAGTTAGTTATATAAATAGAAGATGTTTGCCATACTTCAGGAGGATAAGTAGGTCTTGAATTTACACGAAAAATATTAATACTTTGATCATAAAACACTCCAGGATTTTGAGCTAATAAAACTGTAGCTGGATTAGTATTTAGTACTGTTAAACTACCTGTATTGTATACTGAATCATCCCATTTAAATTCTAAACATGGAGGATATATAGTGTGAGTATCTCTAGAAAAATATTTTAATGTGGTTTGTTCGTATATGCTATTTACAAATTCTTGAGATTCTATTTGTCTAACTATAAAACCATAATTTGGCCAAACACTTCCTGTCCAATATTCTACTATAGATTTAACATTAAAACTTAAATCTAGATCTGAATAATACGAAAATGATTGAGACGCTTGAGATCCTGTCCACCAAACCCCACCCCCTGAAGAGCTAGGATTAGTAGTTAAATTATATGACCCTGTAGAGCCAGCTCCAAACCCACTAGTCAACCAAGCATTGCTTCCCGAATAGGATCTCCAAACCCAAGATACACCATTTTGAGTTTCAGGGTCGTTTAGATAACGCCCTGTTCCCATGTTCCAAGACTGAGAAATAGCATTAACTGCTACTGTTGTAGTATTAGATAGTCCAATATTATTAGCTACAAAAAGCTTAAGATTAGCGGTCCAACTTGCTGTTCCTATTAAAGAGGCACTTACATAAGTAATTTCATCAGAATCAAATTGAACTAAAAAACGAGAAGCTTGAGGATATTCTCCATTTGTTTCTGTAACTCCTATTTTAAAATTAGTAGATGCTTCTAGGATTTCATCTAATCCTGTGTTCATAGCAGGATAAGCTGAATATATTGTAGCGTCTTGAGAGGGGAATATTTTATATACTGCCATTTTATTTAATTAAAAGGATACTATTCTACCTTGAATATCTGTATTAGGATATTTTACTTCAAATATCATAGGATCAAGTGAAGGATAAACTACATTACCATTTGTTGCTCCCTTAGTATCGTATGAATATTGACTATATCCTAAATTTACACCTACTTTATTTGTGATTTCACAATTTTTTACGGTTTGTACACCTTCAATCCTATCTAATAAAGCATATATATCTCTAAAAACTATAGGCTGATTAATTTGCCATTTATCTATTGCAAAATAATCTTGTAGTGATAATATACATTTAGTTAATACTTCATTTGAATTATAATTAGGTAATACTATAATATCAAAATTTACTCCGATATTAACAATAAAAGCATCTTTTATATTTACAGAATCATTTACCATTCTATATTGGGATAAATAAGTAGTTATATTTTGTTTTAAAGCAGGAGAAGCTATTGTAAGTTTTTTATCTATGTCATAAGATAAAACATACAAATCTAAGACCCCTAAAGATTCTCCTGATGATACAGCTTGTGCTTTTGTAGGTTCGATGTATGCTTTTGATACTACTCCAAATTTAGCAGGCATAGATAATGCTCTTACTAAATAATCATCTTGTGTTACATTACGAAGTTGTGTTGCAAAATTTGCAGATGCATTTTGACGAATTTCTTCTATTGTATCCCCATCTCCCCCACCATCTGCTGCCAAAGAATTATTGACAACTAATGATTCTCTAACAATATTAGCTGCGTTTACATCTAAATTATTATTTAAAAATTGTATATTTCCTGATAGGCTAGTTAAATTATTTGCGGGGATATTTGATTCTACTCCTCCTCCTGTTAAGTATCTAACAGTTAATGTTGTTTGAGACGGAGCGATACCATATGTTTTTGTAAATAAGAAATTTGAAGGAGAATAAGCTGCTGTGAGTTTATCTTTTTCAAATGGTAATCCTATACCTACATTGTCTGGGTTTGGGGTAATTTCTTCATCTGTGTCTGTTGCGCTACCTGCTCCAAATTGTATTTGTAATGATCCTGTATTTATAACTCTTGTAACAAATCTTCTTTGAACTTGTTCTAATTTTAAAAGATAAGGAGTATCTCCTGAGTATTGAGATAAATTGGGATCATTTATATTGGTATTTTTAATACTGTTAAATATAGTTTCTTGGGCCAAATAATCTACTTCATACCATTCATTACTATCAGTATCAAATATATCTAGAACTCCTATAATTCTATCTGCATTTATATTAACAGTAGAAAATTGTTGAGGAGCTCCAAAGGAAAATTGAATAGTATTTATAGTTCCTGAAGTGGCTTTTCTAACTTTCTTTAAAAGATAAAAAGTAGGATTATTAGAATTATTAACACTATATATAATAGTTTCTGTAGGGTCTCCTGAACTGGATACTGAAAAGTCTATAGGGTCTTCTATAATAAAAAATGTATTAGGAAACGCAGGAGATGAAACTGTAGAATTTCCTCCAATAAATAAAGAATAATTATAGTCTGGAATATAAGTTGATTCTGATAGTATGGCAGGAACTTGTTGGTAAAAATCTAGGTCTACTGTTGCAACTTGAGTTACATTTGGTTTATACCCAAACATATATGCTAATTCATATAGATTATTTGGTTGGCGAGCATATTGTAGAAATGTTTCTTGGATTTGATTGTCAAGATAAAAAGATAAAACATCGCCTACATAAGCCGCCATCTCCATAAACATCATACCGGGTGATGCTGGAGTAAAGTCGTTGTAGGTTGTAGGAAAATAGGTTTTAGCATAGTCTATTAAACTAGCTCTAAATTCACCAAAATCTCGGTTTATATATTGTATGTTTTTTCTTTGTGCCATTATGTAAATGTTATTGATACTTCATCATTTATACCTGTATCTACAACGTTATACGTTAATATAACGTTAGCTTCATATGTGTCCGGGTTTCCGGTTACTTCTAATTTTTGAACGAGTACATTAGGGAAAAACGCGGTTAATTGTGCTTGGATATCTTGTTTTAGGAAATCTAAATTTCCACTTGTAAGTTGTTCAAAAATAAAAGCTCTTAAATTGGCACCGAAATTCGGGTTTAAGTATCTTTCGGTTTTATTTGTTAAAAAATAATTTATTAGATTATTTCTAACAGCATCTTTTGTAGTATAAGTTGTCCTAAACACTCCGGGAGCATTAAAAGGAATAGCCACCCCAACCCCTGTTCCGGGTTTAGTATCTATAGGGAATATCCTTTTTGCTCCGAATGCCATTATTTATTCATTAAGTTCATTATTTGATCTAAACCAACACTTCCATCAGGTAATGCTCCGTTTACAGTATCTGTAGATTTAGGTTGAAATTGCCCAGCATATGCTGATGTAGCTACCCCACCTTGTTGCATTTCTTCTAACATCCCAGAAAACATATTTCTACGTTCTTGGGGGGTTAATTGGCGCGGTTTTTCAATGTGGGGTTGTGCGTATGTGTCTCTAGATTCGTTTACGATTGTCTTTGGAGAACGGACTGCTTCAAGAAGGATATCCTTAAGTTCTTCTTGGATAGCTTCTTTTACAGCTTCTTTGATGATTTTTTTAAAGTCTTGGGTTTTCATGATTATAAATATTAAATTAGTAAGCTTTTAAATCGTCTCTGTCAATAATAAATTTAAGTTCATCAATTAAAAATTGAGGATTAGTAGTAAATGATAAAGGTGTTTCTATAAGTTTGATCCCGCTTTGATTAATTCCAACTGCTTTTCTACGGATAACAGTAGGACTAAATGGCACTTCTTCAATTTTTATTATAAATCCATTATATAAAGCCCCATTTAACGTTTCAGAAGCAACTTGTTGTCTATTAGCTGCTTGTATTAATTCTTCAGATATAGGGGTTATATTTTCTTCTATTCCGTTTTCTTCTATTCCGTTTTCTAAAGAACATTTTATCAATAAAAAATCTAAAAAATTAAGTAAAATTACAGCTTGTCCTATAACAGAACTAGCTAAGGTTAAAGGAGGTTCTACAGATTTAATAAGCTCTTCTAACTTATCTAATCTAGGAGTACCAGTAGGAGCAAATCTAAGTTTATCTGCTAGTTCTGTAAGGTCATTTAAAGTACTTTGAAGTGGAGCTGGTAGTCTTATAGGAGGCGTAACCTTTGATAGTGCTTTAGCAGTCAATAAAATGGTTTTTTTAATAACCCTTATAGTTAATATTGTTCGTTTAGTCAATCTTAATCCAGCAGAAATAGCTACTATAGTAAAGGATATGCTTTGTATATAAGAATTTATTGTTTCTAAGGCAGATAAAATATTATTTCTAGTAATAATTATTTGTCTTAAAATAGGTTGGGGAGGACAAATAGGAGGTAAAAGAGGAAGCAACATTAACAAAATTCTTTTTCTTTCTGAGGGGGGTAAATCTTTTAATTTTATTTTGCCTTTAAAAAAATCTTGTAATATTTGAGGATCAATAGCTAAAGGGATTCCTAAAGATCTTATTAATTGCAATGTAGCAGGATTTGAAAAATCTCGTTTTATAAGAAAAGTTAAGACTTGAGGTTTTACTCCTAATTTTTCTAATATAATTCTAGTTATTGCATTAGTAACAAAATCTTTTATTCTCCTTATTAGTTGCCTAATTATAGTTCCTAACTGAACACGAAATCGTGAAGGAATATCAAATTCATACTCTTGAACTTCATATGGAAAGTCTACTTTAAATTTTTCAGTTTCAGCACTAGGAACCTCCTCTTCTTCAAATACATAATTATTAGGAACATAATAGGAAAAAGCTTCATCGTTAACGATTTCTATTTTGGGTACTTGTTGGATTATTTCATTTTTTTCATTAATTCTACTAGAATAAGAGAACGAATCACCATTAGAAGGTTCAATATAAAAGGGAAGATATGGTGTGTTTTCTTTTTTGGGAGAAAATCGAAATAAAAAAGGAATCTTAGGGGGGGCGTTAGGATCTGATATTTTAAATTTTTCATTTTTATCATAAATTATAGTTATTATATTACTTTCAAAAATTATTAATCCTGTTGGCTCATCTGTTCCCTTGTTACCTAATATAATCTTATAATTATATGGTTTATATAGATCATCCTTTCTATAATATTCTTCATTTTTACTATAATTATCGTACAATAAATAATCTATTTGATTTAATCTACTATCTAATACTTGTATGTCTAAGCCACCCAATTCATTTTCAATATTTAAAGATCCGGGGGCAGGCTCTATTAAATCACTAAATAATGCTAATTTAAAAATATTTAATTTAGTAGATTCTATGTTAGTCTCATCCAACTGATATGAAAAGCTCTCTAAATCAAATACATAATCTCCTTTACTATCAGGAGTAGGAAAAGGAATAACCTTAAGAGGTTGATTATATCCTCTTGTTACATCTGAATTTGAAGGAAAAGGGATAGTTAATTCTCGGGTATTTGTACCAAATAGAGCATATTGACTATCAGGACTCCTTTCAAAGAAAATATAATTTGATCCAGGATCAAAATTATTAATGGTAAATGATCCATCCCCTGATATTTTTATTTCTCTTCCTTCATTCTTACTAAGACTAAATTCATCTAGAAATAATCTTATACGAAGTAGTGAGGATTCGGAATTAACTAAAGTATAATTTATTCTTATATATCCTTTTAAATCAGCCATTATATATTTTTATTTTGCTGTGCGAACAGTTTGGGATAATAAAAGAGAATTATTTTGATCATCTTTTTTATATTTATCTAATAAAACATTAATATTATTAGCTGCTTTAAAAGCATCATTAGCGGTATTGGGGAAGGGATTACAAAGTTCTTTTTCAATAGTATCAAATAATGCTTTTAAATCATTTAATAATGAAAAAATTAATTCATACATCTGTTCTCCCATCACAGCTGGTTCTGTTTTTCCTATTTCAGGACTACCTAAATATATTCCCCCAATTTTACTAGTCCATGTTGAGGTAGATAGAACAATAGGCCCAGAAGTATCAAAATTAATACTTTTAACAGCGTTTAAATTAATAGATTTTTTAGAAGATAATAATAAATGATCTTGATTAGTATTAAATACCAATCTTCCTGAATTTATAAGGATTTGTTTCCCATGATATTCAAAGGGTTTTGTTGGAGGGGGATTATCAGGTAATGTTGTATAGCTTTTATAATTATTTGTACTAGATACATTTAATGGAACATTTTGAGTCGATGTTAGGTAAATAGAAGAATTGTCAATGTTAATATTTTCTGTTGTTGGTATCCAACCTTCTCCACTATTAATTCCTTGCCCATTTCTTAAAATAGTTATAGGATCACCATTTGATCCAGTAATTGACCAAAGATTAGGAGCATTTTGTACTGTAGAACCAAAACGAATACTATTACCCCATCTCCCTTCCATTATTACATCTCCTTCAAAGGGCAGAAGAGGACGAATATATGAACGTTCTTCAAATGTATTCCCCAAATATATATCAGTAGATTGATCAGTAACTTTTCTTACAGCTCCTGCTAAACTTTGATTATAATCAACTCGTTGTGAAGAAGGTAATCTAAGAGGATCAGCAGGGTATCCGTTATGATGAGGATGATTCCATAATGCAACTGGTGTTATGTAGTATATATTTTGGTTCGTTGCTATTTCACCAATATTATTACTTGGTAATATGACTAAATAAACAATTTCATTTATTAAAGGATAATTTTTTAAATTAGGATATAATGGTTTAGCAGTATTTTTAATTGTAAATGTTGGGGGATTAGTTAAATCTCTATCATAAAAAATAGTTCCTAAACCATTCCACCCACCCACTTGATTAAATAAAATAGGATTGCTATCATCTAAAACAATATCTACTACTCTAGCAGAAATAATAAGATTATTTAAAGTATAATCTCTTTCTTCATTTCTTCCATTATTGATTGAAGTTTGGGATACATCATTGAATCCATCGTAAAGAACATCAAAACGACTACCCATTACTCCTCCTTTATATTGTTAATAGCAGCTAATAATTGTTCTTTTTCAGCATCTGATATTGTTAATGGGTCGCCTGATGCTTGGCTAGCTATAACTCGTTGAGCTAAAGCAGCCATTTTAATAAGTAAATCGTCGTTTTTAACTCCTATTTCCATATATTCTTTAATTAATGGAACTATAAGAGTAGCATCACCTATTTCATTTATTAATGGTTTTAATTCCGAAATAAGCGTGGATATTTGTTTGTCTTTTTTCTTTTGGTTTTCGTATATCTCTTCTAAAATATTAGAAAAAGATTTTTTACCAAATACTATTTTATCAAATTGGCTCATAATATTTTATTATAAATATAGTTATATCAAATTTTTATATAACCATTTTCTTCATAAAATAAATAATGAGATTTATATAATTTGTATAGGTGGTTAGCTACTTTAGTAATTTTGGGTGTTTTAACATCGATTTGCTCGCGAATATAAATGTAAAGTGCCTTCTTGTTAAAAATGGTCAAATGTTCTCTTTTACGGAATAATTCCAATATAGCATCGGCTACTCGAGCATCTGCTTCTTTTGGAAAAATATTAAATATATTTTTAGTACAAAATTCTACATACAGATCCATAAAGTCTGATATTTTATTATTAGTATTATTTTCTTCTAATTCATATGAATAATTTTCATCTTCATATATTTCTTCTACTGGGATAGTATCTAATCTTTTTTTATAGTTTTTCTGATTAGATAGTATTAAATAGCGTTTTGCTATTGTTCCAAAATAAGAGTATGCTTTGGCTCCTTTAGAGGGATCAAATAAATGTATCTTGGAGAGAAGAAATGTTATTACCTCGTGTTGCAAATCTTCAATATTTTCAACTTCGGTATAATAAAATTTAAATGTGTGAACTATATTTTCGGTTAATTTAAAGAAAGGATAATGTATTTTTCTTTCATATATTTTACTTTTAATAACCGGGTCCAATTCGTTATTGTATTTAACGATTGCATCTTCCGTATCTTGAGTAAAATATACCATTATAAATTCTTCATATTAAAAGAATTGAGAATAGTTTGAATACTCTTAATACTTTCAAAGAAAAAACCAATTTCATCATCTGCTTTAAATGACCCTCGATGATCTATTTCTTTTAATTTTTTATCTGATTCATCTATAACTTTAGAAATTTTATTTAGATAAATCATATATCCTGTAAGGATATCTTCTTGTTTTTCGTTTTTACGTAGAAGATTAAAGGTCGTGTATCCTAGGATCACGACCATTAACGCTAAAATTATTGTTAGAATTATCATATATTATCTAATAGATTTTTTAAACTTTCACTTTTAAGTGTGCTTAGTGCTTTTTGTTGTTTGTTTATAGCAGGTTTAGTGTTGGACTTAGTGCTAGTATCCAATGTAAAATTCTTTTTAGGAGACTCCACGGAATTTTTAAATTTTGGTAACCATTCTCTTTCAAACTCAATTCTTGCAGCCATTAAATCTGCTTGGTGCAATATAAATGGAAGACAAGTACGTGGTTTTTGTTCAGGCATATAAGCCATAAGATATTTCTTGTTACCTTCATCGTATAAACCATCATGGGTTTGAATAGCTAACATTTCATTAAATGAATACTGAACACCATGAGACTGAAGTAAATATAAGCCACGATCAGGAACGGAAGCAAATGCTACTTTATTGTTAAACATATAATCTTCGCCTAATTTTTCTCTACGCCATTGGTCTGTTTGAGAAATATAGGATTCGTTATTTTCATCTCCCATTTTACCTAAATCGTGGTTAATAGCAGAAAATACTAATTCTTCAATAGTGTATGTAGTTAAATCTGCTCCCATTTCACCCCATAAATTATTAAGTTTAAGAGCACAATCTACAACGCGATTAACGTGTTCGATATAACCTCCTGGAAAAGCATTGTGGTATTCTTTTTTATGAGCAGCAGGCATCAGAATTAAACGATCTTTATATTGTTCGTAAAATTCTAGGAGTTTTTCTTTACGAGGAGATGATATCCAAGTATTAATGTGTTGGATAAAATAATCCCAATTTTCTTGAATTTGTTCTGCGGTAAGTTTCATAACTGTTTATTTTAATTTAAAATTCATATGATCCCATAGGTTCTTGTTGAACAAAGGCTTTAGCATCTTGGATAACTTCTTGCGTATCTTTAAGAATAGCTTCAAATTCTTCTCTAGATCCAGCACGTTGAAGTACTAAAAATAGTTTGGAAATATTACCTTCTGCTTTTTCTAATCTCCGCATTATGATATTTCTGTTTTTCATAGTAATAGTTTTATAATGGAAATATAAGTAGAATATTAAATAAAACCAAGTTTATTTTACTTTTTCTACAAATACTTTTTTAATTTTTAATATAATAGCACATTTTTCATATTCTTCTACATTTTCAAAATATAAAATAGCAGAATCTAACGATGCCATTAGCTGGGGGGTGTAGTTATTCTCTATAGCTTGTATATGAGCATCATTAGATAGGTCTATCTTTTCTATGTAAGAAAAAGCTCTATTATATATAAGCATATCTCCTAAACTTTCAACATCATTATGATTAATATCAGGATCTGATTTTAAAAGAAAAATAAGATTTTTTATAAAGAAATTTTTATGATTAAGTATTATTTTTTTAAACATCCCCAATAAATAAGTGGGATGCTCAGAAAAATCAATTGCTACAATGTTGTCATCCTCGCTAGTAAACGAGTTGAATATTTTATTTATATCCATTCTACATATAAATATACATTTTTTAATTCTTTAACTGATCTTTGTAGCGGAGGTGGGATTCGAACCCACAACCCCTGGGTTATGAGCCCAGTGAACAGCCTTTGCTCTTCTCCGCGATATATTATGAACAATGATAATCTGCTGCTTTAGTAGCAATTTGAGAATAAGGTTTTATATTTACTTTATATCCCAAAGAACTCGCCCATCCTCTAGTAGCAGATACTAAACGATTAGAAGGCCAATATTCATCCTCATTATAATCCATATCTAGCTCTATTTTTACATTTATTTGTTGAGTAAACCATTCAGCGGTTTCTATTGTACGAGAACATTCTTCAAATAAACGCTTGAACAGGTCTTTTATGATAGGTACTTTTTCTTTACTATAAATATAATGAACTCCTCTAATACCAAATCTATACGCAATAGCAGTTACATATACTGTTTGTATTCCCACATTTTGAGAATCAGTACCAATATATATTTTGGTTGATGGATACTTTTTTAGTACACCCAATGTATGCTCTATAGGGTCAACATAACCATTATCTACTGAATGAAATTTTTTCATATTTTAGTGTTCCTGGTAGGGCTCGAACCTACGGCCAACTGATTATGAGTCAGTTGCTCTAACCTGCTGAGCTACAGGAACGATTTTTTTACATTAATAATGTAATTCCTTTAAAGATAAGTAGAATAACCCAAAGTAAAATTATTAAGGATGAGAAACCTACTACTAAATAGTAAAATATATCAAATGGTGTGGTTTTTAATTTCATAACTTTTTAATTTTTTAGTAATCAGGACAGGATTCGAACCTGTATGGACACATTTTATAGTTGTTTAAGTCCAGAGCAACTTACACTCATGCGTTTACCAATTCCGCCACCTGACTTAGTTGATTACTGTGCTACAGCAGCAGTATCAACACTACCACCACCTAATTCCACAGTATCTTGGAAAAGAGTTGAATCTACAGGCTCACTTGTAGTTTCGGTTGTGGTGGATTCGTTGGTTGAGCAAGCAGTGGCAATCATACCACAAACGAGCATTAACACGAACATGTTTTTCATAACTTTGTTTTTTAAATTGTTTAACATGATTAAATATAATAACAAAAAATTAAATATCCAAATTATTTTTATGTTTTTTGAAAATATTTTTTTGTGATCCTAACAAGAGTCGAACTTGTAACCTACAGCTTAGAAGGCTGTTGCTCTATCCAGTTGAGCTATAGGACCAAAATTGGTAAGGGGCTACCTGCGCAGTGTCTAGATCACCTTGCAGCCGTTTTCTTTTCCTTTTTCTCCCCTTGCTGTACCTCGAGCCGGAATCGAACCGGCACGACTTCATCAGTCACAGGATTTTAAGTCCTGCGTGTCTACCTGTTTCACCATCGAGGCATATCAATGATTATTTAAATTCTTGATTTTTTCCATTAGCACACCTATTTCGTGAACTGTTCTATTATATTCAGCTATAGGGTCTATTCCTTCGGGATTGTCGGGATGGCAATTCCAGTATTCTTCTTTCTTCTTTTGCAAGAAAATTAGTTCGTTTAGTAAAAGCTGCTCCAGCTCAAACCTTGTTTCCATATTATCCATATATATAAATATACAACCAAATTATTAGATATCCAAATTTTAAATATATCGTTCTCCCAAAAATTCAATGGCTTTTTTAGCCTCATTAATATCTATTTGAAAAAATTCTCTATTAGTGGCAACTCGATACCCATCTAAATGTTTGTGGACTTCATTCTCTAAAAGATCTCCGTCGTGACATTTGAACGCCCATTCTACAATATATGGTTGAGCAACACCGGTTGCACTAGATATTTGTTTAGCGCGAATTTCAGGCTCAGTTTTAGTATAACCAATTTTAAGTAAACCTGGGGATGATGGACTAGATAATATATATACCCACGATTTGCCTTCTCCTTTTTTTGAGTAATCTATTTTTTTACGGGTAGTGTAGTATGTAACATTTTCCCATCCGTCGTTTCCTGAGTTTAATGTGAAAAAAGCAGGTTCGGAGCCTAGGCAATCATCTTTGGTAGAAATGTATTGTTGTGCTTCTTTGAAGGAAATTCTTTTCAGGGTAACCATTTATTTTTGTTTTGATTGTATTTCATTTTTTACTCGTGTATATGCAAGTTCTACTTTGTCTTGCATATCCATGTGATGATGGGTTTGGTTTATTGTATTTACCATTTTAAGTACAGACTCACGTAGTCCCTCTTTATTGGCTTCGTAAAGTATTTCTTCGAGTTTAGACATATTAGATAGATTTAAGTTTGGTTGGACCTAAATACATATGTTAAATATACAAAATATTTTTAAATATTCCAAATATAAATATATACTTTATCGATGGTAAAAATTTTTGGCTCTCTTGAGTTTTGGATTTGTGAATTTTAAAAATGTTTGGCAAAATGGAAAATGTGAGGGGGGTGTGGGGATATATAGGGATATATGCGTCGGGGTGTAGAGGTGTTTTCGAGCTGATTTTACATCGGACCAAGCATACCATAATACCGCCCCATATATGGACATCAACGCACGTGGTACCCTATACTATATCACAACATACGGCGTACGTACGTACGGCGTACGGTGCAATTTATATCTACTCTACCCATGGCTTTACAAGATCAGGATCTACAAGAACTGCTACCGCAAAAATAATCGTTATTAGGAGCAACCCTATAATGAGTTGTCCTAACACTGAAACGAATGTTGTGCTGAATGAATTGATTGTATTTCTATTTTGTTTTTTCATATTGCTATTTTACTTTTTAGTTGGTACTAATACGATTTCGTTTTTATTATCTGTGATTAATTCCCAATTATATTCACTACTTAGATAGAATCCTTTATGGTAATGAGTTGAATATTTATCAACTCTAACTTGAATGAAATCATTGCCTAAACCAAGTTCTTCACCGGCATTAGCTTTTAGAATGCATTTGCTATTGTTTGCAACATATTTCCCAAAATCGAATTCCTTACTTTCAGGTTCAAAACAATCAGGGTGATTTGCTTTGATTTTTGGTTTCCATTCACCACAAGCCAATTCATATAATTTACGAATAGCTCCAACTGTGGTTGAACCATCTAACTTAAAGTGTTCGGATAGGAAGGCTTTTTGTCCGTTAGTAGATGCTTCGTAATACTCATTGAGTAAATTACGGCTGATTTGAATCGCAGTTGTTTCTGACATGGGTGAATTTGTAATTTGACGGAATTGTTCGAGGGTGATTTCTTGATAGTCTTTAAAGTCGGAATCTAACCTTAACCTATCTACAGATCCCCCATAGTAGTAACTAGTATCATTTGGATGCTTTGATAGTAATGAATGGTTAATTTCAAAATCTTTATAGTTAATTGATGCTACTGTTTTTCTCCAAGCGTTGAGTTCGTTGAAGTTCTCTTTGGTAGCAATGATATACCATTTTTCGGGATGTGTTTTCACTTGAGTTGGGTTTGTAATTTTACGGAATTGTTCTAATGTAATGAGTTCATAATCCTTCTTCCAATACAAACAGTATTTATCAGTGTCTTGTTGAGACCAATAATAACTATTATCTTCCGGATTTTCAGACATTATGTATTCATTTATCCTAGGTTCCCTGTAATCACCGTGATCACCTAGATCAACTTTATCTTCCCACCACTTGAGTAGTTCGTCGCGGTTTTCTTCTGTAATTCTTATATACCAATTCTGCATAACTTTTATTTTATTAATTCAGATTAAAACTCGGCTTATGCGTATTGCAAAGCCAAGTTATATAAATCTGAATTAATTTGCATGTCTTGTTGAAAGTTCTTTACACGACGTGCTTTACGTTCTTTATCCCTACCAAAATTACTTGCGTAACTATAATTGAACATACCGTGAATCAATTTTTCTTGAACCACATTGTATACAGACCACAAGCTATCACCCTTATCTTCTTTACGGGTTGGCTCTAACAATTCAGCAACACTGACAGTATTGGTTTCAGTATCAACTCGTAACCCAATTGCTTCAAGTGCGAATTTTTCCTTTTCATCCCATGTCATTACTTTGGATTTGAGGCGATTCATACATTCAACTGTCAATGGCAATTTTTCTACCATTTCATTGATTGTAGTTTGTAACGTTTCAAAATCATAACCCATGTGACGGATTTTCATTGAACCAAATTCTGTATCACTAATGACTAAGCCATTGGAACAAATCAATCGAAACAAACCGGCAGTAAAGGTAAACGCGTTTTTACCATTGTGGGAATTTGTAAGCAAAATCCTTGGAAAAACAGTATCACCGTCTGCACCATCAATTTGAAGGTTTGGATTACCGAATACAATCAAGTGCTTTTGGAAGCCTTTTCCTTTACGCGCCTTAATTTCTTTGGCGTCTACAACTTCCCAACCAAGTTTTTCCATATCGTCCATTACACGTTTAGTTGAAATATACGAGTAATGTTTGGAAACATTTTCGGCTGGTTTTTCGGTAAATGCGCTTGGAGCGGCTTTACGGATTTCGTCCTGGGACATCGGGATGTGAGCTGATTTCATTGTCATAACTTTTATTTTAATTTTTTATTTGATGTAAATATACGAATGAATGTTGATTAAGCCAAGTAATGTTGATGACGTTTAGATGACATTTAATTAAGAAATGCTAAACGTTGTTCGTTGAACTCATTGAATAGTTCCTCAATATCAACGAAACGATCGTCCATATCTACTTCCCTATTCAATAGGAACTTTACAAATTGCAATCGCAATTCGGCTTGTTCTTGCAATTGGGGGTGCTGCATTTCAATTAACGCATCACTCAGGTGGCTTTGGATTGCTGTTCTAATTGTCATAACTTTTATTTAATTTCAATGTCGTGAATGTACGAACAAACACGTGCCCTGCCAAATCTTATTGATGACTTAGCTATGACTCTTGCATATTACGTTAGGGCGTTAATTACTAACGCTCTACTACACTTTGTAGTCCGTTGATTATTAACGCTCTACATAACCCGTTAGGGCGTTGATTATTAACGCTCTACATATTCATATGCTTTATAACGTATTTCTTGCATTTTTTAGCATGACGTTTAGCTATTTTATTTGCTTCACGTTCGTATGGATGTCTATCGTACCCGTACTTGGTAAACATTTTTGTATATTGTTCCATGCACTGAGTTGAATGAGTGTATTCGTGAATTATAGTGTCTATAAAATCTAAAAATGATTTATGGTTTGGCTTTACTATAAGTATTAGATCTTTGTCCTCATCGTAGTAGCCCTTACACGGCGGATCTTCTTTGAGGCGTGTACGGGCTAGTTTGAGGGTTGGTGAATTATTTTTTTTAAATATTTTTTCACAATATTTTATTGCCAAGCAGGCTGTTTTCCTTGATATATTATTGATGTTCATAGCGTTTGAATATACGAATAAAATGTTGATTTTCCAAATTTATTGCTAAATTAAATTTAAATTAAATATATACTTTGTCGATAAGAAGGGTTGGGGGAGCGGGGAAAAGGGGTTAGATTCCAAACCTCTCCTCCCCTCTACTCACCTTAGTCCTTTCACCTACTACTACACCTTGTAGCCCCCCATATCCCCTTCACCTTATTTCTTTTCACACATTGACTACATTTCGTAGTCCTTACTACTACACTTTGTAGTCCTCACCTATCACTCTTATTCTACCACGATTATTTGATTCCACCACATACTTGAAATCATATTTATCTAGAAAATCCATTGCTATTTCTCTCATCACAACACTATCTCCTGTCACAATAATTGATTCGCTTGATATGCTTTTACCTTTCCACAGATAAAAATCCTCTAGTTTATCTAATACATTGATGTGTTTTGTTCCGTGTAAATCAAGTGTGCGGGGCATTTTTTAAATTAATTTATTATCCTTTAATTTCAGTAGCATTCCAACTTGAAACATGTTTGCCATATTTATCTTTAATACGTTGGCCTGCTTCGTTGGGTGAATTAGCATATACTTCATCTACACGTTGTGCTCCTTTGTCATTAAAATTTACTTTGTACTTTTTCATAATTGTTTATTTTTAGTTTGCTTTATTTTTATCATATATCATTACCCATATGCAATAAACACTTGTCCAAACCATTATTGTTAATGCTTTGGAATTGTTAGCGTCCGGAACATAATTAAGTATAGTCATTGATCCCAGGGTGAATACTAACATTGATAGCCAATTAGATTTGATTGTGGAGATAATTGACTTTGCTATCGCCGTTATA
>Ga0194118_10003924_pt1 | contig 16765 bp, 16 predicted proteins | sample TA2MahsurfametaG_2_FD_148662 | JGI IMG/M metagenome (GOLD analysis project Ga0194118, IMG submission 148662) | Freshwater microbial communities from Lake Tanganyika, Tanzania - TA2015013 Mahale N5 surface | ecosystem: Environmental > Aquatic > Freshwater > Lake | place: Tanzania: Lake...
TAACATCAAAAATAAAATAATATTTATCATTCCAATGATCGATAATTATCATTTTATTTTTGAAACAACCAATAAGTCTATAACTATTACTATCAAATATTGTAATATCATTAAATGTTTTTGTAACAGGATCATAATAATAAGTATCAAAATAAACCTGATTATTAAAATTAAAAACATTAAAGAATTTTGAGTCAATCGAGGATAAATCAGCAAAAATTTTTCTATCTGTGCTTGAATATTCAAATGTATAAAAGTTATACATAGCAATATAACAATAATAATCATAATAATTGCATCTATCGAAAAAATATATAGTATCATTTATTACAAGAATATCTGGATAAATATCTTTAAATAAACCTTCACTATATGGAAGTTTTATTGTATTTAATTCTTCAGATAAAACGTCATAAATAACAAATGAATAATGATCGTAAATATAAGGTGAACTCTGAATACAGTAAATTTTAGAATCATCATAATAAATTTGATTACAAGACAATTCAATAAAATTAGAATTATATGTTATTGTATTAAAAAGATATAATATCTTAGAATCAGGGTTATTCAAAAAAATATAGTTTTGAATTATACCACAATAAGTTGTATAAGAAATAAAACTTCCACTAACATTTACAGGTATTGTTTTTATGTATTGATATTTAGATAAATCATATATGTAAAAATTGCTGTATGTAGAATCATAATTTTCACTATAAATCATGTATAAAATATTATTATTATCTAAGAATACAATTGGATGATAAGTATATAATGTAACCAAATCATTATTATTGATTGGATATTGTAATGGTGCTAAAATATAGCTATTTGCCACCATAAAAAAAATTGGAATAAAAAGTATCGCTTTCATTTTATTACTTTACGAATATGCAAATTAATTTATCAATTTTTTACATTTATTTATCTTCAAATAAAAATTGATTAAAAATTGTTTAGATTCTGGGTATAATAAATGATTATACAAATCTTATTAATTTATTTACCAGTCATTTTGGCTGATAGTGGATATTACTTATATCCTAAAAATTTTTCGACTACAATTAATTTTAATAATATTTTATTAACAAATAAAAATGAAATTTTATTGTATCATTCAGATGGAATATCTAATGGTATTATTGATAAATATAGCACCCCATATTTCAATTTAGTGAATTCTATAAAATTCCCATTGGATCCCAAATTTTTAAATAAAGATGCAATCCTTGAAATTATACCATTAAACAATAATAATGTTTTCATATTTGGATACAGTGTGTATTTTTATGGTTTAGTTATTGATGCAAATATGAACATAGTAAGCACAAAGTATTTAAGCAATTGGCATTGTTTTGTGAAAATGGCCATTGGGTTTGATTCTATTCTTATACCTTGTGTTGAGTGTGCGCCTACTATGGATTGTAATCTGGTTTATACAGAAGAAAATAATAATTGGGTAATATATAATTATCCATATAAATATTATGAAATAGATCTAAGATTTTTATTCATTAATAATGGTCTTTTGTATGGATGTGATTATGATAGCAATAACAATTACTTATTTTATTCAGGTTCATTTGATATGACACAAAAAAATTTCTACAGCTCAGCTGACTGCAATGATTTAGCATCAGCAACATCTTTTGGTGGTTATTATCAAAGTGTATATAATAATAAAATATATTTTATGAATACATTTGGTGAACATTCAGATTACAAATCAACTCCGAATTATGTCTTTGATTTAACTGCAAACACTATTAATGCATACACATTTGTCCCAGATGGATATATTTATATCCAAACATTTGGTGATAATTTCATTGCTTGTAAAATTACGGATTATGGAACTGAAGCTACTCTTACAATATTTAAAATAGATGATTCATCAATTGTTCAAGATAACTTGCATAGTTATTGGGACTGTCGTGCTGAGACTGGTGCACTTTCAATTTACAAGAAGACTATTTTTTACCCAAAGAATTTTGTTCAAAATTTTTTAGTATTATTAAACAATCCATACCAATGGCCAATTGAAGGTTATTTTGGTGAATATTTATTTGAACCATTTCAAAGTCTTATTATTGGACCGAATACTGATTTATCCCCATCTTGCAACAATAATGGTTGGTTAAATAATAATATTTGTCAATGCATTACCAGTTATATTGGAGAGACATGTAATGATTGTGCTTATCCTTATTATGGACCACAATGCATATTGGCACCTTATTGTGATTATATTGGAGGAGTTGTGAACTATGGTAAAAATGGAAATGGATTATGCAATTGTTATCCTGATTTTTGTGCAACTTCGTGTGGTGTATGTAATCCTGGACACTATGGTCTTTACTGCCAGTCTTGCCCTAATTGTAAAAATGGAGGCGAATGTGTTGATGGAAGAACATCCACAGGAGTTTGTCGTTGCCCAGATCCTTGGTCAGGTGATGATTGCTCCCAATGCAAGATTGGTAATTATGGTTCAGATTGTTTAAAAACATGCCCTAATTGTCAAATAAGTGGAAACACGTGTGTTAATGGTATATGTGATGATACTGGATGTTGTGCGTGTAATCAACAAACAGGTGCTTGCTTATGCCAGGAAGGATGGACAGGAGAATATTGTGATCAACCAATAAATGGAGAAACACAGGAAAGTCAGCAAGTAGTAATAATTATTATTAGTTGTTTGGTTGCATCTTTGTTGATTGTTTCGTTATTTTTTTGGAGGATAAGGAAACTAAGGATTAACAATATTCCGATTAATGTTGAAAACTTATTTTCTTATAGAAAAGTTGATGTGCTAAGCTATCAATCAGCTTGATTTTTAAATTATAATATTATATTAAAAATGTTCTGGGTTAGGTTGTAATGTTCCCCAGAAGTTTCCTGAATATCCATCCTTTGATGTAATATATCCCTGCACATTATTCGCGCAAAAACGTTCTGCCTTAACATAAGCATCTCCACCTTCTCTGTCATTGTGTAACTCACCAGAAAAGCAGGGAAATCTTCCCCAGGGACGGAAAGTGACATCGCCAGTAAAGTAAAGCCCATTGATATCGAGTGTTATCAAAACCATTTTATAATATATATAATAAAATTTTTTTAGTGTTACTACTACTTCGTGGTGTAATCAATAAAAAATTTATAATAAATCATTTAAATACTTTATAAGAATAAAAAATAATGTCTAAAATCATCGATTTATTTACAGCTAAAATACAATGCATTGTTTAATGGTGTTGTAAAATATATACCTACACCATTTGGAGGTGCCACACAAAATTCACAACAATTACTCGCAACAATTACTCCATCTGTTACAGTTATTACTTACAAGCCGAAAAATCCCCTTACACTAATTGGGTCTATAACAGGTATTTTTCCATTATTTATGTTAATTGGAAATAAATTATCTGCAAAGATTGATGTTTGTAAAAAAAGAGGTAAAGAAGATGAAATAGCAATGAAAAAAATTGATTTATATTTTTTTATATTTATTCGGATTGTTAAAATGGAAAGTCAATATACAATTAAAGGAGATACTATTATTTTTGATGAATATTTCAATGAAAAATTAAACGATAAAATTTTACAAAAATTAAAAAAAGTTAAAAAAATTATATTTAATGATTGTTTTAATGAAAGTATAAAAAAAATACCTAAAAATATTACTTGCATACATTTTGGTTTTGAATTCAATAATTCTGTTGAATATCTACCCCAAAATATTGAAGAATTACAATTTGGACGTAATTTTGATCAACCTTTAAACAATTTACCAAAAAATTTAAAAAAATTAATTTATCCAAGTGATACATTATTGGATAATTTACCCCATGGTTTAATTCAATTAGTATTGGATGAAAACTACGATCAACCTCTTGATTTTTTACCAACAGGGTTGAAAAGTATTTTATTTGACACGCATTCACTCTTTTCTCATCCATTAAATAATTTACCAAACACATTAACATTATTAGAAATACCAATGAAATATCAATTTGAAATTGATAATTTACCGGATAGCTTAGAAGAGGTAAGAATTGGAGTGAAAAAGAACCATATTTTTTATAGTTCAGAATGCGACATCACAAACAAAGAGAATAATTTTGATAAGAAAATCAGAAAATTTCCAGCAAATTTGAAAAAATTATATATTTTCTCAGACTATTTATTTCTTGATGATCTAAAAGAAAAACTTGGCAATATTTTACATATTGTCCCTTCCTAAAAAGTTTTTATTTTTATAAAAAATGATTTATTTTTTTTTTGTCAATAAATTATGATGGATGTAAAAAAAAAGGCAAAGAAGATGAAATAGCAATGAAAGAACGAGGTGTTTTGAATAATTAATTATAAAAAAATTGAATTATTTTTTATTATTTCCATCCCACATTCAAGCTATGGCAACCTACTACGGAGAAACTGTTTACCCAAAAGAATTTAACCAGTGGATTAACAATTGGTTGGATGATAATAATTACAAAAAATATTATGTTTCTGATCAACAAAAGGACGCCCTGTTTAAGGCATCCGCTCACGATGAAGAAAGCGAGGAATGGAATGAAAAAGTCTATTCTGAGATAGACAATGAAATTTATGTGAAAAAAGAAGGTTATCTTGATTGGTTCAAACAATTTTTGATGAAGAACAACTTTTCTTGTTCACTTATTCGTGAATATACAGACGAAATGCTGGAAAAGGCATATTTCACTGATGATACTGAAGAAGAGGCTAAAATTGTGGAAATGATTAAACTACTCATTCAAGAATCGGAAGAAGAATCCAATCATGGATATAATTTCAATTATTCGGAAGAAGAATTCAATGAAAATTATGGATATTTAAAACGAAAAATTAAGCCTCCACAACAAGAAGGATTGATCAATAATTTCTTTGATCAATACAATTTTACTAAGAAGGAATTACATGAAATTATCAATATAACAAATAAAAAATTGGCTCAACTTGTTTAAGAGTATAATTATAAAAAATTGATTTAAAAAAACATATAACATACAATATACAAATGGACTCTAACGAACAAAAGTTGTCTTTTCCAGAATTAAATGGAAAATCGGTGGAAGTAGCAAAGGCAACAATTGCTAAAATTTACCCAAAATTTACTATACAAGTATTGAAAAAAGGATCTATGGTCACAATGGATTACCGAAGTGATAGGATTAGAATTTTTTTTGACCCAGATACCGGTTTGGTTGATGGTTTTCCAAAAATTGGATAGTGTTTTTTTTTATAATTTTACGCCAAAGAAATTTTTATAATATTATTACCCAAAAATAAGCCTTGATGTTGATTTTAAATCAACATCAGTTCCTTGCTCTTTGAACCATTGTTGATACTTAGCAATAGCTCCCCAATGCTTAACATAACCTCCAAATATCATCAATCTCAAGATATCTTTGACAAATTGTTCTTCATCATCTTTTTTAATTTTATTGAAGATTTGTTCAAAGAGTTCGTTTGGTAATCCTCTGGATATAACAACATCAAACACAACATCCTTTTCCTCATCCCACCTCCTTATTTTCACAGATGAAAGTAATTGTCTGACATCAATTTTAGGATTGATGTCTTTAGAAAATTGTGCAACTACTCTTTTAGAATCATATTCTCTGGATAGAAATCCAAAAAAATTTTCAAATTCAAATTTTGAAACAAATTTGATGGGTTTCCATAATTCAACTTGGAAAGTTTGACCGAAGACATCTATTTCAAGTTTGGCTTGTGATAACATCACTCCTGGAACATATGAATTGAAACAATCATTCCAAGATAGCTCAGCTATATATTTTTTAGCTAAATTTTCATCAATGGTATAAACTAAGCTTCCATTATATCTATGAAACTCTTTTTGAAGAGCTTCAAATTGTTTAATAATTTCTTCAATATTAGAATTCATTTTATTCTATTTTATTAAATTATAATATAATTTACTATCATTTTTTTAATAATATTCAACGATTACACCTGCTTTTATCTTTCCTTTGTAAGATGATGGAATAATTAATTTTTCCAAAGAAGATGGCAAAATTAACAGGTCATATTTAAACAATCCAGATAACATTTTTAATATTTTCAATCCTTCCGGTAAATTGTTGAGCGGTTTATCATAACACCAATCAATTTTTAGATATTCCAAACCACTCGGTAAATTGTTAAGTAGTTGATTATACCCGACCGGTAATTCTAAGTGCTTTAAACCAGCTGGAAGAAAATCCAATGGTCTACTGAAACTATCACCAACTACCAGCTTATTTAAACTTACCGGTAAATTATCTAATGGTTTATCAAAATATGCACATTCACATAGCCGTATTGATTCAATAAAATCAGAAAGATTATCCAGATTTTGATTAAAATTTTTACCAAAATGTAAATGACGACACCCTCTGGCTTTTATTATTTCAAGCATATCATCGGTAATTGGGGAATCAAACGTGTCATAAAAAACGAATTCTTCTGGATATATATTTTCGATAGATCCAAAATAAAAACAATCGTAGCCAATATCAATAGTCTCACTATCACTCATCGTATAAGTAATTTGTAAAAAGGTTAAATCTTTTTACTATCATTTTTTTAATTATAAATATTTATTCAACAGAAAAGTTATCACAATATTTGTTTGGCATTCTATGCTCCAACTCAAAAGTTAAAGCATCCCACATTTGTATGGACGTAGAACTACAAGACACAATATGTCTTCCATCAGAAGACCATCCAACTTTTCTCAGAGACTCATCATAATCAATTGTCTTTTCGCAGATGCCAGACTCAGTATTCCAGATAAAAATTCTGGACATATGAGAGCATACTGATGCAAGATGGGTTCCATTTGGAGACCAAGCGAATGAACAGACTACGTTTATGTGTGCTAGTCTTTTAGAACATTTTCCAGAAATAGTATCCCATAAAAGAATAACTCCTTCATTGATAGATGAAGCTATTTTTGAGTAATTTGGAGACCATGAAATCGGGCAGTTGAACCTGTGAATATAAGCAAATTTATCTCTTAGGGATATTCCTGAAAAATCTATTCGGGAGAATTTGATAAATTTTTTTTCACAAAATCCTCTTTTAAAGTTCAGTATGTGGACATTTTCGTCTAAATTGGACGTAGCAATCTGTTCTCCATCTGGAGACCAAGAGACTGATAGAACTTCATTGACATATTCCCTATAATCATTCTGGTCAACTATGTTTGGAACATCTGACAAAATTGATTGACACATTGTGCCTTCAAGAGCATTCCAGACAATAACCCGATTTCCACTGCAGGATGCAAGGTAAGTGCTTTTTGGACACCATGCCAAACACTTTATTTTCGTCTGGATTTTCAGTGAAAGTTCACAATTTCCAGTGATAGAATCCCAGATTTTTACATTACCATCAGCATCGCCAGAAGCAATGTATTTTCCATTAGGAGACAGTGAAACCACAGTGACAGTGTTAGTGTGACCTAAAATTTTTTGTGTAAGAACACCGGAATACCATATATTGATTGATACACCACTGGCAGCAATTATTTTTGGACTCAATATGTATTTCTTGATAATATCAAGAACATCTGAGGGCCAGAAATCGCCTGAGGGCCAGAAACCGCTTGTTAAATTTAAAGTTAAATTTTTAGAAAGGAAACTCATTGTCCTACACAATTATAAATATATTGGTTTTTACTATCATTTTTTTTATAATAAACTAATGATACAAAAACATCATAAAATGGAATCCAACACGTTTTTGTTTTTCTATGTCATCAAGTAAACCATATTTCACATCATCTTGTGAAATAGCATATTTAAATGCTCTGACATATTGTTTGTCCCATTCAACAAATTCTTTTTCGCGTTGTTGCGGTGTCATTTCAAGAAGAGGTCCAAATAATATGGGCCATAATTCTGAATAAACTTCATTTGAGTTTGTGTTTAAAGTTTGGCACTTTGTGCTTGAAATAAATTTGTTAGCTTGACTTATATTTAAGGTCATTTTATTGGTGTTTCAAATAAAAATTTTTATTATCAATTTTTTTTATGATTAAAAATAATTTTTTTTATAGCAAATCAAATATTTACTGGGGGTGTCCATTTGCATAACTGCAAACTTCGCACATAGGAGAACTATACCGAGGATTCCTGATTGGTAAGTCTTCTCTCCGACAAAATGAACATTTTCCAATATTGTCATAGGAATAGCAAGTGTTGAATGTTTCATTCGGTTTATATGGCATTTTTTATCCAAATTACGAATTTATTTAAACAAATTATTATCATTTTTTTTTATAAAAAAAATGATTTTTTTTGTTTTAGATGATGATAATTAAAAAAATGAGTTTACAATTACTACCAATTGATCTAAAAATAAAATTGTTAGAATTATGTCCACAATTGCGGTTTGTATTATCTGAATTAAGGAATTTACTTAAAAATTTCAAGAAATTAGAAGAATTAGATTATCCAACAGACCAAAACTATTTTAGAGAAAAAATAATTTTTAAATACAATGAAATGCATCTACATTTTACTGCTAAATTCTGGGATTGCATTTTAACAATGCAAGAATATACTTGGTCCAGTGATAGTATTGTTTTCCATCCCAAACTACCTTATTTAGCAATTGGAAACAGAAATAATTCTGAAATAATGCTGAAAATAAATGAAGATAAATCTATTCAAGATATTGGAACATTTATAGGACATACATGTTCAATTATATGTACTGCATTTCATCCATTTTTATCAATTATGGCTACCGGAAGTAGTGATAAAACAGCAAAATTATGGTATATTAATGAAAATAATACATTTACATGTTATGCAACATTAACTGGACACGAACTCAGCATTTATACAGTTTTGTTTCATCCAAACTTACCTATTTTAGCAACTCTTTGTCCTGGTCAAAGACTTAAATTATGGAAAATAGATGTTATTAATCCAATTTGTTTTGCGACATTAGATGGAGAAATTGATACATTCAATTCTTTCGCATTTCATCCAATCAAACCTATTTTTGTAACAGGAAAAAATGATGTGAAATTGTGGAAAATTAATGAAAATTGGTCTGAATCCCAAACTGAAAGTGCTTCTGAAAATTTACCTGGAAATTCTTATGAAAGTTCATCTGAAAGTTTTTTTGAAAGTTTATCTGAAAGTTTTTCTGAAAGGGCTTCTGAAAATTCTTATGAAAGTATTTATGACAATTATTCAGAAATTCCGCAAGTTTCTTATGTAACACACTTAGGAACATATGAGGAAAATAACAATATACAATCTATAGTTATTCATCCAAAGCTTCCAATATTCGCTACAATTTGCATAAATAGCTATATAACATTAAGGAAAATTAATGACGAAGAAAATATTTGTGAGCATATTGGTAATGTTTTGAGCCAAAGACCTTATTCAAATTCTATAGCATTTCATCCAATTTTACCGATTATTGCAATAGGTTCTGCTGATAATACATTTAAAATGTATCAATTAGATAGAAGTCTTGAATGTATTGCGACATTAGAGGGTCATGAAGGCGAAATTTTATCAATTGCATTTCATCAGAGTCTACCAATTATGGCAACAGGAAGTAAAGATTGCACTATAAAAATATGGCTTTTAAATGAAGAAGAAATTATTGTGAGATGTATGTCTACAATAAAAATAAAGAAAAGCATATTTACAGAACCATATTATATTAAATTTCATCCAATTTTGCCTATATTAGTAGGAGTTATTGCGGATAGGAGTGTGAAAATATGGAAATAAAATTTATAAATCTAATTTGAAACATTTTGTTGTCTTTTTTCATACTTTTTCGGTTTGGGTGAAACAGTTACTTGATAAACTGCACCATTGATAATAAGCGTATTTGTTTCTTGTATGTGTTTAATTGCCATGCTGCAAAACTCTTCACCAGGAAAATTACAAAATACTTGGTCTGTTATCTTTGCTCCTGGTGAACCACTTGAATAAGCAACTGGAATAGTTTTAAAATTGTCAATAAAGCATTTCTTCATTCTCTTGGCATCAACATATGGAAGAATCATCTTATTACCTCTTATTACAAGAGAATATAAATCGATTTTCTCTGGCTCAACAGGTTCTATTTCAGGCGGAGTTGGCAATATTCCTTCTTGCTCAGAAATTTCAGATGATTGAGTTTGACTCAATGTATCTTCTTCTTCAATTTTGTCACCTTCGTTTGAAGAATCATTCAATGTCTTTTTAGATGCTGACACAGCAGTGCCTGGAGCAGCGCACTTTTCAAATTCAAGCTCTTTAAAAATGCCATCCAAAATTAAAAATGGATGTTTTTGAGCAACTTCAATAGCTAAATCCATGAATTCAGCAGTAGCAAAATAAGCAAACAATATGTGAGGATGATTATTTATAGGTGATTTTGAAACACTCATACATAAATGAGGAGCAAATAATGGTGCAAATATCTTTGTATTTTTTTCTTGAGTATTCGCACAAAAGGGTGTTTTATCTTTTGTCATAATCTTTACATGAAAGAAAGCAACACATTTTCCTTTTGGATTTGGTACAACCATTTTTATTGGAGTTCGTGGAATTGAAGTATCTTTAATATCATCAAGATATCGCAAATTAAATTGATTTGGAAATCTTGAAATCAGATTTTTGTAATTACCACTCGTAATACCTTCCCATCCCCAAACAGTAACAGATATACCATACATAAGTGCCATTAAAATTGAATCATATATACCAACAGCAGTTGAATTTTTTTGATTACCATCACCTGATACAACAACAATTCGAACTTTTTCATTTTGACGCAATGTTACTCTATAAATGTGAGCAGCAATGCAATCGTCAACCATGCTCTCATATTCTTCTGATGGACGTATTTCACATCTGGTTTGAAAACCAAATGATTTGAATTGACGTTCCCATTCACAAGTTTCTTGAGTAACTTTTGACCCAAATGCAATACGACGATTTAAAAGCTTTCCATCTTCAAAAGACCGAATAAAAATACCGAGATTATGTTTCATACTTGAGTAAACATTACTCACATCAACATAAATATCTTGAGGAATACTATCCACAAAATTTGGTAATATGGGTCTAATAAAAGCTGGAGTGTTTTCCAAAACAGATTCTTGTGTACTATCCATTTTACTAAGCATTATACTTTATTTATTTTACAATCAATTTTTTTACAAAAAAATAATATTCAAAATTCAGTTAATATTTATACAAAAATATTGTTATTAGAAAAGATTTATTGTTTGATGATATGTATTTATCCTTATAAATCAAATTTGCAAAAAAATAAATAATCACAAAGTTGATGGGTTATTTATATTTATGAAATATAAATAAATATTTAATATTGTTTATATAATATGGAGGGGTTAATTATAGTGGAAAATGTTCCATACAGAAGCCCTTTTGGACCAATTGACCAATTAAAAGAATATTTTACGAATAAACATGTTTATGATTTAGGTTGTGGTTCTGGTGATGTATCTGTTTATATTCTAAAAAAATTTAATCCAAAATCTATCAGAGGTATTTGCATAGAATCTGAAAGATTTGCTGAACAAAATAAAAGATATAACATGAATTTCATTGGAGGTGATATTTTAAAAATTGATTTTCAGAAAGAAAAGGTTGACACTTATTTTATGTGGATTGAAAGTCCGGATACAGAAATAGAAGTAATCAAACGAAATTTAAGGAGTAAAAAGAAATGCACAATAATTGTTGCATATAATGTTAAGGCGAATTGCTCTAAAAATCCAAATCTTGAGGAAAATTATAATTCTGGTTGTGAATTTTGTAGATATTTAAGATGTATTCAAGGAAAAACAGAGAAATTAAGAAGATTTTTAAAATCAAAAAATGGAACTGCCTTTTTTGAAAAAGATATTCAATACAACGATGGTAATAACTGCCGACAAAATGGAATAATTAAATATTTTATTATAAATTGTCCATAAATTTTATGAAAAAAATCTTTCATAATTTGTATAAACATAATATTGTCCCATCATACTCATATCATGATGTTTCAAATAATGACAATGGTACATGTATCCCAGGTTTGAATATTTACCATTATACATTGAACCTTTTTCAGATGAAAAGTTTGCAAATTTAACGAATAATGAAATCCATTGTTGAACACCAATTCCGTAATTATCTAACGCATAAGTATAAGGTTGATAGTAATTTGTTGGATTTATTAAGTCTTTTGAATAAGGATTTTTTTCATAATAATCTTTACTATTTTTGTTTCCAATCAAATTGAGGTATCCAGAGGTTAAATGAAAATGAAATGGATGCGAATCCAGCAAATCCATATTAAAATAATACCATTTCTCACTACTATTTTTCATTACGGAAAAATTCATATAATTATCATTCAAATATCCATCAACAAATCCCTTATAAACTCCATTATTTTCTCTATCTGAATTATTTTCATCAAATGGAGAAATAATTAAATATGATAATAAATCTTTGTAACATCTTATTGTTGTTCCAGAATCTGGATTGGTAACATCATATGGATTTAATGGGTCTGGATAAAATGGAAATACTTGTTGAACAAAAGAATCCAGATTCATAGGCATATTATTCAATTTAAAAATAGCATCCAATTCTTTGGAACCACACTTGCAATCTGGACTACATTTATTATCAGCATTACACATACAATTTGTTCCACATGTGCATCCAGAACAACATCCGCATGAATTTTTATCTTTTGAACAGCATGAATTTTTATCTTTTGAACAGCATGAATTTTTGTTTTTCATTATCATATTATCACTTACATACATTGGACTCATTGGTTTACCAAAAAAATTAAGCAAATTCCATCTTCCAGTTATTCTTATTTGATATTTCGTTTTATTTTTTGTTCTAATCATAACACTATTTATATATTTTGTCTTTTTTCCAGATTGCACAAAATTAGGAGTTATATTATATGGAAAATATGTCCAATCATAATCCAAAATATCAGACAAATATTGTTCTTTACCAAATATCACAAATTTTGTGGATTTGAATTTTTTGTTAATTTTTTCCGTTAATTTGTTAATATTTATAGGTTCCACAGTTGGTTCAAAATTTATTATAACTGTTTGAAGTGGAGGAACACTCGAAGTTTCCATTCCTTGTATTTTTGCATCTGGACTAAAAATATCTATCTTCAATGTATCATTTATTAACATAAATGTATTAACATATGATGCATTTTCTTTTGTATATGGAAAAATTTTAAATAAACACGTTGGAAGTTTTTCAGGTTTATATGAGAAAAATTTATTTTTTTTGTAGTTACCAAAATAACTTAAAATCGCTTTTTCCTGGTCTATTTCTGAACTATTCCATATATCAACATATATTTGACTATTAAAAGCTACTTCAGTTGCTCCTTCAGATATATAATTATACTGATAAGACAAAGGAGGATAAGTATTATTTATAAAAATATTTTCATTGGGACCAGTTAATATAGGAATAACATTATTTATTGGACCAATATAATTGTAAGAACCTTGAAAAAAAAGCATAAATGAACGTGATGGAACATCTACTGTATTTGGAATATTGTAATAATATTTTTGATTTAATAAATCTATGTAATTTATATTGTATTCATTTGCAATCTTATATTCCAGGTAAGGGTCATTAATGTACTTTTGAAGAACTGGATTATTTGGGTCTTGAAAAACAACAGAACGAATATATGTAATTACATTGTCCATATTTTGTGATGTTTTTCCAGTATAATTTATTTCTAAGAATTTCTTTACTGTAAAATTTGCATCTGGTTTCACTAATTTACCACCTGGAATTAATGATGTAATTGTTTTGGTTGCTGGGGTTACTGGATAAATTATATTACTATTTGGTCCTGGAATAGGAGTCGGTGATGAAGTACCATTTGATATATTGCTAAAATCTGGGACAGTTGCTGTTAAATTATTATCTTTGTCTGTATTACAACTGAATATCTCCGATAAATCATAATTGTAGAGAAAAACAAATGCTTTTTTATTTTTGAAATTATTTAAATCAATTATAATTCCTACACGATTTGCTGCGGAAATCAAAACAATATTCAATGGAACTGGATTTCTTAAACCATCATCTGTCATCATGTAATAAAAATCTTTAATAATCCCATCTTCGTCACAAACCCCTAAATAAATATTTCTAAACGAGCCAGCTCCATTTAAAAAATTAATTCTTAACAAATTATCATTAATTGAATGTTTTAATGAACTTATATATTTTTTATCATCATTCGTCCAATTTATACAAGATTGTCCATTTATAACTCCAAAGCAGGACCGCCAGGGGTAGCTATATAAATTTTTGACATTTGATGTCCCATCTGGATTAAATTCAAAATCTTGATAGATAAGAAAAATTTCATTATCTGGATATCTAAAAAATGTTTGCATTTTTGAAGAATAATCATCAACTAGGTTTATTCCACCAACAATACCATTGTAAAAATAGGGCGATAAATCAAACATGGGGTGAGCATGGAACCATAAGAAAGCCGAATTATTGTCTATATTTGGCATAATAATATCAATTTTTGGTCCAATTTCTGTTTTATCTCCGAAAATAACTTCTGTTGATGCTCCGTCCACATCTGCTGGATTATTAAGACCATGCCAGTGCAAATTAAAACTATATCCAGTTTTATTTGTAAAAGTAATTTGATATTTTTTACCGCGTTTAATTCGAACTAAAGGTAATCCAAATTTATTTGTAATTTTTTTATTATTATTACAAAAACAACTACCAAATATAGGAGTTTTTTTATCTAAATTAACCCCACTTGGAACAGCATTTGGAGAAAATTTAAATTGACAAAGATTTATTTTTATATTTGTTGTATTTTTAGATGTTAAATCTAATAAAGTTGGTAGATTTAACTTAACTGACATAAATTTTATAATATTTTTTATCTTTATGAATTATATAAAATGGTAAAATTTACTTTATACCATTCAGGTTGTGGAAATAATCAAAACTCAAATTTTGAAGTAGAATTAAGTAAATTATGTGAAACTACAACACGTAATTTTCTAAGAGAATATATAAGAGATGTTTATTCCGATCCAACTCTAACTAACAAAAAAGGTAAAATGGTTTTAGTTTGTAATGCGTTTATATTTGAACAAGAAGACACCATCCGGGCAGCCGATATTTCATTTCTTCTGGATAATTGTAAAATATATGGTAAAACAATTGGTATTTGTAATCCAGAAGAAAATGGAGATGCAAAAGTAGGGCATTTTGCAATATTTGATATTATTGGAGGAAGTGGTGATTATAAAAATGCCAGAGGAACCGTAAAACAAATTGTACTTACTAACAATTTAAGACAATTAGATTTCTGCGTATGTCCCTCAAAAAATTGATTTATTATTTTTATATCAACTTTGATATAAAATGAACAATAAAATATTAAAATTTGGTCCAGAATTTAACGAACCGATTGATAATCTTCCAGAGGGTGTTGAAGAAATACATTTTGCACATTTATCCGAATTTAATTTCAGATTAGATAACCTACCTCAAAGCCTAAAATATCTAAAATTAGGAATGTCTTACAATCAACCATTGGACTTTTTACCGGCTGGATTGGAGACATTAATTATTAGTTATCGTTACAAATATCCAATGATAAATTTTCCACCAGGATTAAAGAATTTGGGACTTCCTCCACCAGCACCTCCTCCACCGTTTGGTAAACATCTCAATGAATATCAAAAATTGGTTGGTAATAAAGTAGAATTTTTCATATCATATCCCGATGATGATTTTTATAAAAAATGATGGTAAAAAAAGATTGATATTATCAAATAAAATGGAAGTATTTCAACTGATTAAAAATTTAATGTCTGACCTCAAAGGTCAAATACCTGACCCAGATTATTGCACAATTATGTTCAAAATTATGCAACTATGTGAAGATAATTTGCGTTTAACATTAGTAGAAAATGAAGCAATTTTACCTGAAGAAACAGTTCCATCTCTTGATTGTATATGCGTTCCAGGACACCATGAATTTTGTAGCTTTGATAAGTTGGATGGTTGTCGTAATTTTCAAGTTATTTGTGAATTATGCCCTTTTCTCAACAATCTATTTGAGAAAACAGAAACAATTATATTCAAAGAACCGATTTATCAACCATACAGTAAAAATATTTTCAATGTAACTATAAAAAATTTACTTACATTGTTCAATAAATTGGGTCATGAAAGACAGATGAGTATTGTCTCTGTCACGATGTTTAATTATTGTATGCAGAATATGCAGGCATTAGTTGATAATCAACAAATTACAGAGAGATGCTTGGAAAAAGTGAGAGAGTTTTCTGAAAATGAAGCTTTTCTTACTCTTCTCAAAGAGTTCAATATTGATTATCACATTTGGGAACACAATTTTCAAAAAATTATCTAACATATTATAATTCTACTTGAAAAGAATTTTTACCAAAAGGTCTAGGAAACTGCTGTTCCTTGACCAATACTTTCGTGGTAATGGAATATTTGGAATAAAAATTTATAAATTCTTTCAATATAAAAGAAATTATTTCTAATATAATAAAAATGGATTATAATAAAGTAAAAATAATCAAAAAAATTGGCTTTGGTATGTTTGGTACTACGTATCTTATAAAACTGGGCAAGAAGAAATATGCTATGAAAATCCAGAAAATTAAAGAATC
>Ga0194118_10003926_pt1 | contig 16758 bp, 21 predicted proteins | sample TA2MahsurfametaG_2_FD_148662 | JGI IMG/M metagenome (GOLD analysis project Ga0194118, IMG submission 148662) | Freshwater microbial communities from Lake Tanganyika, Tanzania - TA2015013 Mahale N5 surface | ecosystem: Environmental > Aquatic > Freshwater > Lake | place: Tanzania: Lake...
CCGTGTTCCGGCGCCAGAACCAGCCCGAGGTGGCCGTGCCCCTGCTGGTCGAGGTGGTGAAGGTGATGACCCCGGCCAATGAGAATGGCCGCAAGGCCTACCAGCAGCTGGTGGAACTGGGCTTTGCCGCCACCCCCTACAACGCCCCCGGCCCCAGCAGCGGCAGCTGAAGGCAACGCCACCGGCGAAGCCGTCAGCTCCCGGCCGTCGCTGCCACAATGACCCGCAATATCCCTCTCTGCATGGTTCAGCCAGATCAGGTGAGGCAGGCGATCCAGACCGCCCTGCCCGACGCCAGTGTTGAAGTCGAAGACCTCACCGGAGGCGGCGATCACCTGCAGGTCAAGGTCGTGTCATCCGCCTTTGCCGGCCAGAGCCGGGTGCAGCAGCACCAGATGGTGTACCGGGCCCTGAAGCAGGAGCTGGCTAGTGAGGCGATCCACGCCCTGGCCCTGCAGACCGCCACGCCGGCCTGAGCCACTCACCCCCTTAGCCACACCCCAGCACCTCTGACCCTGACCATGGACACCCAGATCCAGCAACGCATCGAAGGACTGATCGCCAGCAGCCCCATCTTCGTGTTCATGAAGGGCAACAAGCTGATGCCCCAATGCGGCTTTTCCAACAACGTGGTGCAGATCCTGCATTCCCTCGGGGTGCCGTTCGAGACCTTCGACGTGCTCTCCGACATGGAAATCCGCCAGGGCATCAAAGACTTTTCCGACTGGCCGACCATTCCCCAGGTTTATCTGAAGGGGGAATTCCTGGGCGGCAGCGACATCCTGATCGAGATGTACAACTCGGGTGAGCTGCGCGAAAAGCTGGAGATCGCCCTGGCCAGCTGAACGGTCTGCGGCTCAGCCAACCAGCTGCTCAGCCAGCGGGCCCATGCTCAGCTGCCCGCAAAGCGTGAGTTGCGGCTCAGTTGCGGCCTGTCTCAAACAGGGTTCTGGGGTCACCACCGGGCCCCACAAAGCTTGACGGATCCATGATCCAGCGGTCGACCAGCTCCTCGAGGCGACGCTGCGAAATCGGATCGAGCACCGCGGTCTTGCGCAGGGCATGCAGGTAGCCGTCGGCGTAGAGCCGCAGCTCAGACGGACCGTGGTAGCGGTCGGCCAAATCCTGGCAGGCATCGCAGAGCGACTGAAAGTGGCGAATCGCGTCGGGATGCTGCAGTGCGGTCATGCCAGGGATCAACCCTGGGGCCATTGTGGTCGATCGCGACGCCGATGGGGAGCCCCCAGCTGAGCAAGCGTCCCACGTGCCAGATCGAAAGGCATCGCCTGATACGCGGAGCAGCCGGATTGGCCCGTTAGCTTGGGGTCACATCTGGAACCCTGCGGTTCATCCCCATGGATCTGCCGCCAGCCAGTTCGGCCCAGACCAGCCAACCCAAACGGGTTCTGGTGGTCGACCCCCACGCCACCCTGCGCACCGTCCTGGCGCAGCGACTGCGCCAGGACGGCCACCTGGCGGCTGCCGTGGGCAGCGCCCGCGAAGCGATCGACATCTGCCAGGAGCAATCACCCGACCTGCTGGTGGCCTCGGAGCTGCTCGAGGAAACCTCGGCCCTGCGGCTCGCCGCCAAGCTGCGCACGCCGGTGATGGTGCTCACCGCCCGCTCCGGCTCAGAACCGGTGGTCGCCCTGCTCGATGCCGGGGCCGATGACGTGCTGCGCAAACCCTTTGGCCTCGAAGAGCTGGCCGCCCGCTGCCGCACCCTGTTGCGGCGCAGCCGCACCGGCCTGCAGGAGCGGGTGTGTGTGGGGCCGCTGGAGGTGCACGTGCTGCTGCGCCAGGTCACTCTGCGCGACCAACCGGTGGAGCTGAGCCCGCGCGAATTCGCCCTGCTCTGCGCCCTGCTGATGCCACCCGGCGTGGTGCGCAGCCGTCAGGAGCTGCTGCGCATGGCCTGGCCGCCGTTCAGTGGCGGCCCCCGCTCGGTCGACACCCAGGTGTTGACGCTGCGGCGCAAGCTCGAGCAGGCCGGCCTTGGCGAAGGCGGCGGCATCGAAACCATGCGCCAGCAGGGCTACCGCTTCAGCCTCGAGACCCTGCCCGCCGAGGCGCCAGTGGCCGAAAGCAGCAGTGGCAATGGCGGCACCAATCCCCTCGCCACCCTGGGCTGAGCGAAGCGGCTGTGATCAAGCCGGGATCCAACCCGCCAGCAGCCAGACCAGTTCAGCGCTCAGCATCAACCCGCTCAACACCGCCAGCAGCTGATAGGTCCACGGGGGGGTGAGCCGGGCCACGCCAGCGAGGTCGAGCGCTGTCGAGGCGCCGAAACGCCGGAGAAACTCTTCGAACCGGTCGATCCGTTGTGGCAGCAAGTAGGCCCCGCCACCGCTCTGACGCACATAGAAGACGCGTCCACCCTGGCTGGTGCCCACGGGGGTGAGCCCAGCGATCTGATCGAAGCGCAGGCTCCAGCCACGCCGCAGCAGCCAGCGGCACCAGGCGGGATGGCCGACGCTGATGGCGTCGGTCTCGAGCCGCACCTGCTCGCTGGTGAGCGCCCACACCAGCACCAGGCCCAGCGGCACCGCCAGCAGCAGGGCGGGCTGAAGCAACGGCGGCGCCAGGGCGGGCAGCGGCAGCACCAGGGCCAGGTACAGGCTCACCAGGGTGAAGCGAATCATCGGGGCCATCGGGTAGACGCCGGCCGTCGCGCTGGCGGGAGCGGGCGCCTGCAGGCTGGTCATCGATCGTCGGCCGAGCCCGGCAGGGGTTCGATCAGCTCGGGCGGGGTGCAGCGGCCCGAAAACACCTCCTGCTCCCGCCCTTTCCAGAACGCGCCCAGGCGCATCAGATCGGCATGGGCCTCGGCCAGCTTGGCCACGTACTCGCTGGGGTCCATTGCGTCTTTGGCCTCCTTGAGTTTGGTGAGGCGCAGCATCTGCAGCATCCAGGGCTTGCTGAGCTCACCGCGCTGCTCGAGGTAGCGGGCCAGCTCCGCCGAACTGGGGCCGGCAGGACCAGGGGAAGCACTCATCAACCTGTACAACGGGTAAGACCAGCCTATGGATGCGGGTCCGGTCGTTGTGAATCACCGATACCATCGGGAGGGGCAGGACACGGATGAATCAGCTGCGCGAACGTCACCAGTTGGTGGAGATCTGGAACGCGGTCAGCGCTGATCCGCCCCCAACCGCCAGAGGCCTGGCCGATCGGATCGCGGCTGCGCTGCAAGCCGCAGGCACCGCGCTTGCCGCCTCGGAAATCGAACCCCTGCTGCACAGCCTGCAGGGCGATGGGCTGCCTTCCGCCGGGCAGGGAAGGTTGCTGCTCACGGTGCTGGCCGGCGATCAGCGGCTGCGCTGTGAAGAGGCCTATGGCGTGCTGAGTGCGGCCTGCCCGCAGGGTGTGAGCGTGGCGGTGCTGCAACAGCTGCTGACGGTCTTCGCACTGAAACCCAGCGAGGCCGAGGCCATCGCCATCGCCATCGACCGCGATGGTGCCGGGCAGATCAGCCGCGACGACTTTCTGGCCTTTTTGCCGGCAGGGTTCCAGCGGCACCCGCGCAGCTACCACGCCTCCCACCTGGGCCACAAACCTGCGACCACGCCCGCTTCAGCCAGCGCCCAAGCCTCTGCAGCAACGAGCGCGACAGCGCCCACCCCGCCGGCCAACGGGCAGGACGCAACCGGGACGTCGCCGCTGCAGCTGCAGATCGGCCTGTTCCGCCTGGTGCAGGGTGCGGCCTACCGCAGTTTCCGGGCCAACTATTCGGCCAATTCGGAGACCCACCTGCGGGCCTACGACCTGCCCTACACGATCGAACACTTCGCGGCCTTCGTGAATGCCGCCATCGACCTCTACGCCGCGCTCGGGGTTGTGGAGCCGGAGGCCCGTCAGCCGCTCGAGGATCTGCTGGGCTCGGTCAATGGTGCTCTCGAGGCGCTGCATCAACGCATGCAGCACTGGCACGAGCTCCAACCGAACGAGGCCATGCGCGAGGCCGAAACCCAGCTCGAGGAGGAGCTCGCCGAACTCGACCATCAGCACCAGCTGTTTGCGGGCCTGGTCGAGCTGCTGCTGGTCACTGGCCTGCAGGGTCACGATCCACGCCAACTGAGCAGCGACGATCTGCGCCACCACGAGCTCAATCGCCTGCGCCATCGCGACGACCACCGCGAACTCAGCGATCACCGTCACGGCGACGCCACCAGCGTTGGCACCCAGACCCAACGCCCCTTCCTCGACACCTGGCAGCGGGTGATCGTCGATGAGAGCGACACCCGCTATGCGGGGGCGATCATGCCGACCCGCTACTGGTATGAGGAGTTCATGCCCCGGCTGCTGCGGGCCTGCTCGGTGCGCACGGCTGCCGATCTGGCTGCACTGGATGCCGAAACCGAGGCCGATCTCGATGCCTGGTTCCAACAGGTGCGCGATGCCGGCGAGTTCGATCGCTATGCCCCAGCGGTGCGCGCCCACTTTCCGCAGTGTTCGCCGTCGGTCAAACAGGAGCTCAAGCAGGCCTGGCGGCTCACACGCCATTACCTCAACGGGGTGCAGAAACGGCGCGAACGCGAAGAATTCGGCCGCGGCGATGGCTACCTCAGCGAGTATGTGGCCTTCATCGACGTCTACCTGGGGCGCAGCGACATCGCCGACTCGGAGATGCGTCTGAGCTTCCCCTACTACCTGGGCCCGGCCACCTGGCGCTTCCTGCACACCAGCGCTGAGATCATCGCTGCCAAGCCCGACGCTGAACAGGCCGTGCTCGTGGACCTGTTCAAACGCTTCTTCGCCACGCTGGCGACGATGTACCCCTGCCCCTATTGCCGCTACCACCTCAATCGCTACGTGGTGCGCAACAAGGAGGTGAACCTCTACCCGATCGAATACCTGCTGCTGGGACCCCGCGACGAGGGGGACCCCCACATCGAGGTGACGCTCGACCAGAAGTTGTCGGTGATCAACAACGGGGCCAGCCTGCGCCTGTTTCTGTGGAAGCTGCACAACACGGTGTCGGCTTCGATCGCCCGCAGCGAACCCTGGTTCCACCGCGATGAGCAGGCCCACTACACCACCCGCTACTGGCCGAGCCTGGATTCCGAGCTGGCCCGGGCCGAAGCCCTGGCCTACCAGGCGATCGAAACCGAGCGGGTGAGTCGCATCTACGGGGTGTTGAAACAGGCCGCCCATCTGGGTGTGCTGCGCGATGAACTGCAGCTGGCCCTGAGCCGGCCCGGCTCCGCGGAACTCAGGCAGCTCTGGCAACGGGCCGAGACCACCGTGGTCAAGGCCGAAGAGGCCGTGCTGCGCTCCGGCTTTCTGCAGCAGAACTACCACTACAACCCCGAGTTGGAGCTGGCCGATCCCCACTTCAGCCCTGAGGAGGAGGCCCTGGCCCGCAGCGGCTATTACGTGGAGGCCTAGTCGGTCCCTAGGCCGGCAGTGCCCAGGGGTTGATCCCCAGATCCGCACCGATGCGATGGGCGCAGGCGAAGCCGCTGAAGGCCACGGCGTTGAGCCCCTGGCCGGGGAAACAGGAATCGCCGACGCAGTAAAGGTCCTTCAGACCCGTGCGGTTGAAGGGCATCGGCAACAGCCCAGGCAGCCGCAGGGCTGGGATCGGCCCGTAGCTGCCGCCCATGCGCCCCAGGAAGCGGCGATGGCTGCGGGGAGTGCCCACCTCACGGTGACGGATCGCCCCCGCCAACCCCGGCAGGATCGCCTCCAGGCGAGCGATCAGGCGGTCGGCATCGGCCTGTTTCTTGGCCTTGTACTCGGCCGGTGACAGGTGCTGCCAGTGCTCGATCGCACTGGGGGCAAAGGTGTGCAGGATGTGATGGCCCGCCGGCGCCAGGCTGGGATCCAGCAGCGTGGGCATCGACACAAAGATCACCCCCTGCTCGGCCTCCATCTGCTGCCAGTCCTCCAGGATCAGGTGATGGCAGTGGAAGCCATCGGGCACCACGGCGGCATCGATGCCCAGGTGCAAAGACAGGAACGAGGGCGAGGGCTTGTAGCGGCGGCGCCAGGTGGTTTCGGCTTGGGGCGTGTGGGCGGTATCGACGAGCCCGCCGAAGGTGTCCCAGCGGGTGGCGTTGCTAACCACCCGGCGGGCGCGGAGTTGTTCGCCATTGGCCAGCTCCACGCCCACGGCCCGGGCCGCCCCCCCCTCGCCCTCGAGCAGCACCTTGGTGACCCGGGCCTTGTAGCGGATGGCGCCGCCATGGCGCTCCAGGCCCGCCACCAGCTTCTCGGCGATCACGCCAACACCGCCTTTGGGGTAGTTGATGCCGCCGGCATGGCGATCGGAGAACACCATCCCCGCATTGATCATCGGGGTGAGATCAGCGGGCATCACCGACCAGCAGAAGCACTCCATGTCGATGAAGCGCAGCAACTGCTCATCGCGGATGTGGGCCCGCGCCACGTCGCCCACGTTCACCGGCAGCCAGCGGGCCAGGCCCAGGCAGGCCAGGGGCGCTCTGAAAAACACCTTGGCCAGGTAGGCGGGGTCCTCGAGCGAGAGCAGCGGCATCGCATCGAGGCAGCGAAACACCTGCCAGCAGGTGTCATAGAAGGCGCGGATGCCCTTGGCCTCATGGGGGAACAGGGCCGTGAGCCGCGCCACGAAGCTGTCGTAGTTGCGATCCACCGCCACGGTGAGGCCGCCGGGCAGGTGGTACTCGAGCTGTGCCGGGTCGGGCACGGTCTCGCAGTGCTCGCCCACATCGGCCAGGGCGCGGGTCAGCAGGTTGGTGTGGCCGCTCTCGCCGAACCCGAAGATCATCGAAGCGCCCACATCAAAGGTGTAGCCCGCCCGCTTGAAGCTGCCGCCCGATCCCCCCGGGATCAGGTAGCGCTCGAGCACCAGGGTGCGCGCGCCCTTGGACGCCAGCTGGCTGGCGGTCACCAGGCCGCCGATGCCGCTGCCGATCACGATCACGTCCCAGGGAGCTTCTGCCACCACGCTGCACAGGCCATCCAGCGCTGAACCCTAGGCCGAGGCTCAGTTGCGGCGGCGGTGGTACCGCGCCAGCACCAGGGCGATCAGGATCGCCACATAGAGCTGGCCGGCCACGGTGATCAGGGTGGTGGCGGCCTCGGCCACCAGGCTGCGCGCCTGGATCAGGTTGGTGCCCGCGGTGGTCAGATACCCGAAGGCGCCCAGAAACATGCTGGGACCGGCAGCCAACAGCTGCAGCACATCGCTGCTGCCGCCGGACACCGACTTCAGCAGGCCGAAACTGGCCGGGTTCAGCAACCAGATGCTGAACAGCAGCAGACCGCCGCTGTAGCCGATCAGCAGATACCCGCTCGCGGCCCCCATCACCACCGAGAAGGTCACGTAGGGCTCCTGGATCAGGCTTTTGACCATGCGCAGGATGGTCATGCCGAGGTACACCAGCCAGACCAGCAGGTGCACCAGGGTGAACCAGAACGACGACGCCAACCCCAGCAATCCCAGCAGCAGCCAGACCAGCTCCAGCGCGATCGCGGCGACGCCCACCACCATCGCCCGCCGCCGCGTGGCCCGCAGCATCGAAAAGCGCGTCAGGGTGCTCAGAATCAGCAGCGCCAGGGCCATCGCCAGCAGCGAGTTGAGTGGCGGCCACAGGCGGCACACGGGCTGCAGCGCCAGGATCAGCAGCTCCAGGGCCAGCAGGTAGCGGTAGCCAGCGTGGCGGCGGCGGATGCGGGCAATGTCCCAGCGCGCGGGGCGGATCATCTGACGACGCCTGCAGCCAGGGGCACTGCAGCCGCCAGATCGGCCAGGGCCCGGTCGCGGTAGGCGCCGTAGCGCTCCCGCTTGGCCTTGATGCGCACGGGCAGCTCGGGCAGCAGCCCGAAGTTGGGCGGCATTGGCTGGAACTGGCCGCGCTTGCCGCCTGCGCCGCAGGGCGCCTCGGCCACAAAGTGCGTGAGCGCGCCGATCATCGTGGTGGGCGGCAGGCTGATCGGCTCCTGGCCCAGGGCCAGCCGGGCGGCGTTGGTGCCCGCCAGCCACCCCCCGGCCACCGCCGCCGCATAGCCCTCGGTGCCGGTGATCTGGCCCGCCGCCAGCAGCGTGGGGCGGGCTCTGAACTGCAGGGTGGGATCGAGCAGCTGGGGCGACTCCAAAAAGGTGTTGCGGTGCATCACGCCAAAGCGCACGAAGGTGGCGTTCTCGAGCCCGGGGATCAGCCGCAGCACCCGCTGCTGCTCGCCCCACTTGAGGTTGGTCTGGAAGCCCACCAGGTTCCAGAGGCGGCCGTCTTTGTCTTCCTGGCGCAGCTGCACCACCGCGTAGGCCCGCTTGGCGCGGCGCACCTCGCGATCGTTCAGATCGCCCCAGCGGGGATCCCAGAGGCCGATCGGTTTGAGGGGGCCGAAGCGCATGGTGTCGTCACCGCGGCGGGCCAGCTCCTCGATCGGCAGGCAGCCTTCAAAGAAGCTGGCGCTCTCCTTGTCGAAGTCTTTGAGCTCGGCCTGCTCGGCCGCCAGCAGCGCCTCGCGAAAGGCCAGGTACTGCCCCTGGTCCATGGGGCAGTTGATGTAGTCGGCGTCGCCCTTGTCGTAGCGGCTGGCACGGAAGGCCACGCTCAGATCGATGCTCTCGCCCTCGACGATCGGGCTGGCGGCATCGAAAAAGTGGCAGTCGTCGCGGCCGGTGAAGGCCCGCAGCTGCTCGGCCAGGGGCTCGCTGGTGAGGGGCCCTGTGGCGAGCACGGCGAGTTCACCGGGGGCCGGCAGCTGGGTGTGCTCGCGCCGCTCAACCGTCACCAGCGGGTGCTGCTCGAGGGCCGCGGTGAGAGCAGCGCTGTAGCGGCCCCGATCCACCGCCAGGGCGCCGCCGGCGGGCACCGCATGGGCATCGGCCGTGGTGATCACCAGCGAGCCCAGCCGGCGCAGTTCTTCCTGCAGCAGCCCGGCGGCCCGGTCGCTGCTCAGGGCGCCGAAGCTGTTGCTGCACACCAGTTCGGCAAATTCAGGGCTGTGGTGGGCGGGCGAGCGGCGCACGGGGCGCATTTCCACCAACCGCACGGGCACCCCGGCGCGGGCGATCTGCCAGGCGGCTTCGGTGCCGGCCAGGCCGGCACCGATCACCAGCACCATCAGGCGGCGCGGCCGCGCTTGATAAACAGCTGCAGCTGACCCACGGCGGCGCGGCCGATGTGGAACACGGCCCAGCCCGCGGCCAGCACGATCGGAGCAGCCACCAACACCAACCGAGCGTCCATGTCAAAGCGCGTTTCAGTGCGGCGATCTTAAGGAGTGCCGCCGCCGAGCGCTGGCGACCCCTGTCAAATGGCAATCAACTGAAGCCAAGATCGCTGCTGCGGCCGGCATGGGCCATGGCCAGCTGGCGGTAGCGGCGGGCGTGCTGGCGCTGCTCGGCGATGGCCTCGGGGCTCTGCTGGCGCTTGAGCAGCGCCGGCGCCCCCATCACCAGCGCGCCGGGGGGCACGTCTTTGGTGACCACCGCACCCGCCGCCACCAGGGCGCCGGCTCCCACGGTGACGCCGTTGAGCACGATGGCGCCAATGCCAATCAGGCAGCCGTCTTCGAGGGTGGCGCCGTGCACCACGGCCCGGTGGCCAATGGTCACATCGGTGCCGATGGTCACCGGATAGCCCGGATCACCATGCAGCACAGCCCCGTCTTGCACGTTGGAGCCCTCGCCGATGACGATGGGGCACACATCGCCGCGGGCCACCGCCGTGGGCCACAGGCTGGCGCCGGCCGCCAGCTGCACATTGCCGATCAGCACGGCGGTGTCGGCCACCCAGGCGTCGGGGTGCACCACGGGATCCGGCCAGGGGAAGGCGGTCATTCGGAGACTCGGGCAGCCGTAGAGGAGCCCATTCTCGATGGGGCCTGCCGGGTGATACGTTCACACGGTGGCACACCGCGCCACACCCTGGCGCCCGGCGCCCGGGCGGGTCGTTAGCTCAGCGGTAGAGCACTCGGCTTTTAACCGATTGGTCCTGAGTTCGAATCTCAGACGACCCATAGTCAAGATTGAAGGATCTGAGAGATCCGCTCCCCTGATCGTGGGAAACAACAAAGAGGCCTGCCACACCTCGTCGAGATCCACCCTGTCATAGGCATGAATCAGGAGATCTCGCATCCCGGCCGTGCCACGCCATGGCACATCGACGTGCTTGTCCCGTAGATCCGGACTGAGCCGTTTGACAGCTTCTCCAAGAACTTCAAGACAACGAATTACCGCGTCCTGGAGATAATCCGTATCCTCAAAGGAATCAAAGCCGGTGATCGGGAAGGCCAGGGCGCGAATGATCACCGCAATGATGTCCTCCAGGGCCTCCTGATCGCGCGGTGTCATGCCAGTGGCACAGCTTCTGCTTCCACCCGATCGCGCAGACTCGGTCTGAGATTGCGGCGACGGATCAGATCCACTTTGTGATCCAGCAAAGCTTCCAAATCCTGTTGAAATTCAGCCCGCTGAAACAGGCTCGTGCCCTGGGGCAGGTCGACTAGAAGGTCGATATCGCTGGCTTCAGTTGCCTCATCACGTGCGACCGATCCGAACACCGCGATGTTGAAAGCGCCGTAGCGCTCGGCAATCACCCGCAGCTTTTGTGAGAGGGCCTGGAGTTCTGAGAGACGCATCGGCCTGACAGAGCGCGACTCAAGTCTATGGATGGATTCAGGAAGAGAGTTCAGCGCACCACCAGCACCGGGCAGGGGCTGGTGGCGAGCACTTTCTGGGTTTCGCTGCCCAGCAGCAAGCCTTCGAGGCCGCGGCGGCCGTGGGAGGCCATCACAATCAGATCGCAGCCCAGCGAGCGGGCCGCTTCAACGATGGCGGCATGGGGTGAGGCATGCTCGACGGCCTGCTGGCGGGGCTCGAGCCCGGCTGCCTCCACATGGGCCACGGCAGCGGTCATCACTGCTTCGGCGCTCTCGCGACTGGCGCGCACCAGGGCATCGACCGTGACGGGATCGATCGCATCGCCCATGCCCAGGATCGGCAGCGGCACCGGCGGCTGCGCGTGCAGCACCGTCAGGTGTGCCCCCAGGGCCTTGGCCAGGCCGATCGCCTGATCCAACGCGGCGCTCGAGAGCTCCGAACCATCGGTGGGCACCAGCAGATGGGTGTAGGGCATGGCGAGCAAGGGCTGCGGCTACCCCTGGTTTAGGCAGGTTGTGGGGCTTTGGGGCTGCGCCGCAGGCCACCCTGAGCTGCTCAGTCGGCCGTGCACACCACAAAGCACAGATCCCACCTGATGCTCTCAGTGGTGGAGCCGTAGAAGGCCCTGCCAGGGGGCCTTACGAAGGTGAGCACCTTTGTGGACACCTTCAGCAGCACTTCAGCGCAATACCGGAGGCCCGGCCAGGAGCCACTGGCGACTGGAGGACCTGGCCGCACGCATGGGGGTGAGCCGCTTCACGGTGGCCGATCACGATCACGACAGCTTGGGCAAAACCCTGGAGGCAGCCCGCAAGACTGCGAGCGCCTTGCGAGAGCATTTCTCTAGGGAGGATCGGGTGTCGAGCAGCACCGCCATCGTCAGCGCTCACCAAACCCGGCCAGATGGACAGGATTGCTCGACAGGTCTGGTGGGGCTCCTTCGCAACAGCCCACCAGATCAGCCACGAGATCGGCAGCGGTCGGTTCTGCTGCGGGCGAGGGCTCAGGCAATCCCTGCAGGAATGCCCTCAGAGCACGGCGCATCAGCTCAGATTTGCTGAGCCTGCGGCGCTGGGCCTGCTCCGAGAGCTCGGCATCCAAGGCATCGGGCAGCTTGAGAGAGACCACCGCCATGGCCCAGCAGGACAACTCAACCGCAAGGTCAATACCCTTGCGCAGTCGGTATTGAGCTTCACGCCGGCTGCACCGCCCGGGCGCCGCGCCGGTAGGCCGCCGGGGTGCAGCCGTAGCGGCGGGCAAAGGCCTGCCGCGTGGAGGCCGAATCGCTGAGCTACAACGCCGCCAGCGATGTGCCGGCGCGCGCGGGGTCGTGCGACTGCTTGGCCAGCAGGGCCAGCCGCTGCTGCCGCGCCGCCGCCAGCACCGCCGCCGAGGGTGGCGCCACTGAAGCCATCAAGGCATCGCGGGCCTCCTCACGCCGGGCCGCCTCAAGCAGCCCCCAACGGGCCAGATCGCTGGCGCTGTAGTGCAACGGCGAATCCATGTGAGGCAGTCTGGGGGCAGGGAGCGGCTCAGTGCAGCGGATCGCTGATCACCAGCACCGAGCGCTCGAGCTGGCGCAGCAGGCGGCTGGTGCGGTCGCTGGCGGCGATCGGCAGGCCGGCCACCAGGCGGCGCTGCGAACGCAGAATCACCAGATGGTGGGCCTCGCTGGCGCGGCGGATCTCCGCTTCCACGCCCAGGTTGGGACGCAGGGCGAGATCCACCGGCACCGCAGCGGCGGTGGGTTCAGCCTGGGGGCGCCAGCGCTGCAGCTCACGCTTCAGCTGCAGCCGCTCAGCGGCCGGCAGGCGAGGGTCGTGCAGATGCAGCAGGGTGATCGATCCGCCCTGCGCGGCGGCCATGCGCTCGGCCAGCTGAAACTGCTCCAATGCCGCGGCCGTGAGGTCCTTGATCGGCACCAGCAGGCGCGTCATGGTGGCGGGCGGCTGCTGCAGCCGCGCCACCACCACCGGGCAATGGGCCTGGCGGCAGGTGGCATCCACCAGGTCTCCGAACAGCCAGCGGCCGAAGGCCGCACCGCGGCCCATGCCCATCAGCACCAGATCAGCACCCTGCTCCAGGGCGGCGCGGGCGATCCCCGCGGCCACATCGGCATCCACCCGCAGCAGCGGCTGCCACGGGCCACTGCCCAAGGGAGCGGGCAGCTGGGCCTGCTGCAGGCGGGCCCGACCCGCGGCGATCGCCGCCAGCAGCTCCTGATCGGGTTGGCCATTCAGCTGCACCTGGCGCGGCGAAACCACGACCAGCGGCAGCAGCTGACCCCGACTGCCCTGCTCACCGCCGCTGAGCAGGCTGGCCATCGCCAGCAGATCGTCCTGCTTGGCGGGATTGGCCAACGGCACCAGCACCCGCAGCGCCCGGCGCACCAACGCCAGCTGGCCCCCTTGATCAGCGGTGTAGCCGGCCGCCGCCGCCGCCGCCAGGCGCGGCATCGCCAGGCTGGTGAGCCAGGGTCCCAGGCTGGCCGTGACCACCATCATCGCCAGGACGCTGTTGAGCATGCGCTCATCGAGCAACCCGCCCCTGAACCCCACGAAGGTGGCCGCCAGGGTGGCCGCCACCTGCGGCAGCGACAGCGACCACAGGGTGAGCATCTGGGGGCCGTTGTAGCCGTAGAGCTTGCCGGCCCACCACGAGGCCAGGCCCTTGCTGGCGATCAGGGTGGCGATCAGAGCCACCGCAAACACAGAGCCCAGGATCGTGGCGGCAAACACCGGCACATCAAGCATCAGCCCCAGATCGATGAAGAACACGGGGATGAACAGGGTCGCCCCCACAAACACCACCTGCTCCTTCACCCGGCCTTCGGGCAGCACAGCATTCACCGCCAGCCCGGCCAGAAAGGCACCGACGATCTTTTCCACCCCGGCCAGCCCGGCCCCCAGCGCCGCCGCAAACAGCCCCAACAGCACGGCCATGAACAGCTGGCTGTCGCTGTTGACGCTTCGCTGCACCAGCACCCGCCCGAAGCGGGTGATCAGCACCACCACCAGGGCGCCGTACACCGCCACCTTGAGCAGCAAAATCAGCACGCTCATGGCACTGAGATCACCGCGACCCACCCCCATACACAACGCCAGCACCAGCAGGGCGGCGATGTCGGTGAAGATCGTGCCGCCAATCGCGACGGTCACCGACTCCTCGCGCATGGCGCCGTAGCTGCGCACGATCGGGTACCCCAGGGGCGTGTGCGACGCCAGGATCGAACCGATCAGCACCGCACTCAGAGGGCCATAACCAAACGGCAGCGCCAGCACCATGCCGGCCGCCATCGGCAAGCTGAAGGTCAGCAACCCGAAGCGCAAGGAGCGCTCCCGGATGCGCTGAAACTGAGCCAGATCAATCTCCAGCCCGGCGATGAACAGCAGATAGATCACTCCCACGTCGGCCAGCAGCCGCACCGTGCCGTTGCTGTCGTTCAACCACCCCAGGGCATTGGGGCCGATCAGCACCCCGGCCAGCAACAGCCCCACCAGATCCGGCAGACCCAGGCGGCGGATCAGCGGCGGCACCAGCACGCTGATGGCCAGCAGCAGGGCAAAGGTGCCAAGCGGGCTCTGAGCCAGAAACGGGGCCATCGGGCTCAGGCCTCGCCCCCGCCCTTCCAGCCCGCCAGATGCGAGGCCGCCCGGGAGCGGGCCAGGGCGCGGGCGGCGGGCAGGGCCGGCTCCAGACGGGCCGAGCTGAACGGCGGCAGGGTGCGGCTGCGCAGCCAGGCCCCCCAACGGAATTCATGGAACGGGATCAGCGGTGCCGCCTCGACCACCTTCTCCTTCTTCAGCTTCCAGACCAGGCTGCGGTAAGGATCATCGTGGAGCCCCAGGAGCGTGGCGGGCAACACAGCCGGGTTGAGTGGTCCCAGCCCGCGGCCGTCATAGAGGTAGAGCCAGCCGCGGCGGTGGAGTTCCTCCAGCACCACGCTGCGTTCGTCGCTGGCGACATCCAGCGCCACATAACCAAAGGCCTTCGCTTGCGGCTGCAGTTCGGCCAATGCCCGCAAGCGGTGGTGGCGATCCACCATCCACACGGCGCCACTGCGGCTGCGCACCAGTGGCACGGGCTTGCTGCCCAGGTAGGCGCGTTGCTGGCTGGGGCTGTCGCCCTTGAAATCGCTGATGCGACTGCTGACCTCGGCCAGACCCACGCACAGCTGGGTGGGCTGCAGGCTGAGAATCGGGAGCTCGATCAACGCGTGGCCCTTGGCCGGAGGCGGCAGAGGCTGGTAGGGGGGCAGGCGAAGCGCCATGGCTTCAACGAAAGCCCCCGAATCCTCGCCCAGATCAGCACCTGGCAGGGATCACCCCTGACTCAGCAGGGCACCCAGGCCGATCTGATGCAGGATCCCCTGGCCGGTGAGGGCCTCGGTGAGCACCCCGATCACAAAGCCGAGCATGGCGGCACGGCCATTGAAACGCTCGGCAAAGCGCAGCTGCTCGGCATGGATCTGGGCTGCAGCGGCGTTTTCGAACCAACGCTGATCTGCCTGGGCGGCGCGTGACATGACGATGCGTAGCAACTCCGGGCAATTGTAACGATTTCTTTAGGAGTGTTGACCTGTGGGATTCCGTGAATACCGAACAAAGGCCTTCGGGGGGAAGGGCCGGCATAAGGTTCGGACTGAACCTGGCGCCCATGGCCTTCGACATCGCCTCCTTGACTGCCAGCGCCGACGGTCCGATCGGCGTGATGATCTGCGGCCATGGCAGCCGCAACCGCCTGGCGGTGGGCGAATTCGCCGCCCTGGCCGAGCGGGTGCGCCAACGCCTGGCGCCGCTGCCGGTGGAGTACGGCTACCTGGAGTTTGCCCGGCCGATCCTGCGCGATGGGCTTGAGAGCCTGCGCGAGCAGGGGGCGCGCCACGTGCTGGCGGTGCCGGCGATGCTGTTTGCCGCCGGGCACGCCAAAAACGACATCCCCTCGGTGCTCAACACCGTTGCCGCCGAAACCGGCCTGCGCATCGACTACGGCCGTGAGCTGGGCGTCGATCTCAAGATGATCCAGGCGGCCGGGGCGCGGGTGCGCCAGGCCCTCGAGCAGGCCGATGCCGACGACCGCAGCGCCGGGCGCGCGCCAATCCCCCTGCACGACACGCTGTTGGTGGTGGTGGGGCGGGGCTCCTCGGATCCCGATGCCAACTCCAACGTGGCCAAGGTGACGCGCATGCTGGTCGAGGGCTTCGGCTTCGGCTGGGGCGAGACCCTCTATTCAGGCGTGACCTTCCCGCTGGTGGAGCCGGGCCTGCGCCATGTGGTGCGTTTGGGCTTCCGGCGCATCGTCGTCTTTCCCTATTTCCTGTTTTCAGGGGTCTTGGTGAGCCGCATCGTGGCCCACAGCCAGCGGGTGGCCGCGGATCACCCCGAGATCGACTTCTGCTCGGCGTCGTACCTGGGGGATCACCCCTTGGTGGTCGACACCTTTGTGGAACGGGTCCACGAAGTGGTGGCCGGCGACACCGCCATGAACTGCTCCCTGTGCAAGTACCGGGCCCAGGTGCTCGGCTTTGAAACCGAGGTGGGCGCCCCCCAGCACAGCCACCATCACCACGTGGAAGGCCTGTGCGAGAGCTGCACCCTCTGCGAGAACGAATGCACCGGTGCCTGCCAGAGCGATGGCGTGCCGATCCCCCTGGCAGGCCAGGAGCCTCACAGCCACAGCCATAGCCATAGCCACAACCATGGCCACAAGCCCGAGCACGCGCATGCGCACGACCATGCCCATGACCACCAGCACGATCACAACCCCGCCGCCGAACCCCATCACCACACCCCCTACCCCCACGCCGAGCACCCACTGGGGCCTGTGACCTTGCGACGCCAGGGCCGCGATGAACAGAGCTGACAGCAGAAGCTGAAGTTTTTCGGGCGATCTGCGCTGCCTTGCGCGTCTCAGAGCGGCGCGGGTCTCAAGGGATTCACGGGCATTAGCCCTGCTGATCGTTGCCGGGTTTCCCCATGGCAGCGGTGTTTTCCCCAGTTCGCCAGCGTTTTTTTCCACAGCGGAAATCGATCCGCCTTTGCTGCAGCGGCACAGCTGTGGAATCGATGGAAGCGTTCATTCCCGCTTGACAGCGGCGCCCGCCTTGACCAATGGGCCGTCGTGGTTGCCACAGCGGCGCCAGGACGCCAGCGCCAGCGGCC
>Ga0194118_10003927_pt1 | contig 16755 bp, 20 predicted proteins | sample TA2MahsurfametaG_2_FD_148662 | JGI IMG/M metagenome (GOLD analysis project Ga0194118, IMG submission 148662) | Freshwater microbial communities from Lake Tanganyika, Tanzania - TA2015013 Mahale N5 surface | ecosystem: Environmental > Aquatic > Freshwater > Lake | place: Tanzania: Lake...
GCATTAGAAAGAGCTACTGATAAAGATGTATCTCCAGAAAGACGTTGTGATACTTCTGTAGAAAGACCATTATTAAGAGCAGTAGAAAGAGCTACTGATAAAGAGTTATCTCCAGAAAGACGTTGTGATACTTCTGTAGAAAGACCATTATTAAGAGCAGTAGAAAGATCTACTGATAAAGAGTTATCTCCAGAAAGACGTTGTGATACTTCTGTAGAAAGTGAATCATATACTTTAGAAAGAAATGACGGGTCTCCTGATAATGCAGTAGCTATTTCTACTAAAGTATCAAGCGAAGATACCAATGTTTCATTATTGCCAGTAATATTCTGTATAGCAATCGACAATGATTCGTCGCCTGACAAGAGTGCTCGTGATAAAGACATATCGCTAGATATTCGATTCGAGATTTCACTCTCAATAATTGTTGATAACGAATTATCGCCAGCCATTCTTAATGTAGATAAAGACATATCGCTTGAAATACGATTTGACGATTCAGATGAAAGCTCACTAGCCCCATTTAACAATTGATTTGCCACACTGACAAACCACGACTGATTATATTTCCGAGCCATTATAACATATAATAATAATTAATTCTTAAAAAATAAATTAAATAACATATTATTACTAAATAATTATCTTAATACTATTTTCTATATATATATATATATATATATATCAATAATTTATGCTGTGATTATGGAGTAAAATTTTTATCTAAAAATGCTTAAAACATTTTTATTAGAAAATATAATACTAAATATTTGTTTTTTTTATAAATTATTAGTTATAACAAAAAATTTAACAATCATTTGATTCAAATATACACGTTTTTCTTTCTGGACTTATATTATAAACTTCAAACATAGATTTATCTAACATATTTTTATTAAATACTTCATATAAAAAATTATAAATGTATTTTTGTCCTAATGAACCATTTATTCCTGGGATATGTAAAAAAAATGTAGATAAACCACATAACTCAACAAAAGATGGTGTATCTTTCAGTTGAATATTATGATTATATAAACTTCCATTTACAAATCCAGTTGATGTATGTAAAAAATTTGCATCATAATCTAAATAAACAAGTTCTGGAAATTGATTTGCATAGTTGCAAAATCCTAATTGGTCATCTTCAAAATTATTATCTATTAACCATTTAAAAGCTTTTTTTAAAAGAGATGCTTTACCAATAATCAAACCAGCGTTTAAATATTTGCGATATGGTAAATCATCTTGTTTTTTATAAAATTTCCAATAATTATCTAGAGGGATACCTTGGAAAAACTTGAAAGGATCTTTTGCGAGAGCGTTTGAAATTTGTTTATCTGTCCAATTAATATGACTTGCTAAAAATAGTTCAGAACTTATTATAATTTGAGTATTAATAATGTCTTTAATATTTTGAATGAAAAAGTCAGGTTTTTTTAAACAGAAAACATCTCTAGCATCAGATAATACAACAATTTTATTATCATTTAATAGTTCTAATTCTTTATAATATCCATTAATTCTATCTCGAAACCCATTCCATTTACTTCCTTGTCCAGTGAACATGTGTTGCCAATTATTTTTTTCCATTGTTTTTTTAAATAGTTCAGAATTTTTATTAGATATATCATTTTCATACGATATTACAAGAGGTATATCAAGATTATCAAAATCAATATTATCAATATGTGATTCATTTGGAATATTTTTGTTTATGACAAATAAAATATCATCATATCTATTTTTAATATGCCTTAGATCGTATATGTGAATATATTTTTGCAAATGATAAGGAGTAATTTGCTTTAATTTTTCTATCCAAGATATATCTTGAACATCTTCAATAACTAAAATTCCATTAGATGTCAATAATTTAGAATATATCTCAATACATTTACATTGAGACTCTAATGTATGTGTTCCATCATCAATAATAACATCAAATAAAATGTTATTTTCATTAAACGGTTTGACAAAATCTATATTATATGCATCAGAATTACAATATGTTTTAATTTTTTCATCTTTTAAAATAATATCAAATACTCTATCTTCTGAAAGTTTATCTGCGGCATGGATTGTAGCATTTTGAAAATACATTTTCCATAACAATATACTTCCACCGTTTTTTATATCAAAATTACCTATACCTATTTCTAGAATATTTTTTGCCTCATTACGAATTGGTGCAAATAATTTATTATATAAATCAAAGTAAGAATGTGTTGTATTTTTATCAGTATAATATAAATTGGTGTCAATTAAATCTTCCAATAGATATTCGTTTGTATTTACAAATATATCAGATTTAAAATGTATATTTCCTGTAGCAAGGACAAATTTGCTGCCATAAAATATATTGTTTCCTATCAAATATAAATTATAATTCCAATCTGTACTATAATTAAAGCCATTATTATAAAAATAATCTATTAATTTTTCACACCCTTTTTTAGTGACAATATATGCTAAAGATGCAGGATTTACAAGATAACCAGTTTTAGTATTCCAAGTTTTATATTGATACACAAATTTGGTAACTTTTTTATCAATAATGTCATTGTCAACCATGCCACTATCTAAATCATAAGGTTCAAATTCATGGTTTATAGCTGTATAATGCATTCCTATATTAATTATTTCTGCATTTAAAGGAATGTCTTGCATTATTAAATCAATATAATCTGTAAAATTTTTTTTTAAAACAACGTCATCTTGCATTATAATTATATAGTTATAATTTCTCTTTTTCATCTCAAGTAAAATGTTAAAATGACTTAATTGATTTGCCATTAATTTTTTTTTAATAATAAAAGGTATTAATAATTTAACATTAAATTCAGCATTTTTAAACATTTTTAATTCTTCTTCTGTGAAGACATGGGTAGTTCCATTAATTGCCGAAAATCTCTCGATTTTATCAAATTGAATAGAATGTATATTACACTGATTATAAAAATGTTCAAGTCGTTCAGTTCTTTCGTCTAAATTAATAAGAAATAATTTATCAATTAGGTCCATAATTAAGTTATACAATTTAATTTATAAATTTAATCTTATATTTAAAAAATATATTTAAAAATATAATATAATCTCAAAACTATTTAAAGACAAATTTATAATATAAATTGGTGGGTAGGGACCTACTGTTTTGGTTTTGCATTCGTTAGGTGTATGATTCTAGGTATTATGCGCGCATATTATACACTTATTAGGTGTTTCCCGGATGAGCTCTATTTTCAGTCAGAGTAATTTGCCTTTAAAAATTTGGTGTATCGATTTTTTTTATTTTTTGTATGAAGCGTAGTAGTTTGAAGCATAGTATAAAATAATTGAATTATAATAAATTATTTTAGAAGTGTAGTAGTTTAGTTAGGTATTGCGTCCTCCGTAAAATGTTTGAGCTGTAGTTCACATAAATTTATTCTCTCGTAACTGGGTGATTTTATATTGATAATCATAAAAAGAATAAATTTTGGAGTTTGAGCGCCTTTGTATTTTATTTAGTGTTTAGTATATTGTTTATAGTGAATTGTGTGGTCCTCTATAAAGTTTATTTATAAAATTAGGCAAATTATCAAGAGGTGTGTAATGTGACGACGTTAACATCCACCAAAATTATCTCTATTCCCGCCACAATGCGAATGTGGTTCAATGGTAGAATGCCTGCTTGCCAAGCAGAAGACCAGGGTTCGATTCCCTGCTTTCGCATATAACACGGATATAAGTCAATGGTAGACTATGTGACTTCCAATCACACAATCTGGGTTCGATTCCCAGTGTCCGTATATTTTTGTGCCTTCTTAGCATAGCGGTATTGCGTTAGCCTTGTAAGCTAAAGGTCCTGGGTTCGATTCCCAGAGGAGGCTTTAATTAATTATTTCATTTTTTGAAATACTTAATTATAAATTTAGCTCAAATTATTATTTTATAAACTACATATATATAAAATGGCAGGTAGATCAAAGGTTATGAGATTAAAACAATCAATCGTAAATAATATTGACGCACATACTTTTTCTGGACCAATGAAAAGTGGAACTGCACCTAGTATTGGGGTAACTCGTAATTATTGGTATAATTATGTTACACAATGTAATACAAACCCTAATCAAATTAAAAAGAGTTATGATAATATGGTTTTCTTAAATATTAATCCAGCTCAAACTCCAGTTAGCGCAGGATTCAGACCAACTACTAATTATAATTATTCGTATAATGCTCCAAGAAATGTTGCATTTTATGATGCTAACACAAAATATGACAATCATTATTACAGACCACGATATCCTATTCAACAACCATTATTTAATTCACCAAATATTGAGCCTTCAAGACATATGACAGGATTTGCATCTAGACCTTATTAGACTCACCATTTGTTGTAAAATAGTCGCCTAATGCGGAATTCTTTGCAAAACCTTCCATGCTATCATTATCATTACAGCTGCTTTTATCTAATAATTCCGGCAATCTCTTTTTTTCAAATACTGGTTTTGGGAAAAATGCTTCATTAACTGGATTAATTTTTTTTGTTAAAGGTGTATCAATTTGTGTCTCTACATTAGTTGCGGTTCGTTTTGAACACATAGTTTTCTCAACTTCTCTAAAAAATATATGTTTATACAAAATAGCCATCGCAAATGCATCAGCCATAACAATATAAATAGAATACTTAAAGAATACATTTAAGAAAGTATGTTCACAACCAAGTGTTCCAACATATGAATAAAAAAGTGTATATGAAACTACTCCAGTTAAAAAAGTGGCAAGATTTCTATGTTGTGGTTCCATGTTTGGAGTGAAATTCTTTAATATATTATGGATTATATAACAAATCATAATATAAGCTAAATAAAGTTTATTTTACGATTTTAAACGAATTAAGCTGACTGCAAATTTAAATTAGTCAAGTCGTTTTTATATTTTTGCTCTCCATTATTCACATCTATTGTAAGAAAATTAAAATATGTTTCAGCAGGTAGATTAGGATTACTAGTTGTTATAATTTAAACAAGGATAAAATCCATTAGGATTATATAAAAATCTATTATACTGACCCAATGTTTTATAACAAGGATAGCAATTATTTACACCATCTTTATTACAAATAGTCGCTAACCTATTTTTTGCTCTTCTATTTGCAATACTTGAAGCACCTACTCCACCTTGTCCAGGTTTGTATTTATTATATAAATATTGGTTAGTATTTGTAGTTGAATTACCTCCTGCAGCAAATTTAGTGGAGCGTCTTCCACCTACTCCAACATTTTTCTTGTATAAAAATCCAGGAAAATTAGTAGTACTTCCGTACCAAAATTGTCCATTTGAATTACTTCCATTTCCGAAACGTCCTGACATTTATATATACTAAACAAATAATTTAAAAATTTAATTTAAAATAATATATGTCAGAAGTTGAGTATACTCAATTAATCGATTTAATAGATGCTAATCCAAACATTGTAGAAAACATTAAAGAACAATATTTACTTCTTCTCTCTGAGTTATCATCAACAACTTATCTAGAAACAGAAATCTTCTTAAAGAATGTTGTGAGAATAAGTAAAATGGGAATAATTATTGTTGGTGTTATACATGACACATCAAATAATAGTATTGAAATTATTGCTTCTGGAACTATTATTGTTGAACCTAAAATAATAAGAGGAGGTAAAAACGTTGGTCATATTGAAGACATTGTTGTAGCTAAACATATGAGAGGTAAAGACATAAGTCAGAAAATATTAGGAATCTTAAAACTAGTAGCTAGAGAGAATAATTGTTATAAAGTTATATTGGATTGTGATGACTCAATAAAAAATGTTTATGTAAAGAATGGTTTAAATATAAAAGGTGTTCAAATGGCTGAATATTTTAACTGAAAGAATATTTTAACTGAAAGAATATTTTAACTGATTTCATATAATAGTTCGCCTTTCTCTCGATAACATCTGCAAATAAAGCAAGTTTGAACTGTTCCTAAATAATGATTATAGTTTTTACTACAGAATGTAGGTAATTTAAAATCTTTTGTCAACCAAAAGTCTTCTAATTTATCTAATTCATTGTCATCTTTAAAATTATAAGAGAAATAGCTAGAACGATATCTTTGTTCAAATTCCGGATGACCAAGACAGCATCTACACATTGGACATCTAGCATTAGATAAATAAGCTGTCGATAGCCACTTAGTCTCAATATATTTAAATAAACATTTTTTATGGAAGGTATGACCACAATTTGTAAGAAACGCAGTTTTTTTTGTAAATATTTGCTCATAACATATAGGACATTCTTCTCCAGGTTTTATATAACATTTTATTTTTAGATTACATGGCACATATTGGTCACCTATTGTAAAAGGTCTGACTTCTTGTTTTAAATGACAATAGCAGTCGTTACTCCAGCAATCTTGGCATTCTTCGATACAATTTTTAAGTTTGCAGTCATGATAATAACGCGAATTACGTTCATATAAATAAAATACATCTTCTACAGTCGTCATTTGATAATAAGTTTTATAATTATTATCAGATTAATTATTTGAATCAATTTTATTAAGTTAATATTTTTGTTTTTCTTCAAGCCTTTTTAATCTTCTTTGCTCATTGTATAAGTCTCTTTTTTCTTTTTTGAGTTTTCCCTTTTCTTCTTGAATCACTTTTTGTTGTTCTTGCCATTCTGGAGTTTGTTCAAGTAAAGCTTGTTGTTTTAATTTTTCTTCTTTTAATGCGGCGGTTTTAAGTTTTCTCTTTTCCTTCAAAATTTCTTTATTTTTTTCTATCCATTCCTTTTGCCATTGTTGATGTTTTTCTTTATTTTTTTCTCTATATTCTTTCGTTTTTTCATAAATTTCTGCTTTATGTTCAGCGCGATATTTTTTCATTTGTTCCGCAATAACTTCTTTATGTTCTTCCTTGTATTTTTTGGTTTGTTCTTTAAGTAATTCTTTGTTTTCTTGTCTGTATTTTTCAGTAATAGCATTTTTTTTTGCTTTCCGTTCGTCTTCGGTTATATAGGCATTTAACATATTTAAATTTGCGTTATGTTGTTTAATTAATTCTTGTTCTCTCATTCTCGCTTCTAATTTTGTTTTTCCGTTAAATTTTTCAAGCTCAACCATTTCCCATTCATCCCAACCTCCATTTTCTCTTATAACTTGATATAGTTTAATATGTGATTTACTATGATTTGTGTTTATACAAGGCAATTTATGTTGACTTTTTCGAAAATTAAAATTATTGGTATGACCTACATAACAATATTTTAATTCAGCATTTTTAGGACTGAGTTTATACATAACATAGTTGTCAATATCAGATGACGAATCTATCAATGGATATTCTTCTTCCATTCTATACATATTTATATAATTTATCTTTAAATTATTATTCATATAAATATATCAATTTTATTAAGAAATCTTTCTAGTAGGAATATCGCTAGCAACAATGTAAATAGAGTTCTCAGTAATAATAATATACTCTGTTCCTGACTTATAAAATTTTTGAATAGACGATGTATACTCGTCTTCACTCTTAACTAGCAATTTCTCACCTGATTCTCTAGCCCCAACAAGAGCTTTTTTGTCAAGAGAAGGAGCCCAATAATCTAACATAATTGGTTTATCATCAACGATAGCAAGTTTACTGGCATGTTTCATAGTTACATCAGACGGTAATCTATAATTAAAAGGTGCCGAGGCTGTTCCGGTCTCTGTCTTTTGTGCTGGTTTTTGAAATTCAGACATATTTATATAATTTAATAATATTAGTCTTTAAATACTTATATATTAAAAGTATTTTAATTTAAATATTTTAAGATATAAATAATATAATGAAAAGTCTTGCAACTAAAGAAATTAATTATTCATTGCATAATAGTGAAAATTATAAAAAGGAATTAGATTTTGAAATTTCGGACGTAGTAGAAAAAATTTCACAATTATTTATGGATTATTTTAAATTTATAACAGAAAATATCAAATTAAAAAAAACAAACTTCTCTCGGTTCATTATAATAAGGGGGTTAGATACAATTGTAAATGTTTTAAATTATATTTTGCTTTACACAAAAAATATTGATTTAGCATATTTTCATTGCCAAAAGGCATTTTATTTTTATGTTGAATTTGTAGGTCAAATTTCAGAAGATGAAAAAATGTTTTTGCAATTGAGTTCGAGGGATGCAACTACTTATGTCTATAAAAAAACTATTTATGAAATTGATTCAGAGCTTAAAAAAAAAAATGAAGATATATCTGATTATACGCGTTTAAAATTAGACATAATAAATGTATATATTGATTTATATAAAACATTATTACTTAAAATAGTGAATAATGATTTTACGGATGCAAAAAATATTGAAAAAATAGAATTAATTTATAAAAAATTAAATACTTTGACTGATAAATCAAATATTAAAAAGTTAAACGAAATTATAGAATTATTATATTATCATATTGAAAATTGTGAATATTTTTTTGATGTAAATGTATTACTAGTTAAAAAATTTATAAAGAACCAAGAATTAATAAATAATTGTTCTGATAAAATTTTATTTGAAGATTTTAAAACCAAATTAGATGAACATCCTGATAGATTTATTAGCTGGTTCATGATGTAAACTCTACGATAACATTTTTCCTACGAACTTTTTTAGTTTTATCTTTCACAACAAATACAGCATTTTCGTCTCCAGCCGAATATTTTTGACAAATATTTTTATATTCGTTGTTAAGAATAATCTTTAAGAAATCGTAAATTATCATTAGAACATTTTCATCACATTTGCCTACAATTAATACGCTTCCAGTGCGGAAAATCATAAACGAAACTTCCTTAACATTTTTATATAGATGTTTGTTTTCTTCTGAAATTTGACAACCATTCTGCACACCAATATCAGGGTTATAATAAAACTTGCATTGAATTCCCGGATATGAGCATGGATCATAAATCGCTTGAATATTATATTTTTTTGTTAAAATTTCAAATAACTCATCACGATTGATGAAGAAGCCACAGTTGAAATTAGAATTAATAAGTACAGTTTCTTCTGAATCAGTTTTATATTCAAGTTTAGAATCCACATAAGGTTGAAGCGTTTTTACAACTTCGGTCAATATCAACTGAAATGTCGTTTCATTTTGTATTCCAGGTATTTCAAGTTTTCCTGTATTAAAAACCTTTACATGAAATTCCTTAAAAATGTTTTCGATTTTCATACGTAAAATGATAACGAAACAATTATAAAATGCGCTCTTCTTCTTGCAACGATAACTTAAGATATCCTTCTTGGAAATTCCGATACTGATTTTACGAATATCTTTAAATTTAATTCGACCAGCTGGATTGTCAATGTGAGTTATAACATGTTCTTCAAAATAAGGTTCATCTTTGATTTTATCTTGTATAAATTCAAGCTCTTCTTTAGAAGCAGAATTAAATTTCATCTGTTTTTTAATGACACCATTGATTGGTGTGGAATATGATATAACAGGCACGTTCCAAAATATAGACTTCAAGTCAATAGTTTTATTTAAATAAGCTATTTTAGTTTTAGTGCTAATATAAATATTAGTAGCTTTAGGAGCAAAAGTATCAAAATCCATAATTAAATTAGCAGAAACAAATTCTTCAGCATTTTTTTTCAATAAATCGTCTAGCTGAAAAGATTCTTCTTCCTCTGATGATATATCATCATTCGTGTATTCTGATGATATAAAATTTTCCCATTCTTGGTCGATGTTCATTGTTATAGACATACAATATAAAGGCGAAGTGTCTTTATATTCTTTATATTAATTTTATTTCAATTATTTTCTTTAATATATAATATAAAGAATGATAGCAAGCAATCAATACGTCATCCGTGAAAGGAGCATTCCAATTCCTATTAAGCAAAACTTAACTACATCCATGAAGATAAATACACCAAAAGGAGAGTATAGTCTTAAGCAAAATTTTTTCGATCCGTCGAAATCATCTCCACCTAACGAGTTTATGATTAAATTACATATGAGAATGAATAAATATTACACGGATAATGATGATAGTCTTGATATTAAACAATTAACATGAGTATTTATATTTTGATTTTGAGAATGCATCAAATTTTCTACAAAATTTAAAAACTTATTATTAACATATTTAGGATACGTTTTAATAATATAATTTAGGAAATCTTTAATTATATTTTTTTTATCGATATTATAGTTTATACTTATTGAATGTATATAATTACCAACATTTTCTATTTTCTCTCTATCTGATATTTTTTTAAGTAGTTCTTCCCATATTTCGTTGTCAATAATATTGAGTGATTCACTTTCTAGATTTTGATTTGATTGCATAAAATTTATCATACTTCTTATGTCAGATTTATAAAGTTTTTGAATACAAGAAAGAGTTTTATGAGATAGATTAAGCTTTTCTGACACTGAAATATTATTTAAAAATTTTATAATTTCTTCTTTTGGCAGCTGATTAAATCGTAATCTAATAAATTCATTTTGTAATCCCTCATCTATTTTGCTAATATAATTACAGATTAAGCAAAATCTTACATTGCTTGTATAATTTTGTAATAAATATCGCAAAGCTTGCTGAGCATTTTTCGTCATATAATCAACTTCATCCAATATAACAAACTTCATTCCATTATTAAATAATGGTTTAGAATTAACAAAAAAATTAATTTGATTTCTTATGATGTCAATACCTCTTTCATCAGATGCGTTTAAATGTATTATTAAATCTTTATTTCTAACTCCCATTTTTTCTTGATATGCGTTTATAAGATTAATAATAGTAGTTGTTTTGCCTGTTCCAGCTGGTCCATAAAATAATAAATTTGGAAAATAAGACATTTCTATTATATTATGTAAAATTTGCTTATTTAAGGGATCTAATACAATATCCTCTAGATTTTTTGGCCTATAAAGTTCTACCCATACATATCCAGTGTTCATTATTTATATTTATTTTATATCTTTATACTTTAATTTTATTTACTTTTAAAAATGAAATAAAAAATATTAAAGATATTTAATGAACAATAGTATTATGTCTAATCCATCTGATAGTAGCCACGGTTATCTCGAAATTATTATTGGTCCGATGTTTTCCGGTAAGACATCGCGTTTGGTTGAAATATATAATCAATGTAAATTTTGCGATATTCCTGTTGCTGCGATTAATCATGATATAGATAATCGATATGATGAAGAACTAATGTCAACACATGATAAAATTAAAATTCCTTGTATAAAAACAAATAAGCTTAGTAATATCTGGAAACCCGATATTAAAGGATTTTCCGATAACAGATTTAATAATACTCAAGCAAGCGGAAATTGTTTAATTATTAAGTATTCTAAAGTTATTTTAATTAATGAGGGTCAGTTTTTTGATGACTTATACGAAGTAGTAAATGATATGATTAATCATGGAAAACAAGTTTATATATGTGGATTAGATGGAGACTTCGAGAGAAAAAAATTTGGACAAATGTTAGATTTAATACCATTATGCGATAAGGTAGAAAAATTGACATCTTTATGTTCATTATGTAAAAATGGAACTAAAGGCATCTTTTCAATGAGATTAACTTCTGAAAAAGAACAAACTATCGTCGGTTCAGAAAATTATATTCCAGTATGCAGAGAATGCTACCAAATGAAAAACCATGAATTTAGAAATGCAATCTCATAAAATATATATAAAAACAATTTAAATTGAAAATTATACTTAAAGTATAATTCTTATGTCAAACAAATTAGGACAATTTGAAGAAAATAATACGACTGTTGCAGCAAAAAAACGAGGAAGAAAATCAAAAAAGGAAATTGAAGAAGCTCAGAAATTGTTGAATAAAAACTCCAATAATTTTGACGATACTGTAGTAGACAATATTGTTGTTAAATTTGAAGAACCTCAAACAGTTGCTAATGATGGTATGAGTTGTATTAATGAAGTAATCAATTCTGACAATTACCTTGAAAATGATAATGATGGTGATAATCCAACTCATGATAATAACTCACAGCATTTATCGTCAGAAAAACTAGTTGCAAAAAAGCGCGGACGCAAACCAAAGGGAGGAAAAATTATACAGCAAATCATACCTTTAAATAATATTAAAGAAACCAAGCCAAACGTGATTTTACATTTGAAGTGTTGTTTAAAAGATTTAAACATATCTAATTTATTTGGCTCAAATCTAGATGGCTATTCTTTTTCTCATCATAATAATCTCTTTTTTGACCATATCAATAATGAAAATAATAATATTATTAATGCTTCATCGAAATTATCTGAATATGAAGATGATATTGACTCTACTGATTATGATGCTAATATGTCTAAGAATAAGGATAGTGATATTAGAGAGATTTGGAAGAAGCTAAAAATACTGGAACATAATCTTCATATTAATAACACAGACAACAAAAAATCAGCGTGTTTCTGGGATACGTGCGAATTTGATAATCCCCCCGTGTATATACCAAAGCATTTTATGAATGACACATATCAAGTGTACGGATGCTTTTGTAGTCCAGAATGCGCTGTAGCTCATTTAATGGAAGAGAATATTGACAGCTCTATTAAGTTTGAACGTTATCAGCTTATGAATCATATTTATTCTAAGGTATATAACTATTCCAAAAACATAAAACCTGCGCCTAATCCATATTATATGTTGGAAAAGTATTATGGCAATTTAAGTATTCAAGAATTTAGGTCATTATTACGCAATGAAAGATTATTTTTAGTGGTAGATAAACCTTTGACGCGTGTAATGCCGGAACTTCATGAAGATAATGATGATTTTATCATTAACAATAAAATTATACCAACTAATAATATCAAATTAAGAAAGCTGCAAAAAAAACAAACAAAAATTAATATATTAAGCGAACGTTTTGGACTTACTCAAAGTTAGAATAATATAGTATTACCTATTATACAATATTATTTTATTAGGTTATAATATGAATAACGTAGATAATACTGAACAATGTACGTTATATTCAATTATCCAATATATATCAGAAAATTTTATTGGATTATTATTGCTTATTTTAGCTTTTTTTATTATATACGTCGTGGATCACGTTAATCGTTTAAATTCTATATTATTTGCTCCACCTCTTCCTGTTCAAATAAAAGTTAAATCTAAGAAATAGAAACATCATATAATCCATCTTCATAAAGACATTATATACTATACTTATACAATTTTTTTTACTTCTCCTTTATCTACCCTTTCACGGTAGTCTTTCATTGCACCGTCTAAATGCCCTCTTAATTGTTTATAAATTGCCTGATTTACAGAAGCAATTTTTGGTGGTGCTTTTTTTTCAGTAATACCGAAATAATCTTTAACAACGGCCATTTCATCGTAATTAAATTGTCCTAATTTCTCTCTAGCCTTCTCTTCTGTATAGTCAGTTTGCCTTAAAACTTTCTGAACTTTATCCGCAATTTGGTCTGTTTCAACTAAAGGAATATTGTCCATATATGAAATAGATAAATTATTTTTTAAATCATATTAAACGAATTGTTATATATTAAAGTATCTAAGAATGCAAGAGACTAAGAGGGTTCGTTTATTTAATATCAAGCCTATTATTCATGACGTTGAAGAAGTAATTCAAAAAGGATTAAATAAATTACTAGTTAATTATATTGAAAGACATGAAATGTTAGAAAAAACACATCAACAATTAATGCAATTACCATCGATTGTAGAAGAATTAAATGAAAAAAAGGGAAAAACTGGGGTAAATGATTCTGAATATGAAGATGATGATGAAACTGAACAATTTACAGAAGAGCATAACATTTTTCATGATAAGCTTTCAAGTCTAGAAAATAAATTACAACGAATGGAAAAGAATTATGACACTATTATTCCTATATTGGATAAGCTTGTAAATAAAATTACAACTTTGAATGATGAGGTTAAAGAGCTTAAACATGGAGAAATAAAACTTGAAGATACTACTGTGCATACTACAGATATTATTGAAAAATCATCTGTTGTTAAAACAAGTGAAAATGAAAATATTGAAATTCATATTGAAGAACCTTCCGAAGAGCTTCAAGAGGAAGATATTTCTGATGACGAGGTTGATGTGAATCCTTTATTAATTACATGTTCAACAATTACTCTGAAGAAAGAAGTAACTGAAGAAAAAGTTGAAGCTGAAGAAGTAATTGAAGAGGATGAAGAACTTTCGGTTGAAGAAGAACTTGGTATTGAAGAAGTATCTAAAGAAGATGTTATTAATTGTGAAACAAACCAACCATTATTTTTGACATCTCCATCAGTGAAAGACGAAGAAAAAGAAGAATCTGCTGAAGAAGATGAAGTTGAAGAAGAACCTGCTGAGGAAGAAGTTGCTAGTATTGAAACTGAAACCAAGGAAGAAGTTGAAGATGAATCTGCTGAGGAAGAAGTTGCTAGTGTTGAAACTGAAACCAAGGAAGAAGTTGAAGATGATGAAGTTGCTAGTGTTGAAACTGAAACAAAGGAAGAAGTTGAAGAGGAAGATGAAGATATTTTTGAAATCGAAATTGATGACAAAACTTACTGCACAAATGATGACGAAAATGGATTTATATGGGAACTCACTGAAGAAGGCGAACAAGGCGATAAGGTTGGATATTTAAAAGATGGAGAGCCTTTCTTCTATGCAGATGAAAATTAAATCTATATTTAACAGTAGAAATAAAATATAAATATATTATAAATGATAAATTTATGTGCACCAGCTATAATATATTTAATATTCTCAATTACTCAAATACTTATTGATACATTTAAGGGTCTATACAATACTGCATTTATGAAAGTTATCGTGACTATAACTGTTACATTATTATTAAACATATTATGTGAACAAGGATTAAGTGTTGTGTCATGGATTATCGTATTTATTCCGTTTATTCTGATGACAGTAATTGTAAGCATGTTATTATATGTTTTTGGTCTAGATGCAGCAACCGGAACTCTCAATTACCAATGTGACGGTACAAGCTCTACGACTAATTGTGGAAATAATATAACTATAGATGCTTTAGGAAATATTATTATTTATGATCCAGAATATAATGCAAGAATTAATCCTGTTTATTACCGTTCCCCAAATATTATAGTCCCTAGTCCAACAGCAAATGATAATACAAGTCAACCAAATTATAAAGTAATTCCAACTACTTCTAGTAGTCCCGCTTACCAAAGCTAGAGCGAGCCGTTTGGATAAAATATTTATAAAATCACTTAAATAGATATCATTATTAAATGTATTAATAATGATAAGTTATTTTTTGAATTCTTTTATTATTGGCGCTTTACTTGCAGATATGCTAGAGAGAAGATTCCCAGAACAATTCCATAATTTTATAGTCAGTTTATCTTATAATTGTATTTATTATTATGGTAAATTGCAAATATTTTTTATTAAATATATTGAAACAAATCCTCTTTATTTAAAAGTAATTGATGCAATCAAAACTAAAACTAAAAATACATCTACTAACAATCAATTAGAAATTTTATTTATTAAGGACAATCATCATTACAATGTTCCTATTGATTTGCCTGACTTGATTATTACAACTGATACATCAAAAAAACCTGTATCAAAAAGAATTACATATAACAGTTCGTATAAGGATCTATCTTTTGCGGAATCAGACATTAATTTTATACTTGTTGAATTTGTTGTTGGAGAGAAAACGTATAAAATTGATTTGAAAACAGATGAATATAACTACTATATGATTGGTAATGAATTTACAAAAAATTTTTTCATTTATTATATTAACGAACACTTATTATCAAAATATGAACAACATGACTTAGATAAGAATGACAAATACTCACTCAAAATTATAGATAATAATGTAATTAGTCATATGTTAGTCTTTACTGATAAAAATGAAAGCATTGAGTTAGATAAAGATGGTTATAAATTGAATATATATAAATCATTCTAATAATAAATATTAAATATATATTTAAAAACAATTTAAAAAAAAATTGAGATAATTAAATACGATATGTTATCCCAGCATACAGATACAATGGAAACAGCAACTTCGAGTTCAGAACAAGAATTTCATAAGTTGTCCGATAAGTGGACACTATGGGCACATTTGCCACATAATACTGATTGGAGTTTGAAGAGTTATATTCCTATTTCTACATTTACAACAGTTGAAGAAACTATTGCAGTTACTGAATCTCTGCCACCTCAGCTTGTAGAAAATTGTATGTTATTTATGATGAAAGAAGGGATTACTCCAATGTGGGAAGATAAGAAAAATAGAGATGGAGGTTGTTTCTCTTATAAAGTTTTGAATAAAAATGTTCCCAAAGCTTGGACTGATTTAACATATAGAATTGTTGGTGGTTCTATTAGTAACGGTATGCCATTTGTTAATAGTGTTACTGGGATAACAATTTCGCCAAAGAAAAATTTCTGCATCATTAAGATTTGGATGACTAATTGTAATCATCAAAATCCAGCTGTAGTTGCTCCTGTGAAAGGTTTGCAATCTCAAGGATGTCTTTTTAAGAAACATACGCCAGAATTTTAATTAAACATTTATATTACACCGACCGAAAAGAAAAATGAGACAAAAATGTATTAAAAAATAAATTCATAACTTGTGAAAATCTCATTTTCTTAATCTTTTCTTTTGGTATTTATAACTTTGGGTCTATCACTCGTCT
>Ga0194118_10003932_pt1 | contig 16726 bp, 14 predicted proteins | sample TA2MahsurfametaG_2_FD_148662 | JGI IMG/M metagenome (GOLD analysis project Ga0194118, IMG submission 148662) | Freshwater microbial communities from Lake Tanganyika, Tanzania - TA2015013 Mahale N5 surface | ecosystem: Environmental > Aquatic > Freshwater > Lake | place: Tanzania: Lake...
CGATGCCCGAGCGCGGGATTGACGGCTTGATTTCGGCCGGGTCGTGCGTCGATTTCGATCAACTTGGTGCGGCGTTCGAAGTGCCGTGCAGTGGGCCGCACCAGGCAGTGGTGCGCGAACTGGTGCCGTTCGACGCGCCGTGCGACAGCGACACCACGCAAGCGCGCGACCGCCAGGGGATGGGCACCGTCTGCATCGAACCTTAACGAAGCCCGCGCGCAACCTCAGGTGTTACAAATGCGGTCACATTGGGGTGACTCTGCAGTACTGAAGCTGGACATGAAGTAGTCGGTGGCTCACGAAATGCGCGGCGGACGGGATCAATCTTGGTCTCGCCGAAAGCGAGTAGCAAGATCTCTCTTGCCGACAAGATGTTGCTGAGCCCCTGTGTAGCGGCTTGTCGTGGCAGTTCATTCGGGTTCCAGCCATCTCGGACCATGTCTTCGAGTGTGGACTCCGCCAGAGAGACGATTCGAGCAGTGCTCGTGAATTCCGATCCTGGTTCGTTGAACGCAAGATGACCGTTTCTACCAATTCCAACGAGTTGTAGATGCACGGGATTTGCCTCGAGCATGGCTTGGAATGCCTCAATGCTGCTCGCTGTAGTTGACTGAATTGAGAGAGGCGAGATCAGGTTCATGGTGTTCGATGCGAGTCCCGCGAACAGCGAGGCACGTAATTCTGATTCAAAAGTCCGCGCGTCTTCATGTGATATTCCGAGATACTCATCGAGCATTATCCAGGTGGCGGTCTTGAGCGAAAGCTGCTGATCGAGATGCAACCCATGAAGTATCTCGTAGGTGAGCCGAGGTGACTTGCCGGTGCAGAGTCCTATTCGAGGTCGTGGCTCGGTTCGTAGGACATCTGCCACTTTCCGCGCAATGGCGTGAGCGAGGTCCAGTTCGTTTCCGATTACAATGTCCACACTGAGCACCCGTCCCAATTCGTCAAGTTACTTGACATTAATCGGCAAAGTCAATTAGAGTCAGGAATCAATGTATTCGAAACAGACTGCAGCAGAACCGTGGGGTATCGCACCGACAAGTCGAACCGAAACAATGGTTCTCCGCGCAATTTGGCTTGGGGATGCCGAGACGCGATCACAGTTGGCTGTTTCGACTGGTCTTTCCCGCCCGACGATTATCGCGGCATTGAGCGCGCTTCGTGAGAGAAACCTCATTCACTTGTCTCGTCGGAAGCGGGGCGCCCTTGGGCGTGATCCTGAATACATCACCCTGAATCGTCGGGCAATTTATGGAATCGGAGTAGATATTGGAGGCACCAAGACTGCCGCGGCGCTAGTGGACCTCAGCGGAGAGATTGTGGCGGAAATTACCCGACCAACGGTTTGCGAGGATGCTGAAGCACTCGTTGAATCGGTAGCGGAACTGAAGCGACAGTTGCTGGACAACATCGGTACTGGATCGCAGGCCGTGCAATTTGTCGCGGTCGGAATCCCCGGCGTAATGCAAGATGACGGCCGATTGCTGCACACCGGTACTTTGCTCGGTCTTGACTCGCGAGACATACGGGAGCTCTTCCAAGAGCGGCTCGGATGCCACGTGCATTTTGAGAATGACGTGAACATGGCAGCTTACGGAGAACTGCTCAACACCCAGAGCTTTTCCGAGGGAACCAGGGTTCTCATCTCCGTGGGAACCGGACTTGGTATGGGCATCGTTCACTGTGGCGAAGTCCTGAGAGGTTCGACTGGGCATGCGGGTGAAATTGCCTATCTCCCAATCTCGGATGACCTACAGAGTCCACTAGCCATACAACATGGTGCCGCCGAAATGCTGGTGAGCGGCCCGGTGTTCGAGGAGAGATATTTTGCACTCTCAGGCAAGCAACGCACAGCCGACAAGGTATTGGAAATGTTTCTCGACGACGATCCGCACGCGATTACTGCGGTAAACGAATTGTCATATCATCTCGCCCGCATCATTGTCTCGGTCGTCGTCACTCTCGACCCAGAACTCGTCGTATTGGCCGGAGGTCTCGGCTCGAGTCCGATCCTGCAGGATCCGTTGCGCCGAGCGGTCAATTCAATGTCGCCGCTACCAGTCAAACTAGAACCTGCACGATTCGGCGGTCGCGCCGGGGTGGTCGGCGCTGCCACATTCGCCCAGCGTCACTTGCAGAAGTTCCTCACCGCTGAGAAGTAAGTCGCACATGGTGAATCTGACGACTTCTCTCGCCTGTCTCGGTGGTGAGCCCGTTCGTAAGTCTGCTTATCCGACGTGGCCCCACGCAACCGAGCGAGAAAAGGAACTGCTCCTAGAAGTACTAGAGAGCCGCAAATGGTGGGCGACGCAGGGCACAAAGGTTCGCGAGTTCGAACGCCGATGGGCCGAATTCAACGGAGTACCTGGGTCGATTGCTGTTACGAACGGTTCGCACACCCTCGAGATTGCCCTTCTCGCGGCTGGGGTGGGCCAAGGCGACGAGGTCATCGTGCCCAATTGGACTTTTGTGGCAACGGCAGCGGCGGTGCTGATGGTGCAAGCATGTCCCGTACTGGTTGATGTTGACGAGCGGACAGGTTGCATCGACCCTGCGAAGATTCGTGCCGCAATTACGTCACGTACCAAAGCCGTCATCCCCGTACACATCGCAGGTTGTATCGCAGACATGGACGAGATCAACGCCATTGCCAAGTTGCACGGTCTCGCCGTAATTGAAGACTGCGCGCACGCGCACGGCTCAACATGGAACGGAGTCGCCGCTGGAGCTCTCGGTGATGCGGGCTCCTATTCTTTCCAGTCTTCAAAACTCATGACTGGAGGCGAGGGTGGAGCAATCATCAGTAAAGATGCAGATTTTCTCGCACGCGCACGATCGATTTCTGACTGCGGTCGACGACCGGGAGAATGGTTCTACTCGCACTACACCCTTGGCGGCAACTATCGCATGACCGAGTGGCAGGGCGCGGTGTTGCTCGCCCAGCTCGAGAGGTTCCCAGAGCAGCAAGCAAACAGGGCGAGGAACGCCAACTTTCTGAACGAACGCTTGGCACAGATTCCAGGTGTGTATCCGCAGTATCGAGACGCGCGCTGTACTTCGCAAGGCAACTATTGCTACGTCGTGCGAATTGACGAGTCGGAGTTCGGTGTCTCTCGCGATCGTGCACGCGAAGCATTGTTGGCCGAAGGTATGTCGCTGACGATGTCGTATCCGGCGCTGTCGACACTTGATCTGTTCCGTGATGCAGACGGGTTTCAGCCGCGGTTCAAGAGTCGCGCGGGCATGCAAAACTTTGCATCAGCAGACCTCGCAATCAGTCGTCGCTTAGCAGAGACCACATTGTGGTTCAACACGGCAGTGTTGATGGGCAGTGACAGGGATGCCGATGATGTCGTCAGCGCTGTAGAGAAAGTTCATGAGCATCGGCATCTGCTAAGAGACTCAGCTTCATGACCGACGTTGCAATCGGTTCTCCATTCCCACTCGTTGAAGATTCGGCTATCGAAGTTCTTAAATCGATCCGGGACTACACACTGGCCGCGCACGATCCGCCGTGGTCTGCTATCGCCGCAGACGTCCCGGCACCGCAACGTCTCGTAATGGGCTGGGAGATGGAACTGTCGAAACTCGAATCGATGGCCGCAGCCGGCTGTCCGGGGTCAACCGTGGTCGGATTCGGAGGTGGCACGGCCCTTGATACAGCGAAATTCCTTTCGTGGAAGTCTTCGAATCCTCTCGTGCAGATACCAACGATTACCTCGGTAGATGCCGGGTTCACTGACGCGATCGGAGTGCGAGTTGACGGCAAAGTTCGCTATATCGGCAAACTTGTGCCTCGGAAAGTTGTGCTTGATTTGTCCATCGTGGGCTCTGCTCCGAAGAGATTGAATCGAGCCGGAATCGGCGATGTGCTGTCGTGTCACACTGGTCTGTGGGATTGGAGACTGGCGGCGAGTCGCGGAGAGGGTCACCCGTGGCGCGACGATCTCGCGGCTCTCGGCGAGGAATTACTCAGGGAGCTCTTTGCGGCAGGTCGTCACTTTGACGTGGTTGACGATGACGCCATTCGACTATTGGCAAGGTCATACCAGCGAATTGGCGCAGCTTGCGCAGAGGCCCGTCATTCGCGTTTCGAGGAGGGCGCCGAGCATTTTTGGGCTTATGCCTATGAGCATCTGACCGGTGCACATCCTGTGCACGGTGAGATCATCGCATTCTCAACGGTCTTGATGAGTTTCATCCAGCAGAACGACGCAGACAGAGTTCGAGATTTCGTCAACGCATGTCGCGTTCAGGCGAGCCCCACAGATCTTGGAATCACTCGAGAAGATTTCGACCGAACTTTTCAATCACTCAAGGAGTACGTTCGTCGGGAGAGTCTCGACTTCAGTGTGATTGACGTTGCGAATTGGGATTCGAAGACGCTCGATGATGCATGGAGGTTCGTGCAGGGCATCAACCCTGTCGCCTCCACAGATAGCAAGCACTAGAGAGATGTCCACTCCGCTCGTCATCGTTGGGTACGGGTGGGCGGCGCGCATGCACGCACGAGCCGCAATTGCATTGCAGTTGCCGATCGCGGGAGTCGTCGGTCCAAACCCACAGAAACGGGATGCTTTCGCCGCTGAGTTCGGCGCCTTCGAATCGTCAGACGATTTGCTCGGCGTATTGACGCGAGTTCGACCACACCTCGCCGTCATCTGCAGCCCCAATGCAGACCACTTTGCGCAGGCATCTCAGGCCATTCAAGCCGGTGCGCACGTGCTGGTAGAGAAGCCAGTCACCACCACGCTCGCTGATGCGGTCACGCTAGCCCGTCTCGCTGACGAGCATCGCGTAACCGTCTCGGTTGGGCACATGTGGCGCTACCACGAAGCAGTCCTTGCACTGAGGTCTCAAATCAGCTCCGGTGCATTTGGCAACATCGTGCGTACACATGGCTACGGAGTGCATGCGAAGTGGGGACCTTCAGGCTGGTTTACCCAGCAACAACGATCCGGGGGTGGGGCCCTCATCGATATGGGTATCCATGCGATCGACACCGTGCGATTCCTCCTCGGCGACCCCTTGCCGATTCGGGTTCAGGCAAGTATCGGAAAGGGTGCGTTTCGTGAAGATCTTGAAGTTGACGATGATGGGCTACTGATCATTGATTGGAATTCGGGCGTGCGCTCGCTCGTCGAATTTGGATGGTGGCAGCCGCGCATCGGGGGTTTAGAAGCCGAGACTGAAGTAGTTGGTGTCAAAGGGTCCGGACAAATCTGGCCGGAGTTTCGCTCCTTTGATTCAAACTATGAGCATTGCTCGTTGGATATGTACCGACTTCAGCTCCAAGATGTCGTGCGTTGCAGTAGCGATGGCAAGGATTCTCGTGTCTCTCTCGATGTTGGCGTCATTGCGCTTCAGATTGTGAGCGAAGCGTACGATGCGGCGCGGGTTGCATATCAACCATCTACTTACATCAAGACCTGGGAGCCGACATGGCAAAGATAGAGCTCGATGGAATCACACGTCACTTCGAGGGAAATCCAACTCCCGCTGTCAGCAATCTCTCTCTCGATATCGCCGATGGTGAATTCCTGGTGTTGGTAGGTCCGTCCGGTTGCGGCAAGTCGACGATCTTGCGTTCGATTGCGGGTCTAGAAACCGTAGATAGCGGCAGCATCAGAATCGGTGGTACCGAGGTGACGAACTTGCCACCCCGGAAACGCGACATTGCGATGATCTTTCAGAACTACGCGCTGTACCCCCACCTTGACGTAGCGGAGAACATCGGGTTTCATCTCAAGCTCAAGAAGACCAAGAAACCCATCATGAGTGAGCGAGTCAACAGCGCGGCATCGACTCTTGATCTCATTGACCTGTTGAAGCGCAAGCCTGCAAAGCTCTCTGGGGGACAACGTCAGAGAGTTGCGATGGGTCGCGCAATCGTGCGGGAACCGAGCGTGTTTCTTATGGATGAGCCACTCTCAAACCTCGACGCACAGTTGCGGCTCGAGATGCGAACAGAAATCGTGCAACTGCAGCGACGACTCGGCACCACGACGGTCTATGTGACGCATGATCAAGTTGAAGCGATGACGATGGGGACAAAGGTCGCGGTGCTAAAGGATGGCTTACTGCAGCAATGTGCAAGCCCCGAGAACCTCTACGCGAGCCCGGCCAACGTATTTGTGGCGCGTTTTCTCGGCTCTCCATCGATGAACATGTTCACGAAGAAGAGCTCTGAGCTGTCAACCCAAGGGGGTTTCGAGTTCTGTGAACAGTCCTTTCGCATCCCAGGGCAAACGCTCACACGAGACATCATCGTCGGTTGCCGTCCAGAGGACCTCGAACTGAACGACTCAGCCGGAGCTGACGCGCGCGTGGCAATCTGCGAGAACCTCGGCTTCGAAAGCCTCGTCCATGTCGAGATGACTGCATCCAAAGGCGAGACAGGTCACGTTGTCGTCCGAGAGCAGGGCGTCAATCGGCGTTCGGTTCGGTCATTGGTGAAGGTTCGGCCGCGGGTCGGGCTCACCCTCCATGTCTTTGATGCGGCCAGTGGCGCTCGGATTGGGACCGCCGAACCACTCTGATAACGCACACCACAGAAACTCATCGGTATCCGCACTTGAAGGGACCCCTTCGCAGGGTGGGACCTGGCCGTGGGGTGCCCAACACGAGTCGTTTTGCATCTTGTCAAGCGACTTGACAGAACGGTTTACACCGCTTATCGTACTAGGTAACGGCCCTACAGGGTTGTCAGCAAGTCCGAAGCAATAACACAACTCCAAGGGGGATTGTTAGATGAAGTCAACTAACCAACATCGTTTCCGCCTGCACTTCGGTGTGGCGCTTGTCATGTTCGTCGGCGTGGCGCTCGGAGCCTGTGGTTCCGACGAATCCGTCGACACGCCAGCAGCAGAATCGGTGACCGAAGCGACTGCGGCTCCGGAACTAAGCCCCGTTGACGCGTGGCTTGCCGATGTGAAGTCACAGTTCGAGGGATCGACCGTGACTTTGCTGATGGCGTCTCATCCGGGCACCACCGGCTTCCAGGAAACGATCGGTCGCTTCCAGGATGCGACGGGGATCACAGTGCAATTCGATGTCGTTGAGGAAGGTGCGATGATCGAAAAGCAGATCGCCGAATGTGGTTCCTCCAGCGATATCTACGACATCTACATGATTGCAGTCGAAGGCATCACACGGATGACGCAGACTGAGTGCGCGATGCCACTAAATGACTGGGTTGCTGGGCTACCTACCTGGTATGACTTTGAAGACTTGATGCCGGCCTATCGCGACCTCTTTACGGTGAACGGCTCGTTCAACGCGGTTCCGTTTGCGGGAGAGAGCATCTTCCTCTTCTATCGCAAGGACCTCTTTGACAAGCACGGTAAAACCCCACCAAAGACGTGGGACGAGCTTCGCGACTTGGCAAAGTTCTTCAAAGAAAAGGAAGGCATCGCAGGAGTCAGTTTCCGCGCCCGACAGGGTTGGGAATTCACCTATGGTTACAGCGGCTTCCTGTTTCCCTTCGGTGGTCAGATTGTCGACGGCAAGACTTCGAACGAATGTCCCAAGGTCAAGCCGAGTGGTTGCCCACCTGCAATCAATGTCCCTGGTTCTATTGCTGCCCTGGAGTACATGATTTCGTTGAAGGAGTTTGCCCCTGTTGGAATTGAGTCCTTCTCGTTCCCAGAGGCATGGACTTCATTCATGACTGGTGACGCCGCGATGATGGTCGAGGCCACTGCGGCGGCAGGTGAAGTGGAGAACCCAGATAAGTCGGTCGTAGCTGGTAAGACGGGTTACACCGTGTTGCCTGCAGGTCCAGCTGGTGCGTACACGGGGGTGTGGGGCTGGGGTCTTGGCGTGAACAAGTCATCGAAGAACGCTGGCGCTGCCGGAGCCGTCATCACGTGGCTGACGAGTCGCGAGAACTCGCAGGCCTACGTTGACGCTGGTGGGATTCCAGGGCGTTTGAGCGACTTCACCAACCCCGACAACCAAGCAAAGTATCCGTTCTATGGGGCGATTGGTGATGCCCTCGCACAGGCTGAGACGCTGGCGAAGACTGGCAACAGTGTGGTACCGAAGGCCCGAATCTGGGTCGGCTGGTCCGATTCAATCGGTCTGCACGGCGCCGAAGCTTTCGTGGGGAAGATCTCGGCTGCGGAGGCTGTCAAGCGAATGCAAACTGATATGGAAGCAGCCCTCAAGGGATAGTCAGCGAATCACCTAACTTGTGTTGGGACGCAAGATCGGGTAATAGGTTGCTCCTGGTGGTGGCGTGGAAGCGCCATCGCCAGGAGCACTTTCGGAGGCAGCCACGATGTCGCGAAGCTCATTTCAGCGAGTCGAGCCATGGCTCTATGTCGGACCTGCGCTCGTTGTCACTTTGGTGCTTGCAATATCGCCGATCGCCTATCTGGCTCAAGCAATGTTCAAGGACATGGAATTCGGTGATCCGGTCGGCAAAGCACCGAGTGCCGGCCTAGGCAACTTCCAGGTTGCTTTCGAAGGAACAGCCCAAATTTTAGATGGCTTGCGCCTCACCGCGGTCTACACCTGTGTTGCGCTAGTGCTCGAACTAATGCTCGGTCTCATTATTGCGCTCGTGATCGAAAACCTCAAGCGTCTATTGCCTTTCGTCATGAGCGTGTTCTTGGTGCCGATGGTCGTGATGCCGGCGATGGTTGCGATGGTTTGGCGGCTGTACTTCAGTTACGAGGGGCTCGTTAATTGGGTAATTGGGTTGGTCGGCATGTCTCCACTGAACTGGTACGGCCCCGAACACGCCATGAAAGCAGTCATCATCACCGATGTATGGCAATGGACCCCATTCTTTGTTCTGCTCTTTACGGCCGGATTGCAAAACGTGCCGCGCGAGATCAAGGAAGCTGCAGAGGTTGATGGCGCCTCGTCGTTACAAGTCTTGAGGCGGATCAAGCTGCCGCTGCTTGCTCCACTGATGGTGATTGCAGCAACCCTGAGGGTGATGGAGTTGGTCCGACAATTCGATCTTCCCTACATCATGTTCGGTGGTGGACCTGGCAGTGCAACTCGAACCTTGCCACTTGCCGTCTTTAACACCACTGTGCAGAAGCTCGATGTGGGTGTTGGCTCGGTGCTCAGTCTGGTGTTGATCTTGCTCGTCGTGGCAGTGAGCTGGCTGTTCCTGATAGCCATGAAACGAGCAAGGGTGGCGCATTAATGGTTGCGCAATTCTTGACCGGCATGACCGATTTGCCACCGCAGCCGTCTCGCCGACTTCGTCTTGGTCCAGCAATGACGGCGATTCTTGGGCTGCTCTTCGTGGCGCTTTGGTTGTTCCCCTTTGCTTACATGTTGCTGTCGACGTTGAAAATACCAATTGATAATATCTCAACGCCCCCCAAATTCGTCTTTACTCCAACAACAGAAAACTTCCGCACGGTCTTTGAGAATCCTGACGTACTCAGGTTCTTGCGGAGCTCTTTAATTGTTGCGTCAGTGAGCACAGCAATAGCTCTAGTGCTCGCGTTCCCAGCCGCATACGCACTTGTACGTTTCCGACGTTTCTACCGTACCGAGCGTGTTGCCTATCTCTTCTTGCTATTGCAATTATTGCCGATTATTTCGCTAGTGTTCCCATATTTTGCGATCGCACAGCGACTCGGCATCCGCGATACACACCTGATTCTCGTAATCGTTTACACGTATTGGAACGTTGCCTGGGCAATCTGGTTAATTAGAGGATTCATCGAGGCAGTGCCCGCAGAACTTGACGAAGCCGCCTTGGTCGACGGTTGCTCACGACCGCAAGCGCTGTGGAAAGTCGTAATACCAGTCTCTGCAAAGGGTCTTGTCGCAGCGGCAATCCTCATCTTCATCGGCGCCTGGAATGAGTTCACCCTTGCTTTCTTTCTCACCGCGCGTAATGCCCGCACCTACCCGACGGTCATCGGTTTTTTTCTGACCCACTCAGGAATCCGCTGGGGGGAAATGTTTGTCGCGGCCTCATTGGGTACCTTGCCGATTGTGATATTCGCATTGCTCGTGCGAAAGTCGTTCATTAGTTCGCTGAGTTTTGGTGCGGTCAAGGGTTGACAGAAGAAGTTCTGTTTAGTACCTTTACAAAAAGTCGCAAAGTCACTACCGACCTAGCGTCGCAGTAATCAAGAGGGAGAGAGGCAATCGTGACCAATGCATCGGAGCTAAAGCGACAACTCGTGGCGGCGGCGGAGACCAAGCGAGACCGTCTCGTTGACATCGTTGCTCGATCGGTTCGAATTCCATCGTTTAGCGGGAGTGAACAGCCCGCCGTTGAGTTTTACAAGAAGGAGCTTGCTGATAGAAGCGTCGAGCGAGACATTTGGAATCCAGATACTGCCGAATTGAAGGCGCATCCCGCGTATGTGCCTGTCGACTACGGATATGACGATCGTCAGAACATCGTTGCGCGACGAAAGGGCACGGGAGGCGGGCGAAATCTCGCACTCTTCGGGCATACCGATGTCGTACCTGTCGAGACACCGGAGAAGTGGACATATCCGCCGTTCTCGGGTGAAATTGTGGATGGAAAGATCTACGGTCGTGGCTCTGCTGACATGAAAGGTGGCTGTGGAGTTGCAGTTGTTGCCCTCGAGGTCCTCGAAGAGCTTGGTGTGAAATTGGCGGGGAACGTTGAAGCACATCTCATTCTTGACGAGGAGGCGGGTGGCAACGGCACGCTGGCTGCGGTGCTCCGTGGTCACTACGGTCCTGACACGGGTTGCATCATGATGGAGCCGACGTCACCTAACAACCTCTTGATCTCAAACCGTGGCGCCCAGTTCTTCCGTATCACCGTTCCAGGTCAGGAAGGTGGCACCGAGTATCACCGCGATCTGTTCTCGGCAATTGATGGGGCACTCGTGATGTATGAAGCTGTCAAGGCGTTCGCGCTGATGCGTGAATCGCATGTAGCCAATCCGCTTTATGAGGACCCTCGGTATGTTCGTTATCGCCGAACGAGAGTTCCGACGGCGGTCTGCAAGGTGCGCGCCGGCGCGTGGCCGTCCACCGTCGCTGCAGAAGCGGTCTTGGAAGGAACGATCGAATGTCTTCCCAATGAAGACATTCGTCAAGTCGTTGATGCATTCGAGCGCTACCTCAGGGAAATCGCTGCCGATCACTGGTTCTTAAAAGATCACCCAATTTCCTTTGAGAAGTTCGGCTTGTGGTTCGAGTCAGCCGGACTGGAGTTCGATGATCCATTTGTATTGTCGCTCGTCAAGGCCTCAAAGGAAGCGATTAATCGAGAGCCCAATGTTGTGGGTGGTGGCGGCAGTGACCTGCGACTCCCGATTCTTTATGCAAAATCTCCAACAGTGCTTTGGGGACCGGCCGGGGGAATGATTCACTCGGTTGACGAGTTCGTTGAGATTGACCAGTTGGTTGAGATGTTGAAGATCGTGCTAGTGACGGCCGTCGACTGGTGCGGACTTCCAGAGTAAGTCGACACTGACGCAGTATTGACATGGGACAAGGTGAACTGATTCGGGCGGTGACGCTTGAGCTGAGCCAAGTCTCGCCGCGCGATTTCGATGTGAAAGCGACAGTCAATTACTTTGCAGACCGCAACTTCAATACTCTGATCGTGTTTGCGGTTGGCTACCTCTATGGGGAGGCTTACTTTCCAAGCGCGATAATGAAACCGCACGAGGAACTTGACGGAAGGGATCTCTTTGGCGAGATACTTGCTGAGGCGAAGACCCGCAATCTGCGCGTTTTTGCCTATGTGAATAGTTTCTTTGGCGGATCGCAACATTTCGAAGCGCACCCAGATTGGACTGCCCGCTGGGCAGACGGTCGCGAAACTACTCAGGTTCGAGCTAAGGGCATGTGTCTGAATTCCCCTTACCGAGATGTCATTGCGCAAGTGAGTGCTGAGGTTTGTGCGCGCTACGAGATTGACGGTCTTTACCTCGACGAACCGAGTTTGCAGAGTTGGTGTGCTTGCGACTACTGCAAGGCCAAGTATCGTCACGCATCAGGTCGTGAGCTGCCGCTCAGCGCCGAGGGTGATCGAGGCGAGTTTGCTGCATTCCTCGATTGGCGATCGAGTTGCGTGTCGGAATTTGTCGGCGAAGTTGGCGTTGCTTGTCGACTAGCCCGCCCGACGATCACGTTTTTTGCCCAGCACGCGTTTCCGTTGAGTTCGACCTCGCATGCATTGCACAAGCACCTGTTCTGGGGCACGACCTCGGGTCGAACGCCACCGCAGTTTGAGGATTGGTATCGCCCGAGTTTTTATGGCCAGGACATTCGACGTGTGGGCGAACATCTTGACATGATTGGAATTGAGCCGTGGCGCCGATTCGCTGGTTATGCCTCGTGGTGGCAGGGTGCCTGCGTGAACTACGCGCGAGCCGCCGGACGCAACAAGCCCGTACTGCCACTCATGGAGTATCCACACTTCCCATGGGGTCTCGGCAGGCTGAGTGACGACGAACTCCACGTGAACTGCGCGGATGTCGTCGCCAATGGCGGGGACTTGTGGTGGCCTATGTACGCGCCGGGAGCGGCAGATAAGGGCGGCTGGGACGCCCTCTCGAAAGTCTTTGATGAACTCGCCAAGATGCGACCAGGTCAGTCAACGATTGCGGCAGAAGCGGTCATCGTTGTCTCTCGTAACTCGGCCGAACGATACGCACTCGGCAATGTGGACGAGCTCTATCTCGATGATCTCTTGGGCACAATCCAGATCGTTCGTGAACTGCATGTTCCGTACAAGCTGTTGGTCGAGGAAAACATGACCGCTGAAGACCTGGCTGGCGTCAATGTTGTGATTGCGCCGAGTGCTGCTTGCCTGTCGCCGCACGCGGCGCGGTTCGTCAACGAGTACGTCCGACAAGGTGGCGTGTTTATTGCACAGGGATTCGTGGGCACCCATGATGAACGGGGAATCGTAAGGGAGACTCAACTGCTTGAGCAGCTTCTCGGCGCGCGGCTCGGACCGGAGCGTCTGCATTCTCGCCTCGGCTATCTCATTGACAGAAGTGACCCAACGAAACGAGTGCTGGTTCGCGACGAGTTTCCGGCGATGGGCGTTGACTCGGCAGAAGTTCTCTACGACATCGCACCATCACGTGATCTCTTCGTGCCACCGAGCCTTTCGGATCTTTCGCCGGGGTTTCTGCGCAAACAAGTTGGGAAGGGCGTCGCGTACACCGTTGGGCCGGCACTCGGTCGACTACGTCTCCGGTACGAACTCTTTGAAGCAACTACGTTCTATCGAAGTTTACTGAGCAGTATTCGGTGGAACGTACACGGAATTGATGTCGGATCCCAGGTTGGCTTGCATGCGTGGCGAAATGGATCAGATCATCACGTGATGATGGTTAATCATCAGGGAATTAGCGAGTCAGGCTGCCTTACCAAGGTCTCGAACCAAGTCGTCATGATTGCTGGTGCCGTACGAGCCACCTCTGTGCGCGGATCGAAGCTTGATGTCCGACAAACGACGTCGGGTCTCCGCGTTACGGTTCAAGAACTCACCCACTGGGACTGCATCGTCGCTTCGTAGATGCTCGACATCGTCTCGATTCCGAGAGCCATATCCGACCTCGCTCGTGAACGACCAGAAGAACCAGCCATCATCGTCGACGGGGAGCCCTGTAGTTGGGCTGCGCTGGATAGCCGAAGCTCTTTTGCGGCCGCACGATTGCTTGACGAGGGAGTTTCGACCGGCGGTCTCGTTGCCATTGCGGCCCGCAATGACATCGACTTCTTCATCAGCGTGCTGGCCGCGTACAAAACCGGCGGAATTCCGATGCCACTCTCGTCGCGGCTTACGGCCCGAGAGCGTAGTGAAATCCTCGCAGTCGCACAACCAGAGGTCCTGATTGGTTTCGACTCAGTTGGCGAGAGTTGGCCGGCGAAACGATGTCTCGACGGACTGTGGTCGAAGTCCGCAGACTTCGCACCCAACATAGAGCGGGTACCTAACGAACTTGCAGTTGTTTCACCCTCGTGGAAGGCGCCAACCTCAGGCGGAAGCACCGGACGACCAAAGGTGATCGTTGCTACGGATGGCGCCGCGATAAATCGTGCGGGAACTGCTGGAATGATGATGCGCAAATCCGGACGTGTTTGCATTCCCGGACCGATGTATCACAACGCGCCATTCAGCTACGCGATTAGGGCGATTGCTTTCGGAAATACGCTAGTAACGAGCAGTAAACGCTTTGCATCAGAGTTGACATTGAAAATGGTGGCGGATACGAAGTCGTATTGGTTGCTCCTTGTGCCGACAATGATGCACCGCATTCTGCGTGACCAGAATCGCCGTGAGGAGGCTTTGGATTCCCTCGAGTGCATGTGGCACGTTGGCGCAAAGTGTCCTGCTTGGGTGAAAGACGGGTGGATTCGGTGGCTCGGACCCGACCGGGTGTTCGAGCTCTATGCGGGTACAGAGGCGCAGGCAATTGCCTCTATCAGTGGATCTGAATGGCTTAGGCATCGTGAATCAGTCGGACGCGTGACGGTTGGAGAAATCTCGATTCGAGACGACCATGGAGTCCCACTTCCTCATGGTGTGACTGGCGAGATCTTCATGCGACCGAGAGCGGGTCGATTGACATACCGGTACATAGGGGCTAGGGCCAAGGTGATTGATGGCGGCTGGGAGTCACTCGGCGATATTGGTCACTTTGATGCCTATGGCTATCTCTATATCTCCGATCGCTTGACCGACATGATTGTCACGGGTGGAGCGAATGTCTATCCGGCAGAGGTTGAAGCTGCAATCGAGGAAACTGAAGGTGTCATCGCAGCAGTTGTAGTTGGAATCGCCGATGACGAATTCGGTTCTGTCGTTGCAGCCGTTGTTCAGGTCGCGGAGCAAACTGAGGTAACTGTTGAACGGTTGCTCAATGACCTTGACTACCGGTTGGCACGGTACAAGATTCCGCGGTTCTGGCGTCTAACCACGGTGGCCTTGAGGGATGATGCGGGTAAGGTTCGACGTGCCAGCTGGAGAGATTCATTCGCCCAGTCAGATGAGTGAATGGCCCGCTAGCCTCGGCTGTCATCAAGGGCGATTAGCTCAGTCGGAAGAGCGCTACGTTCACATCGTAGAAGTCGTGGGATCGAGGCCCGCATCGCCCACCAATCACAGTTCGTGGTGCCCGACATTCGCCCACCAAGCACGCCATTCTCCCTACGCTTGATGCCAATGAGTCGCAGTTGCGAAAAGCAAGGTTGCAACAAGCCAGCCGAAGTCGCTTTTGGTATCGACCGCATGGCGTGCGTTGTGTGGCTGGAGAACTACGACGAGGACGAACCCAGGCACCTAAATCGCCTATGCGACGAACACGCCGCGCGACTCACGCTGCCGCGCGGGTGGTCGTTCGACGATCGTCGTGAGCGATCACCACGGCTGTTCGTCGCCTCGCACCAGCGCGCAAAAGCCGAGGTTGCGCGCAAGTCGGCGGCGAAGCCCAGCACGAAGCCACGCAAGAGTGCAAACAAGACCGGCCCGATTCCGCGACGCACTTCGCGCGACACATCCGCTCCTCTCAAGCGGATGGATGGGCCCGGGCTGTTCGACCCCACGTTGCCGATGGATTCCCCGCGGCTAGCGCCGCTATCGACCGAGCCGGTTGCTACTGCGGTCGACACCACAATCGACACGACGGTCGACACCACTGCGCCCGCCTACGCGCCAAAGTTTGACCGCACGAGCGACGTGGGCGGTGCACTGAACGCAACGGGTCGTCTGTTGCGTCGAGCATTCTCCAGTCAGACGAAGCCAATTGAACGTCCGACGAGCGACGACGACACCGCGTCACAGCGCAGGGCATCAAACACCGACTCACTGCCGCAGGGTGACCACATCGACGATTTCAACCAGGGCGACCACGTTGAGTAGCCGCGTCGAGTAGTCGACGTTCGCACCGCGATGGATATTGAAGCGACACTGCGCACCGCCGCCCAACCGTCTGCAGTGGTTGCTCGCGTTGCCGAACTCGACAGCTATCCGGAGTGGATGTCACTCGTGCACTCCGCCACCCGCATCGCCGACATGCCCGAACCAACGTGGGATGTCGAACTGCGTACCAAGGTGGGCCCTTTCGCCCGATCAAAACGCTTGCGCATGGTTCGCTCGCAGTTCGACGAGGGTGAGACGACGAACATCGTGTTCGAGCGACGAGAGACCGATGGTCGTCAACATGCCGCGTGGCGACTTCGCGTCGTCGTGCAACCAGCGTCGGATGGTTCGCATCTCACGATGCACCTGCACTACGACGGACGCTTCTTCGTGTCGGTAGTTGAGGCGATCCTGCAGCAGAACATTGACGCCGGACGCCAGCGTCTCGGCGAGTTGCTCGCCGGCTAGATGTTTCGTTGCGGCTTGGGCATCGTCAGACGTCGTGGCTCGGGCGTCGTCAGAAGTTGCGCCGCGCGGTCAGCACCACGGGCTGACCAGCCGCCAATTGTCCGCACGCTGCATCGATGTCGGTGCCGCGATTGCGTCGCACCGTTGCGTTGACGCCACGGTCGCGTAATCGGTCGGCGAAACGTCGCACGCCGGCAGCATCGGTGCCGCGCGTGGGGAATCCCGGTGTCGGGTTCAACGGGATGATGTTGACGTGTGCAGTCGGCTTCAATGACAGCGCCAACTTGGCGAGCTCGTTTGCGTCACGCGCGGTGTCGTTGACGCCTGCAATCAGCGCCCACTCAAAACTGATACGGCGGTTCTTCACGCGCAAGTAGTCGCGGCAGGCATCCATCAGATCCTTGATTGGGT
>Ga0194118_10003933_pt1 | contig 16724 bp, 14 predicted proteins | sample TA2MahsurfametaG_2_FD_148662 | JGI IMG/M metagenome (GOLD analysis project Ga0194118, IMG submission 148662) | Freshwater microbial communities from Lake Tanganyika, Tanzania - TA2015013 Mahale N5 surface | ecosystem: Environmental > Aquatic > Freshwater > Lake | place: Tanzania: Lake...
CAGCCTGGAGCTTAAATGCGGCAATTGGTAACCAAAACTGGGGTGGCATTGCTACAGCAAACTGTCCTCCACCAACACAACGCATTACATTGGAATTTACCCGCCCGGGTATTCTTCGCGACATGGGATGCACCGGTATCAGTCCTTTGGATCAGTGCACATATACGCAAAATATCGATGCAACCTTTACAAGTGGAGCATCTGCAGCAATCGACAGTTTTAATTATTACGTGAGAGTCAATTCAACTACCTATGGCCCATATAAAGCAAAATTTCGTTTAAATATCGACAGCTCCAGGACCATTCAGGTTTACAATAATTTTACCTTCACACGCAACACTTTGTATACAATACGTGTGTGGTCAGCCATGCCCAATAATGGTGTTGACGGGGATGTTAAAAATGATACATTCACTAGAGTATTTGATTTCCGTGGAACGCTTTCAATTCCGGATACAAAAGATACTGTAGTTTGCGGAAGTCAGCGTGTTTCTTTGATTGCCAAACCCGGTTCCTTGCAGGATTCACTGGTTTGGTTCTCAGACAGAAAAGCGGGTAATGTAATTGGTTATGGTCGCAAAGTATTATCGCCATATCTCATATCTGGCAGTACGTATAAATTTTATGTGGGCTCATACAATGGACTCAATGTAATTCGTGTGCCAATAGGTGGTGGAACAAACGGTCAGAACGGAGCTATGTTCAATATCCTTGCAACCGCCGGTGACCTGAAAATTGACAGTATTCATTTCGAATGCAGAACAGCCGCTGGAAGCACTGTTGCTACAGATTTGTATATCAGACAAGGTTCTTACCTTGATCCCGGAGCAGCATCTACTGCCACCATGTGGACAAAAGTATGGAGCGGCAATGTTATCAGCAGGGGGACCGGAGTTTACAGAACCAATATCCCTTACACATTTACCCTCAAATCGGGTGTACAGTACGCTATTTATGTAAATACACCAGGTGATGTATTAGGCTATGCCAACGGCAACCAAACAATCACCAATTCGGAGTTAACCCTGGCAGGTGGTTACGGAATCGCCGCTACTTTTGGTGGAACTTTCAATCCGCGCACATTTAACGGAGCCGTTCATTACACCAAGCCAATTTGTCCTTCTGCGCTCGATAGTGCTGCTATTCAGGTAAATCCTGCACCATGGGGTGCAAGTATGGTTGCCGGCACTCCTCACGTTACTTCATCAAAGCGTAGCGGAACCGGTGGGCTTGGCTCACCACGTGTGGTTGCAATGGGTGATACACTGGCCTGGAATTTAATTGCTCCAAATGGTTACAATAATGCCGATCATGGAACAACATGGAAAATTACCAATACTTCGCTTAAGACAAAATCCGGCAGGGTGTTGACGAGCTATACCTGGGCTGATCCATCAGCTACTGCTGCCGGAAGGTTTGTATATACACCTGCAACCACAGAAATTGACACACAGTTGGTGGCAAGGGTGACATTCCAGGATATTGGAAAAAATAATTGTGACAGCTCAGTGATATTTTATATGTACGTAGCGCCCCTTCCGGAACCTGACTTTACCCGTTCAAAGGTAACCTGCGAAGGAGACGCTGTTGAATTTGTAAATAAATCCAAAATTGCCAGTGGCTTCCTGGATCACAAATGGTACTTCGGCGATGGCGACAGCAGCGAAGCAGTTGATCCCATACATTTCTATCCCAAGGGCGGCGTTTACTATGTGAAATACAAAGCCATCTCCAGCATCTATGGCTACGAGCGTATCAAGCGTGATACCATCACGGTGAGCCCACTTCCCAATGTAAACTTCCGTATACTGAATGTTTGTGAAGGCAAAACCCACCAGTTCATCAACACATCTGCAGGTTTGGGTAAACTTACCTATAAGTGGAACTTTGGCGTGACGCCCGGTACCAATTCCACCAATAAGGATGCCACCTTTAAGTACAGCAAACCTGGCCAGTATAATGTAACCCTTACCGTGGAAGACAATGGATGTCCTGCAACACGTACCAAGACTGCCTATCTGTTCCACACCCCAGTATCAGACTTCACTTTTCCGAGCGCACCAGGACAGAAATTCTGCAGCAATGTACCAGTAGAGTTTACCAATAAGAGCACCTTGGTGAGTGGTATTTTGGGTCAGAGCTGGAGCTTTGGCGACGGAGAAGTAGGAACGGTTAAGAGTCCTTTGCACCAGTTCAAAGCAGGCGGCAACTATACAGTTCGTCTGATATCTATATCAGAGTTTGGTTGTGCAGATACAACCATTAAGAAGATAGATATCGGCAGTGCGCCTGTGGTAACGTGGAGCAATGGTCAGGTATGTGACCAAACCCCAACCCAGTTTACCAACAGCACTGCCGCCATCAGTGGTTTTGCATCCGCCCCCAAGTGGAGTTTTGGAGATGGTAATACATCAACAGCAAACAGTCCTTTATATCAGTTCACCACCCTCGGCCCAAAAACCGTGAAGCTGGTGGTAAGCGTAAACAATGGCTGCAGCGATAGCATGACCAAGACGCTGAACGTAGGGACCCAGGCAATAGCAGACTTCAGCGTGCAGAACACCTGCTCAGGCAAACCCGTTCAGTTCGACAACAAGTCTAGTGTGAAGCAGGGCAATATGGTGTATGAGTGGGATTTCGGAGATGGTTCACCGCTTTCGAATGTGAGTGACCCAATGCACACCTACAATACAACCAACTCATTCAGTCCGAATGTGAAGCTGAAAGTAGTAGTGGATGGTGCTTGCGAAACGGTAATCACCAAGCCGCTACAGGTATTTGAGTTGCCAAGCTGTACGTTCACTGTAACTGATGACTGGACTCCAGGTGACGGCTACAGAACCATCAAGGTTCAGGCCGCCAATACCACATATCCATTCTATCGCTATAGGTTCTCAGACGGAGGTTCAATGAATACGGCAAGTGGTGTGTATCAGTTCCCTTATGAGGGCGACTTTGACATCACGTTGTACACCAGAAACCAGGCAGATTGCGAGTGCAGTAAGACAATTGCGAAATCGGTTCGCAATAGCATGGGTACCACAGGTGTGGGCGAGGGCAGCATCAAGTTGTATCCAAACCCCAGCAACGGACTGGTAAATGTGGAATCAGGCAGCCGTATACAGAAGATTGCTGTATACAACGTACTTGGCGAGGCCGTAGAAGCAGGCATAAGCCTGAAAGGCAATCAGGCGGAGTTGCGCATGCAAAACCTGTCTGAAGGCGTTTATCTGGTGAAAATCACCACCGAAAACGGTGTGGTTACACGCAGTGTAAGCATCAATCGCTAAGAAGTTATAACGAATCTCATTAAAGAAAGCCCTGCCTTGTTGCAGGGCTTTCTTTTTTGTTACTTTGAAGAAACATTATGAACCGATCTGATATCGCCGATTTACGTAAAGAATATAGCCGGTCTTTTCTGAATCCTGAGGATTTGCCGCAGAACCCGCTTGAAGCGTTTACCAACTGGTTTGATTTTGCCATGCATGAAAACCTATACGAACCCAATGCCATGGTACTTTCAACCGCTGTAAACAACCGGCCATCTTCACGGGTGGTGCTGCTTAAAGGTATTTCAGACGGGGGGTTTGTTTTCTATACCAATTACAACAGCAAAAAAGGCCATGAACTGATAGAAAATCCTTTTGCAAGTCTCAATTTTCACTGGGCGCAGCAGGAAAGGCAGGTTAGGATAGAAGGCAAGGTAGAAAAGGTTTCCGCAGCTGAGAGTGATGCTTATTTTCAAAGTCGGCCAAGACTGAGCCAGGCTGGAGCCATTGTTTCTGCCCAGAGCAGTGTGGTAAATTCCCGCGAGGAATTGGATGCAGCCATGAAGGAATTTATGGAAAGTGACCCGGATAAGCCACTTGTTCGTCCTGCACACTGGGGAGGTTTTAGGTTAATGCCTGACTACCTTGAATTTTGGCAGGGCAGGCCGGGCCGGGTGCATGACCGCATAGCATATTCATATTCTGCAGTAGGAGGCTGGACCAAATGCAGATTAAGTCCATGAAAAAAGGCCCCGTTCAGGCCTTTTTTGTTTTTTTCTTTGGTGCGGCGGCTACCGGAGCTGCTGCGGCCTTCACCCTGTAGGGTCTGTGTTTGCCGTAAGATCCGTTATGGATTTTACCGCGTTTGGTTTTCAAGTCTCCTTTACCCATAATGAGGCAAAAATAAAAAACTTGCGAATATTTTTAAAATCAGCTGTTGGGATCTTTAAAATTTTCCATCAAATCGGCAGCGATACCGGTATAGCTGAAGCCACCGTCATGAAATAAATTCTGCATGGTTACCATGCGGGTATAATCGCTGAACATGGAAACACAGTAGTCCGCACAGCTTTTGGCATCTGCATTGCCCAGTGGACTCATGGTGTCTGCGTAATTAAAGAAAGCGTCAAAACCACCAACACCGCTTCCGGCCGTGGTTTTAGTCGGGCTTTGTGAAATGGTGTTTACACGCACTTTTTTATGTTTACCGAAGTGATAACCAAAACTGCGGGCAATGCTTTCCAGCAGGGATTTGGCCTCGGCCATTTCGCTGTAATCCGGGAATACACGCTGAGCTGCAATGTAGGTCAGACCTACAATGCTGCCCCATTCTGCCATGGCATCTTGCTTCCACAGGGTTTGCATCAGCCGGTGAAAAGACATGGCGGAAATATCCAGCGTCTGGTGCATGTATTCATAGTTTAATTCGGTATAAGGTATTTTTTTACGGACATTCAAGCTCATGCCTACGCTGTGCAATACAAAATCGAGCTTGCCACCCAGTTTTTCCATGCTTTGGCTCACCAGGGTATCCAGGTCTTCCATTTTGGTTACATCGGCATAAATGAGGGGTGCATTCAGTTTTTTGGCCAGTTCTTCTGTTTGTCCTACGCGTGCCGCAACAGGGGCATTTGTCAATACAATTTGAGCTCCTTCTGCATGACAACGTTCCGCCACCTGCCAGGCGATCGAATTTTCATTGAGTGCGCCGAAAATGATACCGCGCTTGCCTTTCAAAATTTGATTTCCCATAATGATGGGCCAAAGGTAAAACAATTATCCGAATTACGTATTTCGGCTATTTTGCCATTCTGCTTAATTGGTTGCTATGTAGTAAATTGAGTAAAAATAAAAGCAATGAGACAATTTCATTTTTGTTTTTAAATACTATTTGTTTAGTTTTACACTATGAAGCTGAAATATACATTATTGCTTATAAATATGGTTGGATTGAGTCTGCAGGCGCAGTTTCAGTCTGTTGGTGGTACTAAAATCCTCTCGAACCTGGTTGAAAATAAACCTTTTGAGACAGTTAGGAGGAGTGTTTCAAAGCCCACAGCCTGCAAGGAGGATACATCTTACTTTGTGCAATATGGGAACAAGGGATATCGCTTTGTTACGTTAAGAAGCGGAAGTAGTCTGGGGCAATTTTACGGAGCACCTCAGGAGCTGACAATATCCGGTTTCAGGCTGTTTGCGGTTGCAAATTCAGTTACGCCTGCACGACCTGTTTTCATCAAATTGTGTTGCCATTTGTATAAGGCCGGTTCCGACTCGCTGCCAACCGGATTACCGCTGGCAAGTGATACGGTAACTGTAGATACCATCATGCGGTCATCCGTATTTTTAACGGATGTGCAGTTTGATGCGAAGTTTAAAACCCCGGTTACCCTTAATTACAATTATATTCTTGTAGTAGATTGCGACAGTACAACTGTTTCAGCCAGCATGATTACCAGTGACTGGAATCAGGGAGACGGACGCAAAAGAAATCTCGGTTGCGGAAGTGTAAGTGGTAAATGGTATAGAAATCTGCAGCTGAATATTGGAGGTGTAACATTTGATGCTGATGCGCAGTTATTGCCATTTGTTAAATATAAGTTTGGTACAGATTTCACTATCACAAACAACTGCTATCCATCTTTGGATACCGTAAAATTTCAGAACCAACAGAAATTTAATGTAAGTGGCCACCCGTATTACAATTATTATCAATACTATAATTTGCCTCAATATTCACATCGCTGGTCTTATGACGGAAGTTTTGGGAGTACTTATAGCGTAGAAGGCAAATACAAACCAGCCACCAAAAAGAATTTCAATGTGCAATTGATATCTACTGTATATTCTTACAGATCAGGAACTTGTAATGACACTGTTATAAAAACCGTGTATTTTAAACCAGCCAATCCTGCATTGAAAAGGCCTGCCAATACGTGCAAGGGTGATACCGGCAGCATAGATTTGACTACCGATGCCGGTGCTGTTATCAAATGGTATAGAAAACTTACCGATACTTCATTCTTTTCAGGCAGCAGTTATCCTGTTATCAATGCCCAGAAAAATGATTCATTCTGGGTGAGGGCAGAAAATGGACCTTGTAATTCAGGCTATGTAAAAATTTATCTGAATGTGAATGATTATCCCGACAAACCTGTCGTAAAGGATGCCTTTGTTTGTCAGGGTGCGGCTGCCAATCTGCAGGCCTCAACCAATATTGGGCTCATCAACTGGTATCGGGTTTCTACGGGCGGAAAAAGTGTTTTGACAGGTAAGGTTTATCAAACCGTTCCACTTTTCAGCGATACTGCACTTTTTGTGGAAGCTAATAACAATGGATGTCTGAATAAAGGCGGACGGGTAATGGTAACAGCTTTTGTAAGCAATAATTATGCTCCCCAAAAGCCCACAGTGGTGGCAGATACCTTTGCGTGTTACAGTTCTGGTAAATCATTCACCCTGGGTGCATCCGGAAATGATACGATTCGCTGGTATAACCAGCCCACGGGCGGAACGCCTGTTGCTTTTGGCAAGGATTATACGTTTGTTCCCGGCGGCAGAGGTACCTATGATTATTTTGTGGAAGTATGGAACGGAATCTGCGCCAGCAGCCGCGAACATTCTACTTTGCATGTTTATCAGCCACCGGCTGTTTCGGGTAAAACCAGTCCTACTGTGTGTGCCGGCGACTCAGTAGCATTTGCAGTTAGTATACCCTGGGGAACCTTAAAATGGTTTGATAAAACCGATTTGCAAAAACCTGTTTTCATAGGTCAAAAACCTGTTTTCCAAAATCTTCAAAGCAATACGACCTACTACCTAAAGGCATCCGAAGAACAATGCGAGGCATCCAATTTCGACAGTGTGAAGGTTAGTGTTAATGTACCACCTGTTCCTTCCCTGGTAAAATCTGATCCGGTTTGTTCGAAAGGAGCAGGGGTGTTTCAGGTGAATGTGACCGGTGGTAATGTATGGTGGTATTATGAGGATACCTCATCTTTATCTTTCTTTAAAGGAAGTCAGATTGTAACCGGTTCATTGTTGTCTCCCATGACCTACTACTATGCCACCGAGAAAAATGGATGTTACAGTGCACGCAAACCATTAACCGTAAACATAAAACCACGCCCAACTGCCGGTTTCACCTGGCAGCTGCGCTGGCAAAGGACCCTCGTTTGCACGCCCATTACCACAGCCGGTATCACCTTTGAGTGGAACTGGGGGGATGGTAGCAAAACCACGGGTTTACCTGGAACACATCAGTATGCAACGGAAGGAAATTATACCGTAAAACTGGTAGTAACCAGCAATAGTAATGCTTGTAAGGACACTGCCGATATTCCCGTATTGATAAGCCATGTGGGCACGTCTAAATTGGCAAAAACGAATGTTAATGCCTATCCGGTTCCTGTAAAAGCAGGTTCAGACTGGTTTGTATCTGTACCAACAGGAAAGCCATACAACTACACCGTATTCTCGGTATCGGGCAATGCTTGCTTTGGCGGACAAACCGCGGATGGTCGTATACGTATTCCGACAGGCATAACTGCAGGTTTGTATTTTGTGAAGCTGGAGAATGGCCAGGAATCCTACTCGGCCAAAATGCTCGTTACAGAACCCTAATCTCAACGGGGATTAGATGCTGCTGAAAAGGGAAGAAGAAGGGCAAATAGCTGAGCAGATTTTCTCTGTTTTATTGTTGCTATTTTCATTTTGGGTGCTTTGTTACCGGCTTGATGCGGTTCCCATGTATGTGTGGGATGAAAGCCGGCAGGCCAACAATGCACTGGAAATGCTGAATTCAGGCAACCTTTGGTACACTACGTATGATGGCGCACCTGATTTTTGGAATACCAAACCACATTTACTGATTATCCTGCAATGGGTATGTATGAAACTGTTGGGCCCCGGATTGCTGGCAATACGTTTGCCATCTGCTATTGCAGGTTGCATAGTTTTATACATGGGTTTTGTTCACTTGAAAAAACGGAATGGTTTTATACCGGCAGCGGCTTGGATTGCCATTATGCTTGGCTGTGGCGGATTTAATACCTATCATGTGGTAAGGACGGGAGATTATGATGCCTTGCTTACATTATTTATATTTTTGACTTCGCTTTCCTGGCTTAATTATCTTGAAAACCCCAAGGCTGAAAAATTTTTAAAATATTCAGCCATATGGTTTTCGGCAGCCCTCCTCACCAAAGGTGTTGCGGCGGCTATGTGGCTTCCTTGCTGGTTTGCAATGGGATTTATAATAAAACCCCGGGCAGAATTAACAATGAGAAGCATTGCATTGGTTTCGCTCATTCCCATATCATCCGTTATTGTGTATTATGGGCTGCACGAATGGCATACTCCCGGTTATTTACAAGCTGTTTTGGATAATGAATTTTCAGGACGTTATCTGAAGCCTAATGAAGGACACGATTCTCAATGGTATTATTACATAAAAACATTGTGGAGTCAATACTTCACAGGTTTTTTTGTACTGTTGTTTATGGCAGGATTTATCCTCAAAAAAGAGAGATTTAAAACAGTTTATAACCGATTATTGATTGGCATTCTGCTCTTTCTAATCATTGTCAGTTTGTCGGCTACCCGTATTTACTGGTATTTGGCGCCTGCTTTGCCGCTTATGGCCATGGGTGTTGTTATGCCATTATGCGAAAATTCCCATATTCGTTTTAGGATTGTGGGTTTGATTCTAATTGGGGCCATGGCAACATTTGGATATTTCGAGAATTTTCATCACAACACAACCAATATCGGTGTTAGCCCCGCAGCCGTTTTGCAGAAAGCTGAAAAAAATGCCAAACTTCCTTTTAAGGCAATCTGGCATCTCGGTCATTATCATCCAATAGAAAAGTATTACAAGGCAGTAATGTCGGAAATGGGCGTTGAATTAAAGATTAGCAACCGCTACAACTACAATAGCGGAGATACCCTTGTTGTGAGCAATATGGCTCATCTAGATACATTAAACAGGTGTTTTTTTATGCGTCAGCACCATTACCCAACCGACGAAATGCCAGTTTGGGTAATGGTGGTAGACAGCAGCCGTCTCTAAAGTTCAAATTCTCGGCTGTGTATGATGTTTGTATTGTCATCCAGCACCAGTATTTGGTATTTTCCTTTGCTTAAACCTGCTACGGGAAAGGATATGGGAACATTCTGTTTACCGGGTTGCTGCGGTTTGTTTTCCAGCAGGGTTCTTATCAGCATACCATTAGTGTTTTTCACAATAATTGTCACGGAAGTATTGGTGCTTAGTTTGTAGTCAATTTTTCCGGACAGAGTTGAAGCTTTGTCAGAAAATACCATTCCCGGTACGCTTTTGTAGCTGATATAATACCAGGGCATTTCTATGCCTGCCAGCTCCGCTGTAAGCCTTCGTAAATCTGCATTTTCCTGCTGGCTGCCTTCATGTACGCTGCTGAGGTTGTGTTTATCTGACAGAACCCAGATAGAATTCTGCACAGCATCACTCGAAAAGTTATTTGTGCTAATAAACTGGGCCAGTTTTACCAATGCGGCTGATGCCATGACACCCACCTTAAAAGCATGACCTTTCGCAGGTGAACGGTCTTTTTTCTGACAACAAAATGCAAAAATCTTTCCCAAAAAAGTTTCCCCTGCCGCCAATCTGATAGTCTGATCTTTTACAATCAATAAATCTTGGTCAGCCGAATCCGTAGCGGCTTCAAGGCGTCTGCCAGGTTCCACATCTACAATCACGGGACTTGCCGTCATGTTTTTCATTTTGATTTCTATACAGCTCTCCTGATGTCCGCCTGTTGACCTCAGCAGTACTTTTACTTTGCCGGTTTCAATCAATTTTTTAATAGACTCCGCCGCAGACGGGCTTGCGGTGCTCAATAATAACAGTGTTACAATAAGGGTTCTCATAATGTATTTTTTTTGTAACGATTATAAACTAACAATTATTGTGCGGCTTATTTGATTTAGGCATAAATTAAGCCGTAAATTTGCTGTGCTAATAAATCTTTCCCGACCATGTTATTGCACAACAGAGTGAATCGGGAGGAGCTGAAGGCACGTATGCAGGCCGATAAAAGGCCCTACACCACCATCTCCTTCTATCGTTATTCTCCTATAGAAATTCCTGCAACTTTCAGAGATTTTTTATACCAGTCTTTAAAAGAATTAGAGGTTGTGGGTCGTATTTATGTTGCAGAAGAGGGGATAAATGCCCAGATTGCTCTTCCTTCCATACATTTAATTGCATGTAAGGAGTTGCTGAATCAGATTGATTTTCTAAAAGACATTCGGTTGAATATTGCCATTGAGGAATCACAGTTGAGTTTTTACAAGCTTGACATAAAAGTAAGGTCTAAGATTGTAGCGGATGGCATTAATGACCCCACATTTAATCCATCAGACACCGGTTATTATCTGGAGGCAACAGCTTGGAATGAAATGCTTACTGATCCGGATACAGTGGTAATAGATATGCGCAATCATTATGAGAGTGAGGTTGGCCGGTTTGAAAATGCCAGGTGTCCTCAATCTGATACCTTCAGGGATGAATTGCAAGGAGTGATTGATGAATTTGAACAGGAAAAAGACAAACGAATTCTTATGTATTGCACAGGCGGAATTCGATGTGAAAAGGCCAGTGCTTGGATGAAACATAATGGTTTTAATGAGGTTTATCATCTAAAAGGCGGTATCATACACTACGTAAATCAGGTAAAGGAAACAGGAATCGAAAACAAGTTTCATGGGGTAAATTTTGTTTTTGATCAGCGATTGCACGAGCGGGTGAGTGATGAAATCATTTCCTGTTGTCATCAATGCGGCAAACCTGCAGATGTGCACACAAACTGCTCCAATACGGGCTGTCACATATTGTTTATACAGTGCAGCGATTGTGCTGAAAAGTGGGAGGGATGCTGTAGTGATATATGCTGTGATGTTATTAAAATGCCCTTACCGGAGCAGGCTGCCTGGCGTAAAAACAGGCCAAAACCAGCAGTTTTTTCAAAGGGGAGGTTTCATACGCCACAATAAATATACAATTTGAACGTTTATTTTATTGCACAATATTGACAATGTGGACAAAGATAGATTACCACTTTACCCGCTTATCGCTTTCGATGAATTTATATTCGCAGCCAAATTCGGCACATCATTTGAATTTGAGATAGAGACACATGACAGAAATGAGTACTTTTAAAAAGGCATTGGTTCCTTTTACTATTATTATGGTAGGATGCTTTCAGACGGCATCGGCGCAGGAATGGGGCACAGATCTCAGAAGCCCCGGAGTAGCTGACACTGCCGCCAGAGATACAGCAGCGTCTTCAGGCGGTGGTTGGGGTGAGGAGCCGGGGACCCAGGAAGTTAGTGTAAAGCCCCGCGTTCCTTACAAGCGTTTTGTGCCTCCTTATGACACCCTGAGAGAAATTATCTACTACTCAGGTGTTATAGATGATGAACTGTGTGAAACATGCGGTGCCGATAGCCTTTACTGGAGGGCTATGCGTTATTTGACAAAACGCTTTGGCAAGGAAAAGATGAAAGATAAAACCTGGTTGCTTGAAAATGTGGTAGGAAATAAAATCGTGATGAAAATAACTGTACCCATGATGATTCAAACCAATCAGTTCAATAAAAAGCAATCGGGCATGATGGAGTATCGAATGGCCTTGCGTTTCCAGGAAAGCCGCTATAAATATCAGTTTGGAAACTTTGTGCATGTGGAAGTGGAACGAGGCGCCGAGGCCAGAATGATACGTACATACCACGAATATTACATGCGCGTTAAGAAGGGTTTTCAGAATACGGATGTTTATCTGCTGGCCGCTGACAGAGACGTTAAAGCGTTTGTGGAAGGGCTAAGAAAATCATTGCGCGGTCCTTACCAGCCCGACGAGGATGACTGGTAGGAATTTTATATTTCTGTTTGCCTATTCTCAAGTGAATTTGCGTCTTATTTTTTCCTTTCCTAAAAAAAGTTGGGGATAACTTGTTTTAGCAAATGTTTTTGGCTATTTTTGCAACCCCAAAAATAGAAGGAAACGCACAACGTGAATCCGTTAAGTACTTACAAAACTGTATCGGCCAACAAGGCAACTGTTAACAAACGCTGGTTTGTTGTGGATGCTGATGGTCAAAATCTTGGCCGCATGGCAACAAGAATTGCCTTCGTATTGCGTGGCAAGAACAAACCCGATTTTACCCCGCACGTAGACTGCGGAGATAATGTAATCGTTATCAACGCCGAGAAGATTCAGCTCTCTGGCAACAAGATGGGCACCAAGGAGTATCTGCGCCACACCGGTTTTCCCGGAGGTCAGCGTTCTACTTTGGCCAAGAATGTGAAGCCTGCCAAGCTGATTGAAATGGCTGTTAAAGGAATGCTCCCAAAAAATCGTCTTGCCAGCAGGTTGTTTACCAACCTCTACGTATACGAGGGCACTGAGCATCCCCACGAAGCACAAAAACCTGAAAATCTGAAATTCGATATCTGAGCCAGACTATGCAAAATACCTCAGGAAGAAGAAAAGCGGCAGTAGCCCGCGTTTATCTCAAAGAAGGAAACGGTACAATTACCATTAACCACCGCAGTTTTGAAACTTATTTTCCTCTGCCTTGGCACAGGACTTCAATATCAAGCCCACTGTCGGTGACCGATAACGAAGGCAAATATGATGTGAATGTGAATGTTCGCGGTGGCGGTATCAGCGGTCAGGCTGAAGCCATCCGTCTAGGCATTGCCAAAGCACTCACTGATTTGAATGCTGAATTCAAACCCGCCCTCAGGGCCGCCGGTTTTATGACCCGCGACTCTCGTGTGGTTGAACGTAAGAAAAGCGGTCAGAAGAAAGCCCGTAAACGTTTCCAATTCTCCAAGCGTTAATAATAAATCATGGCCTATACCCAACAAGATCTTCTGGATGCCGGTGTTCACTTCGGTCACCTTACCCGCAAGTGGAACCCCAAGATGGCTCCCTATATTTTCATGGAGCAGAATGGTATCCATATCATCGATTTGAAAAAAACCGAAGCCAAACTGGAAGAAGCCAAAGCAGCCATACGCAATATTGCCAAATCCGGCCGCAGAATTCTTTTTATTGCTACTAAAAAGCAAGCACAGGAAATCGTAGCTGAGCACGCTAAACGTGCCAACATGCCTTACGTAACTGAGCGCTGGCTTGGTGGTATGCTTACCAATTTTCAAACAGTTCGCCGCAGCATCAAGCGTATGCAGAACATCGATAAAATGGCTACCGACGGAACTTTCGAGCGCATCAACAAAAAAGAGCGTCTGATGTTGGACCGTGAAAAAGCCAAACTGTCACGCATGCTGGGTGGTATTGAAGATATGAGCAAATTGCCTGGTGCCATTCTCATGATTGACGTTAAACGCGAGCACATTGCTGTTTCTGAGAGTCATCGCCTTGGAATACCAAGCTTTGGACTTGTTGATACCAACTCCGATCCTACAGTAGTTGATTTTGCAATCCCCGGAAATGACGACGCATCAAAAAGCATTAACCTGATTATTTCAGAACTTGCCGATGCAATCATCGAGGGAATGCAGGAGCGCCGTCGCGAAAAGCCTGAGGAAGAAGCTCCTGAAAACAAAGAGGCGGCTACTTCTGAAGCCTGATCTGAATTTTAAAGTACATACCCATTATTTAATTTTAATACTAAAACTATGAGCATTAGTGCTGCTGATGTAAATAAACTGCGCCAGATGACCGGAGCCGGTCTTATGGATTGCAAAAAAGCCCTTACTGAAACCAATGGTGACTTTGAAGCGGCTATGGATTATCTCCGTAAAAAGGGAGCAAAAATCTCTGCCAATCGCGCTGACCGTGAAGCGTCTGAAGGTGCTGTCATTGCGGTAACTTCTTCAGATGCCAAAAAGGGTACAGCTATCAAACTTACCTGTGAAACTGATTTTGTAGGTAAAAATGAGGCTTTCGTTGCTTTTGCCAAAGAAATAGCCGAAGCTGCTTTAGCTGCTGAGCCTGCTACCCTGGAAGACCTCAAGAATCTTGCTATCTCCGGTGGAACTGTAGCAGGTCGGTTGATGGATGAAGTTGCCAAAATTGGTGAGAAGATAGATGTAACTGCATACGCACTGGTAAAGGGCGAAAACGTAGTATCATACATACATGGTGCAAACCGCATTGGTGTATTGGTAGAATTAAACAATGCGCCTTCAGAAGCAAACACTGCTGCCGGTAAGGACGTTGCCATGCAAATCGCTGCTATGAATCCCATCGCTGTTGATAAGTCTGACGTTTCTGCTGATGTTGTAGCCCGCGAAATGGAAATCGGTCGCGAACAGGCCCGTGCTGAAGGCAAGCCTGAAGCCATCCTCGATAAAATTGCTCAAGGTAAAGTTGAGAAATTTTACAAGGAAAGTACCTTGCTCAATCAGGAGTTTGTAAAGGACAACAGCAAGTCTGTTGGAAAGATGCTTACAGACATTGAAGCAGGATTGACTGTAAAAGAATTCAAAAGAATTCAGTTAGGATAATGACAATTCAAAAAAATCCCCCAAATTTGGGGGATTTTTTTTGCATCAATAAAAACACCAATATGAAATACAAACGCATACTCCTGAAATTGAGCGGTGAAAGCCTACAGGGCGATCAGCAATATGGAATAGATCCAAAGATGCTTGAGCAATATGCAGCAGAAGTTAAAGCTGCGGCAGAAATGGGTGTTGAAATAGCCATCGTTATTGGAGGTGGTAATATTTTCCGCGGTTTAAAAGGAGCTCAGGGTGGTGTGGTTGATCGTGCAACCGGCGATTATATGGGTATGCTGGCCACCATGATTAATGCTATGGCATTGCAGGGTGCATTTGAAAAGGCCGGACTCGTAACCAGGTTGCTTTCAGCCATTAAAATGGAACAGATTTCTGAACCTTTTATCCGGAGAAGGGCCATGCGGCACCTCGAAAAGGGTAGGGTGGTAATATTTGGCGCCGGAACAGGCAACCCTTATTTTACAACGGATACGGCTGCTTCACTTCGTGCAGTGGAAATAGAGGCCGATGTGGTGATCAAAGGAACCCGGGTGGATGGTATTTATTCTGCAGATCCTGAAAAGGTTCCTGATGCAAAAAAATTTGATACCATTTTATTTAAAGATGTATATGAACTCGGGCTTGAAGTAATGGACATGACTGCCATTACCCTTTGTCAGGAGAATAAAAAGCCCATCATTGTTTTTGATATGAACAAGCAGGGTAATTTTGCGCGTCTGTTAAAAGGAGAATCGGTGGGTACACTGGTTCATGGCGAGTAACAATATAATTAGCGCCCCCGGCGTTTTAATTGTATGAAGTTTATTTACTGTCTTTTACTCCCGGTAATCGGGTTGCTTTCCTGTGGCTCAGACACAGCTTCAACCTTACAGAAAACGAAAAACGATTCGTCTGTGACGGCGATTTTGCCTTTGGGGCAGATTGATGACAGGCAGGTACAGTTATTATCAAAGGAACTCGCTGCATTTTACGGTATGAAGCTTTTAATACTCCCCAAAAAGACAATGCCGGAAAGCTGTTTGCTGAAAAACACAAAACGATACAGTGCTGATAATATGCTGAAATGGCTTCTTAAACAAAAACCTGCTCAATGTGACAGGATTTTAGGTGTTACAACTTACGATATTTACACGAATAAGAATCAAAACCCGCATTGGGGTATTTTCGGGCTGGGATACAAGCCAGGCAAAGTATGCATTATTTCCGATTTTCGGCTGAAACAATTTGGAAACAGGCGGGATACTTTTTTAACACTGGTAACCCTTCATGAAATTGGCCACAATCTCGGGTTGCCGCATTGTGATAAACATTCTCACTGCTTAATGAATGATGCCAAAGGGACAGCCAAAACCTTGTTTGCTGAGAAGAAATGGCTCTGTTCGAATTGCAGAAAACTTCTGAAAAAGTCATAAAAAAAGCCACCCATAGGTGGCTTTGATATAGATTTATTTTTTAATTAGGCCAGCGAATCAACGTGCTTTTTCAAACTGCTCTTCAGGTTGCCGGCTTTATTTTTATGAATAATGTTTTTCTTAGCCAGCTTGTCGAGCATGCTGAAAGCTTTAGATAACAATCCTTGTGCTTCGCCTTTGTTTTCAGCTTTGCGGATTGCTTTTACCACGGTACGGGCAGATTTATGCTGGTAGCGGTTCAAGTCCCGCTTGGCTTCGTTAGCCCTGATACGTTTGATTGCAGATTTATGATTTGCCATTTTCCGAAAAAAGGACTGCAAAAATAATGAAAAATATTGGATGAATCAAGAAAAACTGAAAAAATATCAGCTTTCCGGGGCCAGACGAATAATTAATCCCTCCAGCGCTTCATGGATATGGATTTGGCAGCCCAGCCGACTGTTGTTTTTTACAAAAAAAGCCTGATCCAGCATGGCAAGTTCGTCGTCAGAAGGTTCGGGAATGGAATGA
>Ga0194118_10003937_pt1 | contig 16693 bp, 19 predicted proteins | sample TA2MahsurfametaG_2_FD_148662 | JGI IMG/M metagenome (GOLD analysis project Ga0194118, IMG submission 148662) | Freshwater microbial communities from Lake Tanganyika, Tanzania - TA2015013 Mahale N5 surface | ecosystem: Environmental > Aquatic > Freshwater > Lake | place: Tanzania: Lake...
GCTCATGGAGGTAGGTGGTACGCACTTCCTCGGCAAAGATTTCCGGATCACCCTCGGCCAGATCCCAGAGGTTATCCAAGTAGAGAATGATCCGCGGGGGCGGATCCGAGGCGTGGGGATCGGCCTCGAGGCGGCTGGCTCCCTCAAACAGGCCGAGGAGGTCCGGTTCGAATCCTTGGTCCAAAACGGCCTGATCCGGCACCGCTTGGTAAAGAGTGACGACCGGTTCCGACGCGGTGCGTAATTCGGGAGTGAGTCGGGAGCGGATGCGGTGGACGCTCGCGCGGGCCAGTTGATGCAAGTCGGGTTTCAGGCTGCCAGGTTAGGATCAGTTTCTGATCCGGGAAAATGGGAAAGGCGAGGCCGGATCAAAAAAGCTCTTAAAATCAGGAGGCGGAAGGGGCAGGATGACCCCATGCGACGTGGCGTGGTTTTGGTCCTCGGACTGGTCTGGCCGTGGGCCGGGCTGGCCCAGGGCAAGTGGGGGATGGTGGATACGAACGGAACGGTGCGGATTCCCGAGCGCTACGATGAGATCGGGGTTTTTCGCGGGGATTTGGCGAGGGGCCTGCCGCTCCCGGAATTTTTGCCTGGGCTGAAGGGAGCCACCATCGTGAAGTGGCTCAAGGCGGAAGGTGAGGAGGTGAAGAAGGATGAGGCGTTGGCCCAGGTGGAGCTGAAGGAACCTACGATTCCCGTGATGGCGCCGGCCAAAGGAATGCTGACCCAGATCGGGGTGCCGGTGGGCGGGGCGGCGATCCCGGGAGCGGCCTTGGGCAAGGTGCGGGTTTTGGGGACGGTGGACCTGTTTGCGAAAAAGCAGTTTGAGGTGGAGTGCCCGAGCTTCGGGCCGAATTCAGGTTCCGCCAGCGTGGTGCGGTGGCTGAAGTTGGAGGGGGATGCGGTGGGGAAGGGGGAAAAGATTGCGGAGATCCGTCCGGCCCAGGCGATGGCAGTGGTGCTTGCGCCGGGATCCGGCACGCTGGTGGATATTGAGGTGGCGGAGGGGGCGGAGGCGGCGACGGGGCAGGTGATCGCCCGGATGGGGGTCGGTCGGGTGCCACTGCGTGCGGGCAAGGACTGGTTCTTTGTGGATGAGCGGGGCAACCGGGTCACCCCGGGCCGTTTTGACCAAGTGGGGGTGGTGCAGGGAGGGATGGCTCCGGTGCGGGCGGGGGACCGGTGGAGTTTTGTGGATGGAGAGGGGAAACAAGTTGGCAAGGCGGATTACGACGAAGCCCGGGAGGTGTGGGGCGGGTTGGCGGCGGTGCGACAGAAGGAGCGCTGGGGATTTGTGGCGTACCACGAGGGAACCCTGAAAAATTCGATCCCGCCGCGTTTTTTCCAGGTAAAAGATTTTGCGGAGGGTTTGGCGGCGGTGGAGGAGAGTGACGATGCTCCGGTGGACGAGCAGGCGGAGCCCAAGCTTTTTGAGGAGGTGGCCGAGGTCAAACAACCGGCGGGACCGGTGGCGTGGGGCTACATCCTTCCCAGCGGTAAATTATGGATTCCCTCGGAGTTTGCGGAGGCGGGTCGCTTTGTGGACGGGCGGGCGGTGGTGCGACCCCAGGGAGAGGGGGCCAACGTCCTGCTCATCGACAGCAAGGGAAAGGTGCGGACCTCCGCCCTCTATACAGGGCTGGTGTCGTTGGGGGAAAAGCGGGTGGCCTGGAAGCGGGCCCAGGGATGGGGGCTGATGGATATGACGGAGAAGGCGATGGAAATTTCCCCGGGTGGGGCGGAAAGCCTGCAGGCGATTGGACCATTTGGCAGTGAGCGGGCGCCAGCCAAGGGCGAGAACGGGAAGTGGGGTTATCTGGATCCGATGGGAACATGGGCGATTCCGCCAAAATTTGAACGTGCGGGTATTTTCCGGAACGGCTTGGCGGCGGCCAAGGAGCCAGGGGCCAGATGGGGATTTCTCAAGCCGGACGGGAGCTGGGGCATCGAGCCGAAGTACGCGCGGGTGAGAAGTTTTTCCGACGGCTTGGCGGCGGCGGGGGAGCAGGGTGAGGTGGAGGCGGGCCCCGAGCCGGAGACCGGGGGCCGGTGGGAGTAATGGAGTTCCGGGACTATTACGAGACTTTGGGGGTTACGCGGACGGCGAGCGCGGAGGAGATCCGCAGCGCCTTCCGAAAAAAGGCGCGGGAATACCATCCCGACGTGGCCAAGGATAAGGCGAAGGGGGCGGAGAGGTTCAAGGAGGTGAACGAGGCGTACGAGGTGCTGAGCGATCCGGCGAAGCGGATGAAATATGACCAGATGGGAAGGGAGGGGCCAGGCGGGGGTTTTGCCTGGCAGGGGGCTCCGGGACCCAGCGGGCCGGACATGGAGGAGTTTCATTTTGGCGGGACGGGGTACAGCGACTTTTTCGAGCACCTGTTTGGCGGGATGGGGGGTGGGGGGGGGCGGGGGCCGGCGGGATGGGGAGTGGGGGGGTGCGGGGGCCGGGCGGACGGCGCATGGCGAGACGAGGCTCGGATATTGAGGGGGATCTCATGGTCCCCTTGGAGGAGGCTCTGGGCGGGTCTGTGCGGGAGGTCACCCTGCAGCGGGGCGGGAAGACCGAAACCTACCGGGTGAAGATTCCCGCGGGTGTGCGGGAGGGACAGAGGATCCGGTTGGCGGGCAAGGGGGAGTCGGGGCGAAGTGGAGGGGAATCCGGGGATCTTTACCTGCGGGTGAGACTCGCGCGGCATCCAGACCTGAGGGTGGAGGGCAGGGATCTTTACACTGATCTGGAGGTGGCGCCGTGGGAAGCGGTGCTGGGGGCCAGCGTGCCGGTGCCGACTCTGGACGGAAGGGTGACCCTAAAAATTCCGGCCGGTTCGACAGCCGGTCAGAAACTGAGGTTGCGGGGGCAAGGGTTGCCGCGGGAGGATGGAGGTCGTGGAGATCTGTATGCGGTGCTGGAAATCGCCGTGCCCGGCCGGGTGGGACCGGAAGAGAAAAAGCTTTGGGAAAAGCTGGCGGAGGAGAGCCGCTGGCGGCCGGGAGGAGCAGCCTAAGGCATGAAGGGAAAGAAGAACCAGCTGGCGGGAAGGGTTTGGGCGGAGTCCCCGCGGGTGTTCGCCTTGGAGGAGTTGGCCCGGATGGCGGAAACCACTGTCGAAGTGGTGCAGCAGTACAGCGAAATGGGCCTGCTGGGAGAGGAGGGACGGCAAGGCTCTTTCGGGGAAGGAACGTTGTTTCTGGTGAGGCGGATCGAGCAGTTGCGAATCGAGTACGGGATGCCGGCGGAAGGAGCAGGGCTGGTTTTGGATCTGGCCGCCCGGGTTGAGGAGTTGGAGGAGGAGATCCGGGCTTTGCGAGAGGCAACGGGGCGATGAGCGTAGGTTTTGGCCAGCCGGTGCCCGGGCTGCGGAGCCCCCGAGAGCAGGTGGACGGGTTGGTCTATTTCGGGCGGATGGTGGACAAGCTCCGGCTGGAACTGGCTGGGAAACTTCCGAAAGATTATCAGGAAAACATGGGCAAGGGTTTCGATGCTTCCTGCTGTGAATTTTTGGGTGTTGCCTACGGGAAAGTAAGGGAACGAGTCCGAGAAGGGAGCTCCGACCGGGAGTTGCTCGACTGGTGCCAAAGCCACGGGAAAAAAAGGGATGCGGGTGACCGGGCGGTGTGGAATGCGTATCTCTCCAAGCGGGGCTGGCGGGATGACCTGGCAGATCGGCTGGCTTTCCGGAAACAAGAGGCGGGCTGGGAAGGCCGGGCGGAAATTCAGACTTTTTTCGATTACATGGATGCGGATGAAGGCCGGATCTAGCGGGAACCGATTGCCAACTGCCAACCAAATGGACATGCTCTGGGGATGAGATTCCTTCACTCCCTCCTCCTGGCCTTGGTCGTCGCAGCCCCCTTCCCGGCCTTGGCCGTCAGCAGCATGGAGGAGAGGATCGACAAGACCATCGACGTGTTGGAGCAGTACGGCAAGGCCCAGGGAGATAGCATTCCGCGGGAAGTGTTTCACGAGGCCAAAGGTCTGGCGGTTTTATGGGTGATCAAAGCGGGCTTCATCGTGGCAGGAGAGGGAGGGGACGGGCTGGTGGTCATCCGTAAAGGAAACAAGTGGTCTCATCCTTCGGCGATTTCGGCGGCAGGGGCGGGGGTGGGATTCCAAGCCGGGGGTTCCTCCCAAGATTATGTGCTTTTGCTGAATACCGAGAACGCGGTGGAGCAGTTTTCTCAAAAAGGAAATTACACGAGCAGCGCCGAGGTGGAGGGGACGGCGGGGCCGGTGGGGCGGGAGCTGTCGGCTGGCGTGGCCACCGTGAATGCGCCGGTCTACACCTACAGCTTCACCAAGGGCCTTTTTGGGGGCGTCTCGTTGTCCGGCCTCGGCTATGCTTCGGCGGATGACACAAATGAGAATTTTTACGGCCAGCGGCTAACGCCCAAGGAGATCTTGGACGGAAAAGTGAAAAAATCTCCCGAAGCGGTGAAGCGGCTCTGGAAGGCCTTGGAGCAACTCGATAAGAAACCCAAAATCGAAGGCAAGACCCCGACCAAGGATAAAAAGAACTAGCGGTTTTTCTCCATGGCTGAGCCGACTCCTCCCCCTCCGCCTGCACCCCTGCCCAAGGCAAACCTGCCCGCCTCGTTGCCGGCGGCGGCGGGAAAGTCGGCGGCTCAAGCCGTGGCGGCGAGTACGGCCAAGACGGTGGCTTCGACCGTGGGGGCGGTGGTGGCTTGGAAAGGGGTGGCGTTGGCGACGGCGGCGGTGCTGGGGTTGGGGGGGGGAGGGTACTATTTCAATCGCGACCTGAAGGCGAGGAGCCAGTTAACGGAAGCAGAGCAGCGGGTGGCGACGCTGGAAAGCCAACTGAAGGAGGCGACGAGCGGGTCAGAGGCGCTGCGGGCCCAGTTGGACACGGCGCAGGGGGAAGTGGAGAAAGGAAAGAAGCTGGCGCTGGAATTGGAACAGACCAAGGCGGAGCTGGCCAAATTGAAGGATCTTTCGGATGCGGAAAAAAAGGTGCTGGAGCAGAAGTTGGTCGAGCAGCAGTTGGCGATGGAGAAGTTCAAGGCGGAAACGGTGCAGGCCGACACCAAGCTGGAGGAGAATCTGAAAAAGGAGCTCACCGACAAAGACGTGCAGATCTCGCGGCTGAAAAACCAGCTGAAGGTGACGGTGGCAAGCGAGATCCTGTTCCTAAGCGGATCGGCGGAACTTTCCCCGGAAGGCGTCGATGTGTTGCGGAAGGTGGCCAAGGCCGCCAACCAGGTGCAGGACGAGGTGCGGGTGGATGGGCATACCGACAGTGACCCGATCGCCCCAGTCCTGGCCCAGTATTATCCGACGAATTGGGAGCTTTCGACGGCGCGGGCGGCCGTGGCGGTGCGGGCACTTGAAGCCACCGGGATGGTGCCGGCCTCGCGGCTTGCCGCAGTGGGGTTTGGCGATAGCCGGCCGGTGGCGCCGAACGACAGCGCGGAGGGCAAGGCAAAGAACCGGCGGGTGGAGATTGTCTTTACGCCGGCGAAGAGCCGGTAGCGGCTACGGGAGGCGGAACGTCCCCCGGCAGGATGCCAGAGCCATCCGCGGTCTCGACTGAGAGGGGGCCATCGTACCAAGTCACGCTAATGACCTCATTTTCTGCCATATGGGGTCCGTGCACGGTGTTTTTGGGAGCATAGAAAAAGGAGCCTGGTCCGTAGGCGACCTTGCCCTCGATCCATTTCCCTTTCAGCACCACGACGGATTCCGAGGTTTCGGGGTGGCGGTGGGCGGGGATCGTGGTGCCGGGTGCGAAGCGGCGGAGGAGGAAGCGGCCGCCGGTGGCGGCGTCGTGGGAGAGGGCGGCGAATGCCACGCCCGGAAAGGGCCCGGGCTCCCAGAGAGTCGTGTTGGGCAGGCGAATGGTGGGAAACATGCCCCAAGAGTGCCCCAAGGAAATCTTCCTGACAACCGCCGGAGGAGTATGGTGAACGACGTGCAGACACGGTCCAAGGATCCAAAGCCCCCCGCCGAAGGCTACCTTGGCCTGTTGCGACTGGCCGGGGAGATCGGCCGAGAACCAGACCTGAAAGGGCTGCTGGAGAAAATCCTGCAGAAAAGCCGCCCTTGGATGAGGACGGAGGCCTGTTCGATTTTTCTACCGGATCCGGCCACGGGGGAACTGGTGATCCACTCCGCCTATGGGGACAGCACACCCCAACTGGGGAGCCTGCGGGTGCCAGCCGGCAAGGGAATTGTGGGGGCGGCGATGGAGGGGCGGAAAATGATCCGGGTGGATGATGTAAGCCGGGATGTGCGTTTTTTTGCCAAGGCGGATGAGCAGACCGGCTGGAAAACCCGGGCGCTGTTGGCGGCTCCCTTGCTGGACGGGGACGAATGCCTGGGGGTGATTGAATTTTTGAATCCCACGGGGCGCGCGGTGTTCAGCCCGCAGGACGAGGAATATATGGAGTATTTTTCCGGCCTGGTCTCCTCGGCCCTGGTGCGCATCCGGGCCCACGACGCCGCGCTGGAGAGGGCCCAGGTCCAACGGGACCTTGATTTGGCCCGGGAGATGCAGCAGGGGCTTTTGCCCAAAGAGTTTCCCGGAAAAGAACAGGCCCCCGGGGTGGAGATGTTTGCCCGCCTGGACCCGGCGAAGGAGGTGAGCGGAGATCTCTATGACTTTTTCACGGTGGAACCGGGGAAGATGTGCTTTGTGGTCGGGGACGTTTCGGGCAAGGGGGTGGCGGCAGGCTTGTTCATGGCGGTGACGAGAACCCTGATCCGAGCGACGGCGGTCTCGGGTCGGCGGCCGATGGAAATCCTGCAAAAGGTAAATGCCCAGCTATGTGCGGAGAATCCCGCCAATCTGTTTGTGACCATGATTCTGGGGCTCCTCGACACCGCGACCGGCCAGATGGAGTACGGGCAGGGGGGACACAATCCGCCGATTTTGGTGCCGACAAAGGGAGAGCCGGTGTATGAGCCATCGGGAGGTATGCCGTTAGGGGTGTTTGAGGACGCCCAATTCGGGCAAAGAAGGCTGGAGCTGAAACCGGGGGAAACCCTGCTGGTCTATACGGACGGGGTAACGGAAGCGATGAATCCCAAGAGGGAATTATTCGGGGAGGATCGTCTGAAGGCAGCGGTGCAAGGGCAGGTCAACCGCTCGCCTGAATCGCTCACCCAGAAAGTGGTGGAGGCGGTGGTGAAGTTTGCGAGCGGGGCAGAACCTTCCGACGATATCACCCTTTTGGCCATCCGGCATCGCACGGGCTGAAACGGATTTGACGAAGGGGGAGTGGAGGAAAAGAGGAGGGGAGGGGGAAGGCCGGATCAATCAATAAGATGGGCTTGGCGGAGAGGTTCAAGATCGGGATCTTCATGGGCCAATTTTTCCAGATCATGATCCAGTTCGATAGCCCGCCGGACGTGGCTATGAGCGGTGGTCAGATCGCCCCGCTGGGCCGCATAGCAACCCAGATTGAATTGGATCAACGGATCCTTGGGATGAAGGGAGGCGGCTTCGGAAAGAATTTTGGAGGCAGAGTCGAGGGAGTCGCTGCGGCGCTTGGCAAAAGCCCAAGCCACGAACCAGCGGGCCTCGTTGGGATGGGAGGAAGCGAGCTTGGCGGCGAGAGAGGCGGCCTCGGGCCAGCGTTGAGCCCTTTCCAAAAGACGGAGCTTAAACTCCATGACACCGCCGTCAGCGGCCATGGAGGGGGACAGGCACGCCAATTCATCCAAAGCGTCTGCGACCATGCCGAGGTTCGCGTAACCGACGGCCGATTCAGCCCGTCTAAAATCTTCCCGAAGTTCAATTAACCGGCTCATACCTCAATCTATCACAAAAGATGTGAAAATTAAAGGATCCTTATTTAAAATATTAGGAATCAATGCTTTACATTTTTAAAATTTAAATCTACCCAGCCGACGAGGATGGCATGGGGGAGGGTGAGAACGGCGAGGAGGATGAGGTAGGAGCCAACCCATCCCTCCATATTGGCGGGATGAAGACCGAGGAAGCGGGGAAGAAGGGGCAGGAACAGTAGGGTGGCGATGGTGAGGGGGGCGGCAAAGAGAAGAAGACGGCCCAAGGAATTCAGCCAGGCCTTGATCGGCAAGGAGGATTGCAGGTGCTCGCGAATTTCCGCCAAACGCAGGAGGTGCCGCCAAGCATGGAAGGCGACGAAGTATGTGCCCACTCCGACCAGCGGAGGGGTCAGCCCGAGAAGGAGAAGAAGAAGGATGGTTTCCCCCCATTCCGTTTTTCCCGGCCGGGAGGCCAAGGTCAGAAGGAGTGGCACGACGAGCAGGCATTGGAAGAAGATCGGGGAAGGGGCGGGTCCGGCGGCGGGTGCCATCAGGAGGACGACCCTCCAGGCCTCCAGGGTGTGAAAGGCAAAGGGAGCCAGCATGACCCAGAGGCCCCGTCCGAGACCAAAGGAAAGCCAGCGCAAACCGGGCGAAAAAAGCAGGGAAGCGTCGGCGGTGCCCCAGTGCCAGGAGGTGAGCAGGAGAAAAAAAACGGTGGCAGGAAAAGGGGCGGCTTGCCAGACGAGGAGGTAAAGGAAGGAGCAGGCCAGATAAATGACAAAGAACCAAAACAAAAACGGGATTCGGGAGGGTTTTTGTTGAACCCAACCGGGGACCCACGGGTCACAGGCCCCATGGGGAATGCCGAGGATCACCGCCGAGGACAAAAAGAAGAGAGGGGCCAACCCGAAGGCCTGAGCTGGAAACAGGAAGCCCAAAAGTCCCAAGAGCCCCGCCAAAGCCCACGGGATGGTCCGGTTCAGCAGAACAGGCATCCAGGCAGGCTAGGGTTCCGAATTCCGCGGGCAAAGCAGGGGAAAAGAAACGGGGGATCCCCGCAGGGATCCCCCGTCGCATCGCGGAAGTGGTTTCCGCGAACCAAGCAGGAATCTTATTTGCCGCGTTTGGCGAGATTCCAGACCACCAGACCGAAGCCTATCTTGTTGATGGCGTCGCCGATGTTGTAGACGACGTTCATATTGGCAGCCAAGTCGGTGGATCCGCTGAGCACATTACCCGGCAGGGTCATGTAACCGATCGGGTAGATGGCCCACCCGATGAGCACGAAGCCCCGCAGAAGGTTGAAGGCGCGGCGAACGTTGGCGTCGCTACTGCCGTCGGCCAGCTGTTTTGCTTCGCCGAAGAAGATCTCATAAACGATGCCCGCCCATCCGATGGTGGAGATCACCCCCCAGCCGAAGTTCTCGAAGCCACGGATCGGCTTGCCGATTTCCGCCGAGACTTCGCCGACGTAGCCAGCCACGAGCATGAGCCCGGAGTAGGCAATCAGGCGCCAGAGCATGTTGAGGCTGGCTCCGGCGGCGCGGAGAAGGAGGTAAAACTCCGTGCACATCAACGGCACCGTGAGGAGCCAGTCGATGTAGCGGAACTCCGTGGGGGACGCCACCGCAGCATTGTTGCCGGTGAACGTGGCCACCCAAAATTCGCGCATATACCAATAATGCGCCGCCGCGATGGTGGTGATGAGACCGCTGACGAGGAGCGACAGCTTCCACTTATCCGAGACGGACGACCGCTCGATGAAGAAGAAGACCGAAGCCGCACCCATGGCCATGGTCCCGATAAAGAAGGTGAACCCGACAAGGTCACCCTGTTGAAGTGCACTAGCTGCTAACATGTGATTTCCTCCTTCTGCCCCGAAGGGCTTTTGCTTGGGTGCTGATATTTGAAGGTGAGACGGGTGCGTGCAAGGGCAAATCCCAAAACGGGAAGGAAAAGTTGTGAAAAGTTTTTACCTAATAAAATATAATAATTAAGCCCGTTTTGCTTTTTCCCACAATTGGTCCAGCTGTTTTGGGCTGAGGTGGGCGGGAGTCAGGCCCAGGCGCTTGGCAAACTCCTCGACGCGGCGGACTCTGGTTTGGAAACGGCGGGAGGCGTCGCGCAGGGCGGTTTCGGCGTCTGTCTTGCGGTGCCGAGCGAGGTTGACCACGGTGAAGAGGACATCCCCCAGTTCCCGGGCGAAGGCGGGTCCCGCGGCGCGAGTGCGGGCCAGTTCCCGCAGTTCCTCGCGAAGTTTGGCGGGGACACCTTTTTTGGGGTCCCCCCAATCAAAGCCGGCGCGGGCCGCGCGACGCTGGAGGTTCTGGGCATGGAGCAAAGCGGGGAGGGACCGGGGAATTCCGTCGAGGCAACTTTGGCGGGACGGTTTTTCCTGTTGCTTGAGCTGGTGCCAGCGGCGGAGGACCTGCGCTGGATTACGGAGTTTCTCGCGGCCAAAAACGTGGGGATGGCGGCGCATGAGCTTTTTGGCCAACTCGCGTGCCACGGCCTGAAAATCAAAGGCCCGGCGCTCCCGGGCCAGCTGGGCGTGAAAGAGGATGTGCAGCAGGACGTCTCCCAGTTCCTCCTGGAGGGCCTGGTCGTCGCGTTGGTCGATGGCCTCGAGCAACTCATAGACCTCCTCCAGGATCATGGGTCGGAGGGAACGGTGGGTCTGTTTTTTGTCCCAAGGGCAACCGCGAGGACCGCGCAACCGGGCCATGATGCGGGTAAGGGCCTTGGTTTCGCGCATGATCCTGAACTACGGGGCGGTTGGCGATTCGTCGAGCCGGAGCGTGACTCGGCGACGGATTTTGTTAGGGTCTCCCCTTGAAGAAATTTATTTCCCCGCAGGCCTCCTGGCCTCACCTGATCGAGCAGCACCGGAAAGTTGTCCCCGAGGCCTACGGACCGGAAGGCAATCTCTACAACCTGATCGGGGGTGAGTGGGGCCATCCCGGGCATGGGAAACTTTTCCTCAGCCCGGTCGACGCCACGCCTCTGGGACGGTACCCGATGATCAAGCTGGAAGCGGCGCGGTTGGCGGTGGAGCAGGCGGAGAAGGAGTTTCACACATGGGCCCAAACGGACCTGGAGGAGCGCAAGCGGCGCGTGGCCGCGGCGGTGGACGACATCGAAAGGCACGGTGATTTGCTCGCGAAAACGCTGATCTGGGAAATCGGCAAACCGTATGCCCAGGCCAAGGTCAGCGTGGAGCGGTGCGTTTCCGGAGTGCGCTGGTATCTCAAGGAGATTGACCGGATGATGGAGGGTCGCCGTCCCATCGGCCTGATCTCGAACATTGCCTCCTGGAATTACCCGATGTCCGTGCTGGTGCACGCGGTGCTCGTGCAGTGCCTGACGGGGAATTCGGCGATTGCCAAAACCCCGACCGACGGCGGCATCCACACGGTGACGCTGGCGCTGGCGCTGGCCCGGCGGCACGGGCTGCCGGTCAGTCTGGTGAGCGGCTCCGGGGGTGAATTGAGCGAAGCATTGGTCCGGAACGATGCGATCGCCTGTCTGGCCTTTGTGGGCGGCAAAAACAACGGGCGGGAGATCGCCAACGCCTTTTATGACCGCTCCAAGCGATACATGCTGGAGATGGACGGGGTCAATTGTTACGGGGTCTGGGATTTTTCCGACTGGAAAGGCCTGGCCGTCCAAATCAAGAAGGGGTTCGAGTACGGCAAGCAGCGTTGCACGGCTTACCCACGCTACGTGGTGCAGCGGGCGTTATTCCCGAAATTCCTGGAGATGTATCTGGGGGTGGTCCAGTCCCTCCAGGTGGGCAACCCCCTGCTGGTGGAGAAGGCGGAGGATCCGCTGCCGACCTTGGACTACGGCCCGATCATCAACAGCCGGAAGGTGGAGGAGTTGCGGGTGCAGATCAGCGAAGCGGTGGCCGGCGGGGCAGTGGCCCTGTATGAAGGAGTTTTGGAGGAATCCCGTTTTACGCCGAATCAGGATAATTCCGCCTACCTCGCCCCCGTTGCGTTGCTGAACCTGCCCCGGAACTGCCGGTTGTACCATGGGGAACCTTTCGGTCCGGTGGATTCGGTGGCGGTGGTCGACAGCGTGGATCAGATGGTCGCCGAGATGAACGTCTCGAACGGCTCGCTCGTTTCCAGTCTGGCGTCCGACGACGCCAACCTAGCCAAACAAATTGCCGGGGATCTGCGGTGTTTCAAATTCGGGCACAATAAAGTGCGATCGCGGGGCGACAACGAGGAGAGCTTTGGCGGATTCGGGCAGTCCTGGAAAGGTTGCTTTGTGGGGGGCCGCTATCTGGTGGAGTCGGTGACCCAAGGACGGACCGGGGAACGGCTCAAGGGCAATTTTCCAGACTACGTGTTGCTACCGGACCAGCGTTAGGGAATCTTGTGCTGCGCGCGCGCCGGTAGGCGTCGGTTGATCAGCCAAAGGCTGACGGCGACAAGCAGAATCAGCAGGCCACTGATGGCCAACTCAATCATGTAGTGCTGGAATTTGGTGGGATCGAGGGTCTGGCCCTCGGTCTCCGTGACGGAGAGGGAAGCGCCGATGGTGAGAATGCGGCGGGTCACACTGATGCCGGCGATGACCAGAAAAGGATTCAAATCCTCGATACCCACGTCATGCGCCGGTGAGACCAGCAGACGGGTGACGGTGCGGAGCAACTCCATGACGATCATGATGAGGAGAACTTCGTTGATGAGCGTGATGAGGATGGAGAAAAAGGGTTGGCCCGCCGAATTGATGAGAAACTTCAGCAGGTAGATGGCGATGGCACCGGCGATGAGGAGGAGGAGCATGGCCACGCCGCCGTAGGTGACGATTTCCCCGCGGTTGATAAAGCGCAGAAATCTTTGGGCGACCGAAGGTTGGGTGGCTGGAGCGGGCACAAGGTCAGCGTGAAGGAAAAAGAATGGGTGGCAAGAAAGCAGTGCGGGCGGGGAGGGAGGGGCGCAACCAAAAAGGAGAAGGTTGGGCGGGGATCGGTTCTGCGGTAGCTTTCCAAGGTGTCCAAGGTGACCGTTTTCTACGATGCGGACTGTGGTTTTTGCCAAGGCAGCGTGGATTGGCTTTTGGCCCGGGCCTTGCCGGACACTTTTGATCCGGTGGCCTATCAGGACAATCATGCCTTGAGGGAGTTTCCCATGGTGGATCCCACGCTGGCGGACAAGGGAATCCAAGCTCTGGGACCGGACGGGAAACTGCGCACCAAGGCCCAAGCCACTGGTTACTGCCTGACCTTTGTGCCGGGGTGGCGCTGGCTGGGGCAGCTGATTTTATTTCCCCTTGTCGCCCCGTTGGCGGCGGTGGGCTATGCCCTCGTGGCCCGGAATCGGCAACGGATTTCCCGCATGATAAGGCGCACTTCCTGCCGGATGCCCCCGCGCCCGGGGCGGTGAGCCTCGGCAGGCTCGAGCGGGAGATTACCGCCTGCCGCCTTTGTCCCCGGCTGGTGCGCTGGCGGGAAAAAGTGGCGAAGGAAAAAAAAGCGGCTTACCAAAAGGAGGAGTACTGGGGCCGACCAGTGCCGGGATGGGGGGATCCACAGGCGAAGCTGGTGGTGGTCGGGTTAGCCCCGGGGGCCCACGGGGCCAATCGGACCGGGCGGATGTTCACGGGGGATCAGTCGGGCCGCTGGTTGTATCGCGCGCTTTGGAAAGCGGGCTGGGGGAGCCGGGAGGGCAGCGTGGGACGTCAGGACGGACTTGTCCTGACCCATGTTTGGGTGACCGCCCCAGTGAAGTGCGCGCCGCCTGACAACCGGCCGACGCCGCAGGAGCGGGACCGGTGCGGCGATTTTTTTCAAAAGGAATTACGGCTGTTGACGTCCGCGCGAGTGTATCTCGCCTTGGGGGGGTTCGGGTTTGAAGCGGTGACACGGTTTTTCGGCCTCCGGCCCAAACCGAAATTTGGCCACGGCGTGGAGGTCGCCCTGCCAGGGGGGAGGTGGTTGCTGGGTTCGTATCATGTCAGCCAGCAAAACACTTTCACCGGCCGATTGACGGAGGCGATGCTGAACCGGGTCATGGCCCAGGCAGGTCGGCGGGCCGGCTTGTCAGCCGGAAAAGGCTGAATTATCGTTTTACTCCACGCGCTCGTGGCGAAACTGGCAGACGCACTACCTTGAGGTGGTAGCGGGGCAACCCATGGAGGTTCAAATCCTCTCGAGCGCACGGAGAGTGCAAAAGTGTCCGTCTTGCCGGGGGCGATCTTGGACTGGCGCGGGGGCAGGTCAGCGGGGGAGCAAATTCACTCGAGTGCACTTCAGAATACCTTAGTTTAAATTTATGTCTGACCTCGAGCGATCCATTGAATTTGAATTTGTGCGGGCGACGGAAAACGCTGCGCTCAACGCGATGCGTTTTATCGGCAAAGGGGAAAAAGAGCAGGCCGATGCGGCAGCCTGCGACGCGATTCAAGGAGTGTTTGATTACCTGGATATCCGCGGGGAGGTGGTCATCGGGGAGGGAATCAAGGACAAAGCCCCGGGCATCTTTTTGGGAGACAAGCTGGGGAAGTGGGGAGCGAACGACCCGGTTTTCAACATCGCCCTGGACCCGGTTGACGGCACCACCAATCTGTCCAAGGGCTCGCCCAACGCCATCTCGGTGATGGCGGCAGCGGAAGCGCCCGCGGGTGGCCAGCAGGCGGTTATGCGGAATATTCCCAGCTACTATTCCCACAAGGTTGCCTACGGGCCGGCGGTGGCTGAATTTTTAAGGCGGGAGGATCCGCAGGCCAACTTTCTGGATGCGGCCCTGGAAGAGACCCTGCCGCGGATGGCGCAGATCCTGCGCAAGCGGATCACGGACATGGTGGTGTTGGTGTTGGACCGCCCCCGGAATCAGGCGTTCATCGATGCGATCCGCCGTTGCGGGGCGTCGCTGCGCACCATCGGCGATGGGGACATCACCGCGGCGGTCGCTCCCTCCTTGCCGGATTCGGGGATCGACCTGTATGTGGGAATCGGGGGTTCCCCCGAGGGAGTGCTGACCGCCACCGCTTTGCGGGCCCTCGGCGGGGAAATCCAGTTGAGGATGTGGTTTCCCAATGCGGAAGCGAAGGCGCGGCAAGTGCCGGGAATGGTGGAGTCGGACATCCAACGGATCTACCGTTCCCGGGACATTGTGTCGGGGGACAGTGCAATCTTTTCCGCCACCGGCATCATCGAGAGTCCGCTGTTGCCGGGCGTCAAGCTGATCGGTCACAAAGCGATTACCCACACGATCCTGATGCGGGCCAAAAGTCGGACGGTTCGCTACATTCGGGCCGTGCACGATCTGGATAAAAAAACCATCCATCTCCGCAGTCAGGGCGGGTTGGGCAAAGAATCAAAAATCGGAAAAGGTTAGGCGGTCAGGCCCGCCTTTTCCTGCCGCAGGCGGAGTTGGCCGCAGGCGGCGTCGATGTCGTGGCCTTTTTCCCGGCGGACGGTGGCTTCGACGCCCGCCTCCCGAAACACTTGCTGAAACCGGCGGATGGCGGGTTCGCCGGGGCGCTCGTACGGCAGACCTTCCACGGTGTTGTAGGGAATGAGGTTCACCTTGGCGTGCAAACGGCGGGCATGCCGGACGACCGCGCGGGCCTCGGCAGGGTTGTCATTCAGGTCCTTGAGAAGGATGTATTCAAAGGTGATCATTTTCCGTTTGGCTCGGGCGAAGGTTTGGCAGGCGGGGATTAGTTTCCCCAGCGGGTATTTACGGTTCACCGGCATGATCTTGTCACGCGTTTCGTCGGTGCCGGCGTGGAGGGACAGAGCGAGTCGGAACTGTCCGGGGATTTGGGCCAGTTCCTCAATTTGGGGGGCCAATCCGCTGGTGGAGACGGTGAGATGGCGCGCTCCGATGCCGAGGCCTTCGGGGGAGGTGAGAATCTCTATCGCGGCGCGCAACCGGGGAAGATTGGCCAAGGGTTCCCCCATGCCCATGAAGACAAGGTTGTCGGGGCGGCAGCCGGCGATTTTGGCGGCCCCCAAAACCTGACCGACGATTTCCGCGGCGGTGAGATTGCGCCGCCAGCCATCCAGGCCGCTGGCACAGAAGCGGCAGCCGTAGGCACAACCCACTTGGCTGGAGACGCAGAGGGTGAGGCGGCCGCTGCGGTGGCCATCACGGCTGGGATTGGCCGGAATCAAAACCGATTCAAGGAGGGAACCATCGCCAAGACGCCATAGGATCTTGCGGGTGGTATCCGCAGAGCCCTGGATTTTCAGGGGTTCAACGGCGGCCAGGCGATACTGGGCGGCCAGATCGGCCCGCAGGGCGGCCGGCAGGTTGGACATTTCTTCAAAGGACGAAACAAACCGCTGGAAGATCCATTCCCGCAACTGCTTTTCACGCCAAGGCTCGCCGGACGAAAGTTTCCATTCCCCCGGAGGCGTATCCAGGAGGAGGGGTTTTAATGTCGGTAAATTTCCGCTCATTTTGACCTCTGACCCCAAGACCTAAAAAATCGGACTGGAAAATCATGGGAAGAAGGCACTTGCATGACCTCTGACCCCAAAAGTGAAAAAAGGGGGGTGGGGCGGGGATGTTTCAGGGGTAGGGTCAGCGGGCGCCGCGGCCGAAGAGCACGGCCGGAATGGTGCGGAGGAGAATCTGGAAATCGAGCCAGAGGGACCATTGGTCAATGTACTCGAGGTCGAGCCGGACCCAATCGGCGAAGTCGGTGACTTCGTTGCGGCCGGAAATCTGCCAAAGGCAGGTCATGCCGGGGGTGACGCTGAGGCGGCGGCGCTGGGCGTTGGCGGTCATGGCGAGGGTTTCATAGGTGGGAAGGGGGCGGGGGCCGACCAGGCTCATCTGGCCAAGAAAAACGTTCATCAGTTGGGGCAGCTCATCGAGGGAGGTGAACCGAAGAAAAGCCCCGACCCGGGTCACCCGGGGATCCTTTTTGATTTTGAAGACCGGGCCGGACATTTCATTGAGGGCCGCCAGCTCGGCC
>Ga0194118_10003940_pt1 | contig 16678 bp, 8 predicted proteins | sample TA2MahsurfametaG_2_FD_148662 | JGI IMG/M metagenome (GOLD analysis project Ga0194118, IMG submission 148662) | Freshwater microbial communities from Lake Tanganyika, Tanzania - TA2015013 Mahale N5 surface | ecosystem: Environmental > Aquatic > Freshwater > Lake | place: Tanzania: Lake Tanganyika...
GCGTCAAGAAAGAGGACATCAGCGTGCAGGTGGATGGCAACCGCGTATCCATCAGCGCCGAGGTCAAGCGCGAGGCCGGGGCCCAGGACAGCGAGCGGGCGCTTCGAAGCGAGCGCTTCTATGGCGCGATGGCACGCAGCTTTGCACTGGCGTCCGAGCTCGATGAGCAGGCGGTGCAGGCCCGCTTCGACAATGGTGTGCTGACGCTCACGCTGCCCAAAAAACAACCGCCCGCAGCACGGCGCATCACGATTCAGTAAGCGCTGGTCGCGGCGGCTGCTTTAACCGCGCTTTAACCGCGCGAGGCCGTCACCGGGTAGCCTGCTTCGGTGATGGCCTCAGCAACTTTTGCACGCTCAAGCCGGGTTTCAACCTCGACCTGATTCTGCGCCAGATCAACCTTGACCTGGGCCGCATGATCAAGGCTTTGTATCGAACGCGTGACCGCTGCGGCACAATGGCTGCAGCTCATGCCACTGACATCAAAGCTGTACATCGTCATGGTCTCCCTGGCCTTTACTTCACGCAACGTTCACACAACCGCAGGGCTTCATTGTCCCATATGACTTCGGACACCGCCGCCGCACCACCTGCCATCACGCGTACCCGGATTGATGTCAGTGGAATGACCTGCGCGGCCTGCGTGGGTCGTGTGGAACGCACGCTCAACAAAATCGCGGGTGTGCAATCGGCAAGCGTGAACCTGGCCACCGAAACCGCACAGATCGACTACCAGGTCGATGCAGTACGACCAAGTGCCCTGTTGGCGGCAATCGAAAAGGCAGGCTACGGCGCGCGCATTCGGGACGACACAAACGCGCCGCCCACCACCGGGTCGCCCCCGATCGATCGCGATCTGATCGCGGTCATCATTGCGCTCGCGCTGGCCGCGCCGCTTGCGTTGCCCATGCTGGCTGCACCCTTTGGGTTCGATGCCATGCTGCCCGGAATCTGGCAACTTGCACTAGCCACGCCAGTGCAGTTCATGCTCGGGGCACGTTTTTACCGCGCGGGCTGGCGCGCGGCGCGCGCTTTTGAAGGCAACATGGATCTGCTGGTGGCAATCGGCACCTCGGCCGCGTGGGGCTTGAGCGCCTGGACGCTGTGGGCACACCGCGGTCACGAGCATCCGCATCTTTATTTCGAAGCCTCCAGCGTCGTCATTGCGCTGGTGCTGCTCGGCAAATGGCTTGAACTTCGTGCGCGCCGCAGCACGGCCGCGGCGATTCGCGCCCTGACCGCTTTACGGCCTGATCAGGCGCGGGTCGAGGTGGACGGTCGCGAAATCGAACTTCCGCTTGGCCTGGTTCGGGTGGGCGATCGCGTGATCGTGCGGCCGGGCGAGCGCATTGCGGTCGACGGCCAGGTCGAGGCCGGACGCTCGCATGTTGACGAGTCCATGTTGACGGGCGAAAGCGTGCCGGTCGCGTGCGGGCCCGGGGATCGGGTCACGGGCGGATCAATCAACGGCGACGGCGCGCTCACCGTGCGCACCACTGCGATCGGGCCCGCCACGGTGCTCGCCCGGATCATCGAACTGGTTGAAGCCGCGCAGGCCAACAAGGCACCGATCCAACGGCTCGTTGACCGCGTAAGCTCGGTTTTCGTGCCAGTGGTGCTGGTACTCGCGCTTCTGACGCTCCTCGGCTGGGGCTTTACGCAGGGCAACTGGACCGAGGCAGCGCTGCACGCCGTGGCCGTGCTGGTGATCGCGTGTCCCTGCGCGCTCGGGCTTGCCACGCCGGCTGCGATCATGGCTGGCACCGGCATCGCTGCGCGTCACGGCATCCTGATCAAAGACGCCCAGGCGCTCGAGCTTGCGCACCGCGTGCAGGTGGTTGCCTTCGACAAGACCGGCACACTCACCGTGAGCGAGCCGCACCTGATCGCCTGCGAGGTCGCGGCTGGCGTCGACCCCAACCGCATGCTTGCCCTGGCCGCCGCCGCTCAGTCGGGCAGCGAGCATCCGCTTGCGCGCGCGGTGCGCGCATCGGCTGACCAGGCACCGGGCAATACCGAACCCCTGCCCGTCGTACTGGAGACCCGCGCCGTGGCCGGCCGGGGTGTCATCGCACAGATCAGGGCCGATGGCAGCAACGATCCCTCGCTCACCGTCTTGATCGGCAACGCGGGCCTCATGGGCGAGCATGCCATCGACCTCGCGGCGCTTAGCGCAGCCGCGTCAGCGCATGCGGCAGCGGGCCGCACCGTCTCCTATGTTGCGCTCGCGGACAGCGCACACGCCGGGCGGGGCCAGGCGCTTGGGCTGCTCGCGTTTGGGGACGTGCTCCGTCCCGGCGCCGCGCAGGCCATCGCGGCGCTTCGGGCGCAGGGACTTCGAACCGTGCTGATCAGCGGCGACAATGCGGGCGCCGCGCAGGCGGTGGGCCGCGAACTCGGACTCGATGAGATCCACGCGGGCGTGCTGCCCGAGCAAAAGGCACAACTGATCGCTGCGCTTCGAGGCAGTCCACCACAGCGGGTCGTGGCGATGGTGGGCGATGGCATCAACGATGCGCCCGCGCTCGCCGCCGCCGATGTTGGCATCGCAATGGGAAGTGGCACCGATGTCGCGATGCATGCGTCCGGCATCACGCTGATGCGCGGCGATCCCAGACTGGTTGCCGCTGCGCTCGACATCTCGCGTCGCACGCACGCCCGCATCCGACAGAACCTGTTCTGGGCATTTTTTTACAACGCGATTGGCATTCCGGCAGCCATCGCGGGCGCGCTCGACCCGGTGATTGCGGGCGCCGCCATGGCCCTGTCATCGGTGAGCGTAGTGGGCAACGCGCTGCTCCTGAAACGCTGGCGACCGCTGGCTCAGACAGACTTGCCTTCGGTGGGCGTGCCCGCTGCAGAGGCTTCAACGTCTTCCTCGCCCCAGCGAAACGCCGTAAAGGCATAGGCGAACGCCTCAAGGCGAGCCCAAGGCAGGCCTTCTATCGCTGCCGCGGCGGTGCGCCCGCCGCCACCAAATGCTGCGCATAGCCGGTCCGCGCCGCGCCGGCGTGTAATCGGTGCGCGTACGCTGATGTCAATCGCACCATCGGCGCGCTGGCGCGCCACCGCATGCGCGCGCGACGGATCATCCGCGGCCAGCCAATTGGCAAATGGCCCAATGACCCGGCGCGACCAGCCCGCGTCGGGCAGCAGCCAGATCCGACCGCTCGCCTCCTCGCGCCAGGGCGCGATCGCAGCGGCCTGCGCAAGATCGTCGCGCCGGCGCTGATCGAGCGCACGCAGAATCGGCTCGGCGGCAATCGCATCCATCGGATCGCGATGCCGCGCAAGCAGGCGATAGAGCGCTGCGGGGGCAATCAGGCAGTCGTCGTCCTGATCACCATAGGCGTTGTAGTTCACCGACTCGCCAAGGGTTTGCAAAGCCTCGCAGGTTGCGCGATCAAAACCCTGCCGCGCAGCCAGCGCCTGGGCGCTCTCAGCCAGATTGTCGCCCCAGGCTGCAGCGGCCGCCCAGCCGGAAAAGCGCCCGCCCAGAACCCGATCGACGATCAGGCTGGTGCATTGCGTGGGATCGGTATCGATCCAGGCGGCAAGGCCTGGATGGTTGAAGCGCCGGCGCGCCGAGTGATGATCGAAATAGCGCACCGTGGCGCCCGCGGCAAGCAGCCGGGCGAGCGCCTCGGCGTTGCGATCGATCGAGATATCGCAGACGGTGATCTGATCGCCCGGCCCCGCCTGCACGCGGTCAAGGAGCGCGATCTCGTGCTTTCGACCGGTGATGAGCGCTGCCTGCGCGGGCTCGGCCAGGCGCAGCTGCAGCATTGCAAACAGCCCGTCGGCATCGCCGTTACAGACATCGATCAAGGCCATTGCGCAAAGTCTCCTGCGGTTCAGTTCGACATCGTAGCGCCTTGCGCGAGCGCACATCGGTACGCAGGTAATCCGGCAGTCTGCTGCCAGGAGATCACAGCGATGAACCGACCTCAGGCTTTTCCCTCCCGCGCCAACGGTGCGTCCCCGGGCCTGCCCCTGGTGTTTGGGCTTGATAACCCGCACTCGATGGCCGGCGTGATTGCCGCCTGCTGCGATGCGGAAGCGGGTGAGCTCGAGATCCGCGATTTCAGCGATGGCGAAGTCAAGATCCGCCCGCTCACCGACCCCCACGCTCGGCAGGTGTGGGTGGTGGCAGGCCTTTTTGGCGATGCAAGGCGAAGCCCGCAGGACAGGCTTTGCATGCTGCTCTGCTCCGGGTCGGCATTGCGCGACCACGGCGCGCGCTCGGTCACGGTGGTTGCGCCGTATCTGCCATTTGCGCGCAAAGACCGCCGCACGCAGGCCTTTGATCCGATCAGCATCCGCTATGTTGCACAGTGGCTCGAGGCAAGCGGGGCCGATGCACTGATCACGCTCGAACCACACAACTTCGCGGCATTTGATAACGCGTTTCGAATCCCGGCGCGAGCAGCGAGCGCGCATCGGGTGCTGCTCGCAGCGGCACTCGAGGCGGCCGGTGATACCGAGCTGGTCCTCGCCTCACCCGACCCGGGGGCATCAAGCGGGCACAGCTCTGGCGTGAGGCGGTCGAGTCGAGTACCCACCGTCCTGCGGGCTTTGCCATGCTCGACAAGCGTGGTCGGGCAGGCGAGATGGAGGCGCATTCGCCGTATGTGGCGAGGTTCGCAACGCCACGGTGCTGCTGGTGGATGATCTGATTGCAACGGGCCCAACCCTCGCGCGGGCCTGTCGCGCGCTGATCAGTGCCGGCGCGAGCCGCGTCATTGTGGCGGCTGCGCACGGGCAGTTCCTTGAGCGGGCGGCGGATCTTCTGGATGCAGCGGGAATCGATGCGCTGCTTGTCACCGGCGAGCACCCGTTCGCAAGCGCCGCGCAGCGGTGTTGCCGTTATGTAAAACCCGGCCAGTCGCACTGCCACGCGGTCCATATCGTCGATCGACGTGGTTCCTGCCCGTATCGCCTGGTCGAGCATCCGTGCGCGCGGCAGACGTCGCATCACCAGTGCCCAGTCGGCGACGGGCGGCTCGCCCGCAGAGGAGGCTGAGATCGGCCAGGCCGACAGCGGCCACCCTGAGTACCACCCGACCGTAAGCGATCCGCGCGCTGCCGATCGCGGCGCGCCCAGCGATCCGGCGATCGACTCGATGACCCGCTGCGACGCCGGCCCGGCTGGCGCTGGAATTGGCAGCACGCCCAGATAGACCGAGGGCGATAGTCGCTGGTTACATCGAAGCTCACCCGTCAGCGCGGCTCTGCGCGCACCAGCAGCCTCAAACGCCGGCCAGGCACGTCTGAGCTTGATCGCAAGCCTGCCCGCGAGCAGCACCTGAGACATTCGCGTATTGATCACGACCAGCCTCGCGCCCTCACCGCACGGCTCGCGCGCTGGCTTTGAGAACGCATCGCACAGCAGCGCCACACCAGGCGCGGCCGGCCTGTCCGCTTGAACCGTGTCGCTCATCCGCTATCTGCACCTTGCCAGAGGGCCCGATCGCCTGCTCCAATGGCGATCCTTTCACGTTTACGAGCCGTCCCCCCATGTATGCGATCAACGCTGGCCATCGAGTTTTCTACACAACCACAGGCACGCAGGGCCCCTGGGTCGTGATGTCGCATTCGCTTTGCTGCGACCACACCATGTGGGAGCCGCAGATGGAGATGCTCGCGCGCAATTACCGCGTGCTCGCCTACGACACGCGCGGCCACGGTGCAAGCGACCCCTGGACGACGCCCTACACCCTCGATGATCTGGCGGCCGAAGCGATCGCCGTGCTCGATCATGCGGGCATCGACCGCGCGCATTTCGTGGGTCTGTCAATGGGCGGCATGATCGGGCAGACGCTGGGCTTTACCGCGCCCAATCGCATTGCATCGCTCACGCTTGCCAACACCAGCAGCCGCTTCGCCCCGGAAATGCAGCCGGTCTGGAATGCGCGAATTGCTGCCGTGCGTCGTGACGGCATGGAGGCGGTGGTCAATCCCACGATCGAGCGCTGGTTCACCGCGCCTTTCGTGGCCGAGCGGCCGGCGTTGATTGCGCGGATCAGCCAGCAGATCCGACGCACATCGATCGCGGGCTACAGCGGCTGCGCGCGTGCCATTTCAACGCTCAATCTCACCGAGCGCCTTGGCGCCATCTCCTGCCCGGTGCTTGCGATCTCAGGCCGCCAGGATCCCAGCACCACGCTGGCCATGCATGAAGACATCGTCCGGGCCATTGCTGGCGCTGAGCTCGCGGTGCTCGACCCGGCCGCGCATCTGTCAAACTTTGAGCAGGCGCAGGCGTTCAATGACGCGCTTGCGGGTTTTCTCGCGCGCGTTGCACGCTAGCGCGACAATCGCCTCATTCCATTGCTGGCGTCTCACTCCGGAGTCATCGTGCTGAAGGCCCTGTCTGTCCTTGATCTCGTGCCCATCCGAAAGGGCGATACGCCCCGCGAGGCGTTTGCCAATGCGGCAAGCCTGATCCGTCATGTCGAATCGCTCGGCTACACCCGCTACTGGGTCGCCGAGCATCACAACATGACAGGCATCGCAAGCGCGGCCACCTCGGTGGTCATCGGCCATCTGGCTGCAGCCTCTCGAACCATTCGCGTGGGTTCGGGCGGGGTGATGCTGCCCAACCACTCGCCCCTGGTCATCGCCGAGCAGTTCGGCACGCTTGAGTCGCTGTTTCCCGGCCGGATCGATCTGGGGCTTGGGCGCGCGCCCGGCACCGATATGGAAACGCTCTACGCGATGCGGCGCGACGCCAACTCGGCCGACCGCTTTCCTGATGACATCGCCGAGCTCGCGCAGCTGCTTGGACCGGTCGAGTCCGATCAGCGCGTTCGCGCCGTACCCGGCATGGGCACGCAGGTACCGCTATTCATCCTGGGATCAAGCCTTTACGGGGCGCAGGTGGCCGCCTATTTCGGACTGCCCTACGGATTTGCCTCACACTTCGCGCCCGCCGCACTTGATCAGGCGCTAACGGTGTATCGCAGCCGCTTCCGGCCCTCAGCAAGGCTCGCGCGGCCCTGGGCCATGCCCTGCGTCAATGTGATTGCCGCCGACACCGACGCCGAGGCGCGCAGGCTCTTTACCAGCCAGCAGCAGCGGGTGCTTGAGATGATCCGGAACGATCGCGGGCAGCTGCTGCCACCGGTCGACGATATCGAGTCGCTCTGGAGCCCGTCGGAAAAAGCGCAGGTCATGCGAATGCTCGAGTGCTCCATCGTGGGCTCGCTCGACACGATCACCGCGGGGCTTGCGCGCTTCATTGAGCGCACCGGCGCCGACGAAATCATCGCCGCAGGCACGATCCACGATCATCAGGCCAGACTGCATTCGTACTCGCTTCTCGCGCAGGCGGCCAGGCGCCTGGGGCTGCCCGATAAGCCCTGCCGCGCGCCCACCGCGGCCGAAGGCGAGCCGCTGGCCGCCGAGGCCGTCGCAGCGTAAAGCCGGGGCAGCGGTTCGCCGCTGCCCGCCGCTACATGCTGCGGCGATACTGCCCGCCCACCTCGAACAGGGTGCGCGTGATCTGGCCAAGCGAGCAGACACGCACCGCATCCATCAGCACCTCAAACACGTTGCCGTCTTCAATCACGGTCTGACGCAGACGCGCGAGCATCGGTCCGCTCTCGGCGGCATGACGGGCATGAAACTCGGCCAACCGCCCCAACTGCGAGCGCTTCTCCTCTTCGGTTGAGCGCGCAAGCTCGAGCTTTTCAGGAATCGGATCGCCATGCGGATTGCGGAAGGTGTTGACGCCAATCACCGGATATTCGCCGGTGTGCTTGAGCATCTCGTAATGCATGCTCTCGTCCTGAATGCGACCCCGCTGATAGCCGGTTTCCATCGCACCGAGCACGCCACCGCGCTCGCTCAGGCGTTCAAACTCGGCAAGTACCGCCTCTTCCACCAGTTCGGTCAGTTCATCAATGATGAAACTGCCCTGGTTCGGGTTCTCGTTTTTCGCGAGCCCCCATTCGCGGTTGATGATGAGCTGAATCGCCATCGCGCGACGCACACTTTCTTCGGTGGGCGTGGTGATCGCCTCATCGTACGCATTGGTGTGCAGGCTGTTGGCGTTGTCGTAGGTTGCGATGAGTGCCTGCAGCGTGGTGCGGATGTCGTTGAACGCGATTTCCTGCGCGTGCAGCGATCGGCCGCTGGTCTGGCAGTGATACTTAAGCTTCTGGCTGCGATCGTTTGCGCCGTACCGTTCCCGCATAGCCACCGCCCAGATGCGTCGGGCGACACGACCCAGCACCGTGTACTCGGGATCCATGCCGTTTGAAAAGAAAAACGACAGGTTGGGCGCGAAGTCATCGATCTTCATGCCGCGCGCCAGATAAGCCTCAACAAAGGTAAAGCCGTTGGAAAGCGTGAAGGCGAGCTGACTGATCGGGTTCGCGCCGGCTTCGGCGATGTGATAGCCGGATATCGACACCGAGTAGAAGTTGCGCACATCGTGGCGTACGAAGTACTCCTGGATGTCGCCCATCACCTTGAGACTGAACTCGGTGGAGAAGATGCAGGTGTTCTGGCCCTGGTCTTCCTTCAGGATGTCGGCCTGCACCGTGCCGCGCACGCTGGCAAGCGTGCGGGCGCGGATCGCCGCGGCCTCCTCGGCGGTGGGCACGCGTGCCTGTTCGGCCTCAAACCGTTCAAGGTTCTGATCGATCGCCGTGTTCATGAACATGGCGAGGATCGAGGGCGCCGGCCCGTTGATGGTCATCGACACGCTGGTGGAGGGCTCGCACAGGTCAAAGCCCGAATAGAGCACCTTCATGTCATCAAGCGTGGCGATCGACACGCCCGAGTTTCCAACCTTGCCGTAAATATCAGGGCGCAAGTCGGGATCATGGCCGTACAGCGTCACCGAGTCGAATGCGGTGGACAGGCGCTTCGCAGGCATGCCTTCGGACAACATCTTGAAGCGGCGGTTGGTGCGAAACGGATCACCTTCGCCTGCGAACATCCGGGTGGGGTCTTCGCCCTCACGCTTGAACGCAAACACGCCCGCGGTAAACGGAAACGCACCCGGAACGTTTTCAAGCAGCAGCCAGCGCAACAGTTCGCCGTGATCCTCATACCGTGGCAGCGACACTTTCGGGATGCGTGTACCGGAAAGCGATCGGGTGGTGATGGCGGTACGCTGCTCGCGATCACGCACACGCACCACGAATTCATCGGCCGAATAGGCGCGCACGGTTTCCGGCCAGCTTGCGAGGAGCTTGCGCGAGGCGGCCGGAAGCGTCTCTTCGCGTGCGGCAGCAAGATCTTCGAGCGCTTCGCGTGCCTTGGTCTTTTCGGGATTGGCCTCGCGCAGCATGCGCTGTGATTCGCGAAGCTGTTGAACCTCGCGTGCGATCCGGCCTTGTGCAAGCGCCCGGGCTTTGTAGCCGCGTACCGTGTCGGCGATATCGGCGAGATAGCGAACCCGCGGGCCTGGCACGATCACCGACTGCTTCGATGAATACCGAATGCGCTGCTGCGGCAGCCGCCCGGGGCCGTCGCCTTCGGACAGCCCCAGCTCGGTAAGCCGGGGCAGCATCGCCTGATAGAGCGCGGTCACGCCATCGTCGTTAAAACGCGAGGCCTGGGTGCCGAAGACGGGCATCTCTTCGATGCGCCGGTTCCACTGCTCGCGGTTGCGCTGATATTGCTTGGAGACGTCGCGAAGCGCGTCCATCGCGCCTTTGCGATCAAATTTGTTGATCGCCACAAAATCAGCGAAGTCCAGCATGTCGATTTTTTCGAGCTGACTCGCCGCGCCAAACTCGGGTGTCATCACGTACAGCGACGCATCCACCAGCGGCACGATGGCGGCATCGCCCTGGCCGATTCCCGAGGTCTCGACGACCACCAGATCGAAGCCCGCAAGCTTGCAGGCCGCGATCGCATCCGGCAACGCACCGCTTACCTCACTGCCGGCTTCGCGCGTGGCAAGCGAGCGCATGAAGACGTTGGGATGGTTGATCGCATTCATGCGGATGCGGTCGCCGAGCAAGGCGCCACCTGACTTGCGACGGGTGGGATCAACCGAAATCACCGCGATGCGCAGCGCATCATCGCGATCAAGCCGGAAGCGCCGAACCAGTTCATCGGTGAGCGAGCTCTTTCCCGCACCGCCAGTGCCGGTGATGCCCAGCGTGGGCACCTTGCGGGCATCAGCGAGCGTGTGAAGCTCGGTGCGCAGTGCCGGGCTTACGCGACCGGCCTCGAGCGCGGTAACAAGCTGCGCCAGCGCCCGTGTATGGCCATGCACCGGGGCACTGCGATCCGGTGCACGCCGGGCGCAGTCAACAACCGATTCAAGCGTGGCGGGCGCGAGCTCGGACAGATCGCGATCGCAGCGGCTGATCATGTCGCCGATCATGCCCTGCAGCCCCAGTCGCTGGCCATCTTCGGGCGAGTAGATTCTGGCCACGCCATAGTCATGGAGTTCGCGAATCTCGGCGGGCACGATCACACCACCGCCACCACCGAACACCTTGATGTGCGAGGCGCGCTCGCCGGCGAGCAGATCGATCATGTATTTGAAGAACTCGACGTGGCCACCCTGGTAAGACGAGACCGCGATGCCGTGCGCGTCTTCCTGCAGCGCGCAGTTGACGATCTCCTGCACCGAGCGGTTGTGGCCCAGGTGGATCACCTCGCAGCCCATCGACTGCAGGATCCGCCGCATGATGTTGATCGAGGCGTCGTGGCCGTCAAACAGCGACGCAGCGGTAACAAACCGCACCTTGTTGGTCGCGCGATACTGCGCGAGCCGGGCACTTTCGGAGAGGTCGGACATGGGCAATCCTGCAGGCAAACCGCGGGCTGCACCTGGCGGGCGGCAACACGGTGAGGAGGGAGTGTCGAATCTAATTGACGTTAACGTTAACGTCAATATTGGACCTTGAGCCCGTATTGCTCTGACAGCCAGGCTGAGTAAGCGGCCATGTCGACGCGGCCGGCGAGCGTTGCCGCACCGTCGTGGCCGCGCAGCATGTACGGGTAGCGGCGGATCATCGTCTCGGCCCGCGCGCGATCAAGCCCCGATCCCAGTTCGCCACCAGGCTGGCCCGAAGTGGCCGCGCCCCGCAGGGCGTTCGACGGCAGCCGGAACTCGCGATCAGGCCCAGGCGCAAGTAGCGTCCTCGCGTCGTGAAGCAGCGGTTCGGTCACCGTTTGCCAGGCCGCATCCAGCGCCTTCAGTCCGACGCCGGCCTTGTGCGCCTGCTCCACCATCCAGCCAAGCGCCACATCAGACAGATCGCCCTGGGCGTGGCTGCCACCAATGTCGCCGTGATCGCCGATAAAACCCCGCTCGAGCCGCCAGCCATCGGCGGGGGCGGCAGCGGCCGGGCCAATGGATTCAAGCGGAAAGAACCGCCGGTGTTCGTTGAGCGCAACGGCGTGGACCACCACCCGCGCCTGCGGCGGGATGCCCAGGCTCCATTGCGGATTGGCCTGACCGTTCAGTCCGAACTGGGCCACGGTGTCCCACAAGCCCACGAAATTGAGCGTCACACAGCGCTGCATTCCCAGGTAATGGCCGCTGCGGATCCGCGTGGCAACGGTGTTGGCAAAGTCGCGCGCCATCGCAGCGCCTCGAGAAAAGCCGATCACATCGATATTCACCGGCGCGCTGCGCGTCTCCGGTGCGCGAAGCGCTGAGTCCAGCACGCCCAGCATGTGATCCACCCGGCGCCGGGCGCTCGAGGCCTGCAGCGTGTCCAAGGAATCGGCGCCAATCCCTGAGCCCGCATCAAAGGCGCCCACACCGCTCATGTAGTGACGGTCTGCGCCTGCATACAGGCTGAAAAATTTCGCGACATTGGACAGTGTGTCGGGCGCGCGCGCGGGATTGCCGTTACCGGTTCCGTCGAAGGCAAACAGGATCAGCCCAAGGGGATCGGTCGCCTGCACCGGATTGCCCGACACGTAGGCGTACAGATTCCAGCCCGCCGCTAGCCCCAGGGGGTCGGGCTCGAGATAACGACCGCGCCGGGCGTCGTAGGTGCGCTGGTAGTTGTCGATGAGACCGGTATCGCGATCGTGATACTGGCCGGAAAATCGAAGCGGCTGGTGGAAGTCGCCATGCTCCTCGAGCAACTCCCCATACACACCCAGGCGCCCGCGCCAGACTGGCCGGCCGGTCCGATCAACCGCCACCTGAGGCGTTCCCAGGTGGTCACTGAGCAGCCAGACAATCGTGGGCGGGCGGGGCGCACCGCCCTGGTCCGCGGCGGGTTCAACGATCGCAATCACCCGGCCCTGCCAGCGGATGAAATGCCGGACGATGCGCTCATCGCGATCGAGCTCGGCCACTAGCGCGTTCTGGTGGTACAGAAAGCGTGTCACAGCCGGTTCGGCGGCGGGGTGCTCGGCCGAGCGAAACACCCGCTCGCCCAGCGCGTTATAGCGATAGCGAACCCGCTGCGGGACCGGCGCACGCGCTGCCACCGCCAACTCGCTCGTGCGCGCAGAAACCGGTGCGGCCGACAAGGCCGCAGCGACGCCATCGGTCTGCGCGCGCTCCACCTGCTCGATCCGCCCCGAGGCGCCGTACTGCAACTGCCAGCGCCCGTGCATCAGCGGCCGACCCGCCGCATCCGCCTCGGGCGCCGCGACGCGCTCCGTCCGCCCCGCTTCGTCGCGCAACAGCTTCAGATCACCACCCGGTGAGTAGTGAAGAAACGAGCGCAGAAGCGGCTTGTCGCCGCCTGAACGCCGCCACTCGCGAACGATCAGCCGACCGACTGCATCAAAACCATACCGCTCCTCGCCATCATGCCGGCGAATCGAATCCAGCAGACCATCGTCACGACGGCGCAGCTCAAAGCGGGCAAGCGAGTCGCCCCGGCGCTCGTGAACCCAGTCAAGCGCCTCGAGCCGCCCCTGCCCATCGAACCGTCGGGTTAGCCGCACGCCCTCCCCGAGCCGCTCAGCCACCGGCAAGCCCGCCTGATAGACCGTCTCAGCGACCAGCCAGATGGGCTCGGCGCTACCCGGCCACACCAGTCCGAGGCGGCGGGGCCGACCTGCCGCATCGACCTCAAAGCGCAGGCTCAGACCATCTCCGAGCGAGCGCTCACTTATACGAAATGCTTTGTCATACCGGAAGTCGTAGCGGATTGTCCGTGCTGCGAGCCGATGCTCAAGGGCGGTCAGGCGGCCGCCTGAATCGATGGTCGCTCGGGTGGTCTGCTCGGGATGCTCGATGCCGACAAGCCGCATCCCGTCCCAGTGCAGGCGGGTTGACACCCGAGCCCCCGGGGTCTGCTGGTCGCGCTCGACCATCCGGCCTGCCGCATCGAATCGCCTGCGCTCGACCCCACCTGCTGGCAGCACCAGCCGGACCGGATGGCCGCGCGTATCGTGAAACACCTGACGCAGGCCACGCTGCGCCGACCGCTCTTCGATGATCCGGCCAAGGTCGTCAAACACCGTCTCGGTTCGATTGCCGTCCGCATCGACCTGGGTCAGCGACGCTGGCGCAGCCACCACCAGGCCCATCGGCAGCGCCGCGGGCGGAGTAGCCAATGAGGACCCGGGCATCTGGGGCGCGACGGCTGCGATCGGGATGCGTGCCGAACGCTCACCCTGGGAAAGCATGAGTTCGGTCGGGCTGCGCTCGATCCGCAGCGGCTCGCCCGCGCCCCAGTCGATCGACTGAAGCTGACCCGTGCGATCGCGCAGCCAGGTGATCGCCTGGCCGCCGCGTTCCAGCCGCGAAAGCTGCCAGCCGGCATCAAAACTTCGGGCAATGACCGAGCCATCGACGAGCGACTCGCGGCTTGCGCGCCCCAATGCATCGCGGATCACCGAATGGACGATGCCCTCCGGATAGAGGATCGCCTCCAGCCGTCGCAGGGAATCGAACCGGAATTCGGTTCGCGCCAGCACAACCGGATCGCTCACCTTGAGCGATGGGTCAGTCACACCGGCGCTGGCACGGTCCCCCACCTCGATCTGCTCGACCGCGAGGGGCTTGCCGGCCAGCACGCCCGACTCCGAATGCACAATCCGCACACCCCGTGACACGGGTCTAATTCCGTCCGAGTACGGGGCCCAACCGCGCTCGATCAGCAGCGTGAGCTGACCGCGGGTATTGTGGGCGAACTGGAGCTGGCGACGCTGCGCAGGCACCACGCTGGGCGCATCCAGCCCCGAGGGCTGTGCGAGCGGGTCGGCACTTGCATAACTGAAGCGCCAGACCGGATCGGATGCCGCAGCCCCGCGGGAAAGCGAGACGATCCGGCCCTGCCGGTCATAGCCAAGCCGCCACTCCCCCCAGGCGACGGGTCGGCCCTGGCCATCGCGCGCCAGCCGCTGCCCGACCTCCGGACACACGGGGCAGCCCGCGCCCTCCGCGCTGACGATCAGGCCCACGCCCGATGACTCCAGCCGCCAACGATAGCGGGTCGCCTGGCCCTGGAACTCCAGCACGGTTTCGCCGCTGTGCCCGGTGGTGTGATCGAGCCGGTAAGTGGCCCGTACCTCGTTGCGCGCGTCATTCGAATCGCTCGCGCTCGATACGACGCGGCCGTCGGGGGCGTAGCGAAACCGGCTGCGCCGGCCATCGGGTTCGGTCGTTCCGGTCAGCCGCTCAGGTCGCACCCCATCTTCATAGTGGTGCTGAACCAGGCGACCATCCGGATAGCGCACGCCCACCAACCTGCGCTCGGCGTCGTATGCGTAGCGAATCGACTGGCCATCGGGCAGTCGAAGTTCGGTCAGTCGGCCAGATTCATGGACCAGACGAATCGCCCGGCCATGCCGATCTTCGACCGCTGCGAGCCAACCCGATGCGTCGTAGCGCAGCACCAATCGGTCGAGATCGGGCGCAACCACCTCGGCCAGGCGGCCCTTCGCATCAAACGCGAGCCTCCGCCCAGAGGGCCACCGCCAGATCCAGGGATGATCGGCTGCTGCCAGGTCCTCCTCGATCACACCATCGGTCAGATCGCTGCCCTGATAGCGAACACGGGATGGCGTGATCTGCGCGACCGGCTGCATCGCGATTCGCCGGCCATCGGCCTGCAGCAGCTGAAGTTCGGCCGCCGGGAGGCCGGCTGCTGGGGGTGCGCTCAGCCGGCGACGCGCCATCCGCGTATCGAAGCTGTGACTCCAGCCGGGCCCCAGCGACAGCGAGAAGGTGTTGCCACTCGAGTAAAAGCGACTGAACTGAAAAGTGAGCGCCGAGTCGAAGGCCAGGCGCTCGAGCGCCCCGGTGGACTGGCCGCGATGATCGATCGCGGTGGCGGAGTCGACCCCGGGCAGCGCCACATCGATCCGCTGCTCATGCTTACCGCCGGTGACGACATCAAACGGGTTGCCGGCGCTGCGATCAGGCGCTGCCGCCGGAAGACTTGCAGGCTCCGGCTGCGCGACCGCCTGCGCGCTGCGTGCGCAATCGGGCGTTGCCGCGGGCGCGCGTCCGATGGCTGCCTCGGCCAGCGCGGCATCGAGACGGCTGATGGGCCCCAGCACACCCAACCCGGCGAGCACCGAGCCCACCGGCGAGGCCGCGCGCGGCGAACCCGGCAGCCCGCCAGCCGGCGTACAGGCTGCGAGTGCTGGCGCGAAGCCTGACAGCGCAAGCGCCGCGGCAACCGCCGCTCGCCACCAGAACGACATGATCGCCAGGCGCAACGGGAGGCGTGACGGTTGGGCCCGTGGAACAGGGGACGGGCGCGCCCCGGAATGGCGTTGGTTGCTCATCCCAGGATGGTCGGGGCGCCCACTGCAAGCGGACAATCGACCGAAGGGTCTGTCCAGGCGGCCTATCCAATCAATCAGTCCGGGCGACCCGTCCAAGCAGTCCCTGCAAGCAGAGCTGCGCGGAAGTCTCTAAGCTTCACGGTTGTTCACCGATTGCGGTTGCCCCGCCCGATGGCCTCTTCACCCAAGCCCGATCCGATGCAAGCCCCAGAGCCTGACGGCCGCGAGGCCAGTCAGGCCGTGCCGTTCGGAGAGGCGCTCTGGTTCTGGATCAAGCTCGGCTTCATCAGCTTCGGCGGCCCCGCGGGTCAGATCGCCCTGATGCACGAGCATCTGGTCGAGCGGCGCCGCTGGATTTCAGAAAAGCGCTTTCTGCACGCGCTCAACTACTGCATGGTGCTGCCGGGGCCTGAGGCGCAGCAGCTGGCCACTTACCTTGGCTGGTTGATGCACCGGACCGCAGGCGGCGTGCTGGCCGGGCTGCTGTTTGTTCTGCCCTCGTTTCTGCTGATCACGCTAATCGCATGGGCCTATATGGCCTACGGGCATCTGCCCGCTTTCAGCGGCCTGCTGGACGGCATCAAACCGGCGGTGGTCGCGCTGGTGCTCAGCGCCGGCTGGCGAATCGGCTCGCGGACGCTGCGCTCAGCGCGCCTGTGGCTGGTGGCCGTTGGCGCATTTGTGGCGCTGCACGCGGCAGGCCTGCCGTTTCCGCTGGTGATCATTGCCGCAGCCCTGGTGGGTTGGGTGGGGAGGCGCGCGGCTGCGCCAATGCCATCGCACGGCGCCTCGTCAAACGCAGCCGTGCCAGGGCCGGTCGCAGCACGCGCGCTGATCGATGACGACACACCAATTCCGGCGCATGCGCGAGTACGTCCGTTACGCATGCTGGCGATCGCCGCCAGCGGACTCGTGCTGTGGCTGCTCGGCTGGGTGGCATGCAGCGTCGTGGCCTCGGACAACGCCACACTCACCGACATGGCGCGCTTTTTCA
>Ga0194118_10003945_pt1 | contig 16665 bp, 9 predicted proteins | sample TA2MahsurfametaG_2_FD_148662 | JGI IMG/M metagenome (GOLD analysis project Ga0194118, IMG submission 148662) | Freshwater microbial communities from Lake Tanganyika, Tanzania - TA2015013 Mahale N5 surface | ecosystem: Environmental > Aquatic > Freshwater > Lake | place: Tanzania: Lake Tanganyika...
GTATGACGCGTCGCTCAGTGCCACACCACAACTTCAATTCAGCGGGGCGAGCATAAACGGAATCATTGGTAGCGATTCGGTGACACTTGATTCGACAGCAGCAACAGGTACGTATACCTCCAAGAATGTTGGCGTGAACAAGCCAATCACAGTTGCTGGCCTCGCACTTGCTGGTACACACGCCGCTCGTTACACGGTGCAAGCACCCTCCGGAGTCGTAGGAACTGTCACGCAAGCGACAATCAACACGTCAGGAATCACAGTTGTTAGCCGTAATTACGATGGTACGAGAAACGCGACTTTGAACACCATCGGACATGCGCTCAGCGGTGTACTTGGAAGCGACGTCGTGTTACTTGACGCGAGCGGCTACTCGGCCACCTACGACACTGCGACGGCTGCTGTGAGCAAGGCAGTCACCGTGGCAGGTCTTGCCCTGTCCGGTACTGACGCCACCAATTACAGCGTCCAGCAGCCGGCACTAGTGGGCGCTATTAGTAAGGCAACAGCAACTGTGTCCTTCACATCGGCACTGACCGTGGTGTACAACGGGTCCTCTCGCACAGTGTCGACTGCAACGAGCCCAGGAGCACTAACAGTCAATGTCACGTATGCCGGTCGTGGGTCAACGTCTTATGCGTCGTCGGTAACGGGTCCGACAAACGCTGGTACGTACACCGTTGGCGCCACCGTTGTTGACACGAATTATCTGGGTACTTACTCGTCGAACTTCGACATCGAGAAGCAAACAGTCACTGTGATCGTCGATTCTGCGGCCCTCACGACAACGTTTAACGGTCGTTCTCGCATCGTTGGCGCGTCGACAACCCCGTCGGGCAAAGCACTTGTGGTGACGTATGCGGGCACTGGCTCGACGTCGTACGCATCGAGCACCTTCGCGCCCACCAATGCGGGTTCGTATTCAGTGACGGCAACAGTGAATGAGCAGAACTTCCAGGGTGTTGCGTCGCAGACGTTGACTGTTGCCAAAGCAGCACAAGACTCGCTGTCGATTGTGAACAGCTCGTCGGCAACATATGGTGAATCAATCGCTCTCATGGCAATGGGAGGCTCGGGTAACGGCGCGATGTCATATTCACGCGTCAGTGGTTCGTGCACGGTTGATCCTTCAACCGGATTGATGGTTGCAAGTGGTATTGGTACCTGTGTGGTGCAAGCAGCACGAGAGGCAAGCGCCAACTACGTCACAGCGACGAGCGCAACAAAGTCCATTGTTGTCAGTCGTGCACGTCAGTCAGTGTCGTTCACGTCTGCGATGCCATCGAACCCAGCGGTTGGTGACACCTACACCCCGACTGCAAGCGCCACCTCTGGCCTTGTCGTAAGTGTCCTCATCACAGCGGGGGAGGGAACGGTATGCACACGTAACGCGTCAACGGTGTCATTCATTGCGTCTGGGTCATGTGAATTGACGGCCTCGCAGGCGGGTAGTGCCACGTACGAAGCCGCAACGTCAATTCGCCAGACCATCGTCGTCGGAAAATTGAGCCAAGCAATCACGTTCTCTCAGCCAGCACGCAAACGTCTCGGTGACCCTGCATTCATGCTTACCGCGTCAGCATCTAGCGGCCTGACTGTGACGTACTCATTGTCGAGTGGTGGGTCTGTTTGTTCTGTCACTTCCAGTGGGCTCGTGATGATCGCGGCTCTCGGAACATGTTCAGTGGCGGTGTCTCAAGCAGGTGATTCTGCGTACTCAGCAGCTGCGACCATCACTCGAGATGTTGAAGTCATTGCAGATGTTCCGAGCGCGCCAAAAATCACGTCAGTGTCTGGCGGCGATGCGATGGTCACAGTCGGGTATGCCGAGCCATCATCAAATGGCGGTTCTGCCATCGTTGGATATCGCCTCAGTGCTCGTCCAGCATCCGGCGCAACGGTGACAAGTTCGCAGTGCGACTTGGTTGCTCGCACATGTGTGGTCAACGGCTTGGTCAACGGAACGGAATACACCGTGTCGCTGTCTGCCGTTAATGCTGCCGGTGTCAGTGAAGCCGATCTCGCCCCGGGCACCACTTCGCCTGCGCCCGTTCTCGAGGCGGTACGCAATGTGGCGGGTCAGCGGGCTGATGCTTCGATGACTGTGACATGGGAAGACCCCCAGTCCTTCGGTGATGGAAGTTTCGATCGTTACGAACTTTCGATTCGCCCAGAGGATGGTGCGTTTGGCACACCGGTGACTATCCAATCGATTGATGAAGAAGTAATGGCGATGTCACTTGATGAGCAGGTTCATCAGCTCACATCACAGTCTCGGGTGTATACGTTCAACGGACTGCTCAACACGAAGACCTACTTCGTGAAGATTGTGACAATTACAACTTCGCGACTTGCAGCTGCTGCGTCAAACACCGCTGCGGCGACGGTGCTGCCGTTGGAAGCGCCGTCTGCACCACAAGACGTGACCATTGAGAGCACCAATGGCCGAACCGCGACGATTTCGTGGAAGGCCCCGCTGTCTGACGGTGGCTCACCATTGACGTCGTATGTCGTGACGCCGTCGTCTGGAACGTGCTCCTTGGCGACTGCATTGTCGACTATGTGTTCAGTCTCTGGTCTTGCACCAGGTCAGTCATTCAGCGTCACAGTACGGGCAGTGAATGCGATTGGGCAGTCGGCATCTGCCACAGAAAGTGTCGTCATGCCCGATGTTCCAGGGACACCATCGATCTCTACTGTCACATTGTCAGGAACGTCAGCCGCAGTCACCTTTGCTGCTCCAACTCAGAATGGTGGGCGACTCATCACGAGCTACAGCATGACCGCGGTGAATTCAAAAGACACTGCAGACATTGTGCGTTGCACCACGACATCACTTTCGTGTGTCATCAACGGTCTGAAAGTTGGCGCCACGTACAACATTGCCGTCAGGGCACGAAACAGCGTCGGCGAAAGTGCCTCATCTGCGATGTATTCGTTGTCGTCGGCAGCGCCTGCACAGGCCGCACCGGCACCGACAATTTCTCGTGGTTCGGCAGCACCAACGACGGTGTGGGAGACCTACAGATCTGAAAACTCACGCGTGACTCGCGGGCTTGTTGGATTGCCACCAGCTCCCGGCACGGTGAAAGTTGCTGCAGCAGGTTCACGCACGCGAGTAATTGCGTCGGGAACGAAGGCCACAGGTGGCCCCATCACACAGGCACTCATCACAGTTGCATCCAAGACCGGCCGTACTCTTGCGCGAATCAATGTTCGTGTCAGTAGCGAAAATCCTTCGGCCACCGTCACCGTTCCTTTCAAGAGCGCAGCAATCAAGGTGTATGTGCAGTTCGCTAACGACTACGGAGTGTCAACCGGTGGGCCAATTGGAATCAACGTGAAGGAAGGCAACACATACGACTCAACTGTTGTTGCTGGCAAGCCCCAGCTGATGGGTTCAATCAGTGGCTTGCCGGTGTACTTCAATTCGGGTTCGGCTGCACTGACATCGGCAGGCATGGCCGATCTGCGCAAGATCGCAACCGAAGTGAAGCAAACGACCGGTCTTGTATACGTGACCGGATATGCCCGCCTTGATGAAGTACGCGGTTGGAAGGTTGATGTGCTGTCTCGCGCTCGTGCAGAAGCAGTTGCCAAGTACCTTGCCAAGTTGGGAGTCCGTCAATGGATTCGCTTCCAAGGCGCCGGGGCGCTGAAGTCTGACTGGGGCGATTGGCGTGACCGTCGGGTCATTGTGCACGCCGGTGGACCTGTGGGGGTGGCGTAAATGGACCACCACCAAGGTCGCTCGAAAAATCGGAGATATAAAGGAATAGCCATGTCTCGTGTAAGCACCGTTCGAAACATCCTCGTATCGCTCATTGTCGGCTCGTCCGCTCTCACAATGGCGTGGAATCAGCCGGTGTCTGCCAGCGAGACGGGCCCCAGCGGATTCAACATCGGCTTCGATTTCTCTTGGAATGATGCGGCCAACCCCGCAGGGTATTCGGCCTCATTTCTTGAGACCGACGGGGTGACCACCAATAACTGTGCTGGAACCGGACTCACTGCAAGCACTCGTACCTGCAATTTTGTCTTCGACTACAAAGTTGCCGGCGCTACCCAGGCGTCAGTGAAGCATGCTGGTCGCTGGATCACGTGGAGCAATCCCACCACGTATGTCGGTGGTAAGCCGGCAACTTCTGGGTGTAGTTCTCCAACCGCCGATTCCGGAACACTCGGCAAGGCGCCGCTCACTCTGTTTGACTGCTTCAACACCAACAGTTTCGGACAAGTCATTTACCCAGCAGTTTCAGGTGCACTAACTGAATTCCGCATGAGTGCAACATGTCTTGTTCCGAGCGGCACCACACCAATGGAGCTGTATGCCCTCATTTATGAGCTGAATGCAGATGCCACTCGTATTCCCGGAACCGCGCCGCTCGCAGCCACGTTCGTTCCGCTGACGTCATGCCCGCGTGCCACAACATGGCAAGGAAAGACCTTTCGCTCAACGGACTTTGCATATCTGACTATTCCTTTTACCGGAGTATCTCTGTCGGCAGGAAAGTTCTACGGGGTGTACTTCGCTGGTAAGGGCGTTCCCGGCACAGCCCCAATTGGTTCAGGTTCCGCTCTTGAAAGAGCGAAGCAGGCAACGACCACCACAACCATCGCTCCGACAACTACAACCACCACCACGCCATGGAGTGCATTCAAGAGTCAGCAGAACAGCATTCCGAAAACTGCCACGACATTGGCAAGAACTACTGGTACGACCCTGGTGCCCACTCTGTTGCCGACCCTCACCACAATCCCATCGGCACTGGGGGTCAACACTGCAATTAGTGCAATGTTGCCGGCAGATGAATCAAACTTCATTCTCAAATCGAACACACCTCTCACATGCGTCGGTGCTTCGTACTTCATCATCGCGGTCAAAGCAGGTACTTGCAGCATGAGCGTCGCCAAGCGATCAAATGGCGTTGTTGTGCAAACCGTACGTGCTCGCGTCGCTGCTAGTGGCGCAAGTGGTGGAGACATTGTCGCGATACCGGAGCCAACCGTCGTGTATTTCGCGAATGGCACATCAACCTTTAGACCATCTGCACCTAAGGCAATTTCATCGGCGGCGAGTGCTGCGAAGAATGCGCGCGCCGTTTTCGTCGGCGGCTTCACCGGCAACACAAGCAAAGACAAGAACAACCAAATTCGCCTCGCGCAGGGACGAGCGGTGAAAACGCGTGCAGCCCTTCGTGACGCCGGTGTGTCAGCCACCATCACAATCTGGACTTACGGCCGGACGGGGGCCGTTACCAGCGGCAAGACCGAGGTTGAACAGAACCAGAACCGCCGCGCGGTCATTTACATCGTTCCCCAGGCGGGGTGACTGCAACCCCAGTTGGGGGCGGGGCGACGGGGGCAACTGGCAGGTCATCGCACCTGGTGAGTCGAATGACATCAAGTTGTCAAAGGGTGCGAAGAAGATCACGTTCCGTGGAACCAAGGCTGATGGCTCGACGGTTGAAATTGAGAAGGTCATTGATCGTATAGATGAAAAGACCGTTGAAGTTGAACCAGTTGCTGCAGGTTCAACTGACACGTCGAACTCAACGGATGGTTCTGCGTCGTCGACAAGTAGTGACAGTGATTCTTCCGGATCATCACCGTTGCTCATTGGCGCAGCGGTCGTGTTGATTCTTGTGCTTGCTGCGGTGGCTTTGAATGGCCGCCGTAAGAAAGCAGCGAAGTAGCAGTTAGCGGTTACGCGGCAAGCCGAGATGTCGCTCGGCAATGTTGTTGCGCTGAATCTCGCTCGTACCACCGTAAATGGTGGTCACGGGCGAGTGACGCGCGTCGTAATCGATGAACCCTTCGGCAGCAGCACCATCTTCATGGAAGCCAAGCAACCCAGGTTGTGCCGCAACATGCTGGAGGGCACGAGCTTCACGTTGGTAGGCCTCGGTGGCGAACAACTTGGCCATCGACCCTTCAAGGCCAGGTAATCCACCACTTGCCGCAATCCAAGCCGCGCGCTGAGTGAGCAATGTGGACACGTGCATGTCGATTGCTGCTTTCGCCATTTCCACCTTCACTGCGGGGTCTTGCGCGAGGCCAACGTGCTGTGCCCACTTGGTGAAGTGCGTGAGCAATGGCACACCTTGGTTGGTGCCACCCATCACGCCGCGTTCGAATGCAAGAGCAACGGTCATTGTGCGCCAACCACCGTTCACTTCACCGAGGACAGCTTCGTCGCCAACGGTGACATCGTCGTACCACGTGGCGTTGGTGTGTTCACTTGCCATCGTGTGCACCGGTTTCACGGTGATACCGGGTGTGTCCATCGGCAAGATGAACATGGTGAGGCCACGGTGCTTTGGCAAATCTGGGTCGGTGCGGGTGAGCAGAATGAGCCACTTGGCAACGTGCGCCATGGTGGTCCACATCTTGGCGCCATTGATGATCCAGGAATCACCGTCGCGAACCGCGCGCGTGACAATTGATGCAACATCAGAGCCGTAGTCGGGTTCGGAGTAGCCCATGCAGACACCGGCTTCACCCGTAACAATCGATGGAATGATGCGCTGCTTCTGTTCTTCGGTTCCGACGGCATTCACAACGCCGGCAATCATGAGGCTCACGGCGATGCCGTCGTACGGAGCACCTGCTTTTTCAAGTTCGTTGAACAAGATCCACAGTTCAATCGGATCGCCTTTGCCCATGCCAGGTACGGCGCGCTCAAGTAGACCGTGCTTTGCGAGCGCAAAGTTCAACGCAGGAAGGTCGAACGTGCCGGTGCGATGAATTTCGTCAATCGCTTCGTTGGTGACAGTGTCGGCGATGATCGTGCGCACCAAGTTGCGGTAGGCGACAGCATCAGGGGAGAGCGCGAAGTCCATCAGTTGCCTCCAAACATCTTGTCGGCCAGCGCTACGTATTCATTTCGCGGATCACCCGCGATGAGGCGCCACCCGCGTGCTCGTCGGTAATACATCTGAATGTCATATTCCTCAGAGAATCCGTAGCCACCGTGAAAGTGAAGGCTTCGGTCGGTTGCGTGAACGGCAGTTTCGCCGGCGAAGAGAAAAGCCATAGATGACACCACCGTGAAATCGGTGTATTCGTTGAATTCAGGTTCGACTACTTGCGCAACCTCAGGCTGCGACGCCCAAGCAGCCTTGTGCGTGAGTATGCGGCTTCCGTCGATGAGCCCAGGAAGATCGGCAAGTCCATGTTGAACGGCCTGGAAAGAGCCCACTGGCACGCCGAACTGGTGACGTTCCTTCACATACTGCACCACAATATCGAGCGATCGTTGGGCGATGCCTACGAGTGCTGCTGCAGTAAGTGTGTTCCATTCAGCGACGATGCGTTCGAACGACGACACATTGCCAAGAACGGTTCGGTCTCCATGACGCGACGAACGGTGGGCGAGCGGTTGGCACGCGTGGTTACGTGGGGCGACACCAGGTGCTGATGAACGAACAGCGACTACTTCGTTTCCGTCGACACCGATGACGATGTCAGCGATGGCACCAGCGGGAACATAAGACCACGTACCGTCAACAGCGGGCGTGAGCGCGACAGTGCCGATGACGTTGCCTTCCACCAAGTCAGTGATGGGGTGGGCGCGTGCCGCGACGATGTGCTCAACAACGGGGATCGGCGCAATGGATGCTCCGACAGCCTCAGCAACAATGACGGCATCACTCAGCGACGCACCACCGCCACCATGTTGTTCTGGCACTGCCATGCCGGCCACACCAAGGCCAAGTGCTTTCTGCCAAAGGTTTGCATTGAAACCCAGTGGCTCGGCAGCGCGCGCCACCTCAGCAGGCGATTCGTTGGTAAAGAACCCATTGAAGAGGTCTGCGATTGTTGTTTGATCTGCAGTGAAGCCAAGGTCAAAGGCCACGTCACTCTCCTCTCGTGTCGTGGACGACGCTAAGGCACGATGCAGTGCTATGCGAAGTCGAGGTCGTCGTGCTTCAGTTCATTGAACATGGCGAACAACTGCTTCACTTCCCACGGGCAGTTCACCTGCATGCGGTCCTTATTGATGTAGTAGTTGCTCTCAACCTGGTTCTTGTCGGTGACCAATGCCAGTTTGCGGCCCTCTTCGTCCATCAGGTTGTTGTAGTCCCAGAAGGCCTTTTCAGTGACTTCGACCGTTTTGTGCCCGTTCTTGAACATGTGCATGGCTGCCATTGCCACGTATCCGGCCCACATTTGGTACCAGGTAGGAAGCGCCACACCACCAGAGACAGGCTGTGAGTTTGGTCCGTACATGATGAAGAGGTTCGGGAAGTTCGGCACCATCATGCCGATGTACGCGCGCGGATCTTCCTCTGCCCAACGCTCGTGCAGGTTCATGCCACCGCGACCGATGTATTCAGCGGGCCACAGGTATTTGAGAATGTCGAAGCCAGTGGCGGTGACCACCATGTCAACCTCTCGCTCGGTGCCATCGGCGAATTTGATGGTGTTCTCGCCGAGTCCGACGATGTCTTCGGTGATCAACTCAACGTTGTCGCGGGTGAGCGTCTTGTACCAGTCATTGTCAACAATTGGGCGACGCAACATTGGTGCGTAGTCAGGAATAAGACGCTCGTACAGGTCGGGGCGGTTGTTGGTTTCGTTCTTGATGTAGGTGATGAGAATGTCGCGCACCGCGTCGCTCATGGGACTGATGCCACCACCTTTGGCTTGCCATTCCGGATCAGGAATGAGGTAGTCCTGGTGATACGAGAAGAGGTGCATGATTGCGGTGAAGCGACACCAGTTCCAGTAGCCAGGCATGTTCTCATTCAGCCAGTGAATTTCCGGTTCCATGGGAGCGCCGTACTTGTCGCGAGCACCCATCCATTGAGGTGTGCGTTGACACACGTACACCTGCTCGGCTTCTGCAGCGACGACCTTCAGCAACTGAACACCAGTTGAACCGTTACCAAGAACTGCGATCTTCTTGCCCTTCAAACTCATGCCAACGGGCCACTCGGTGGGGTGTACCACCATGCCTTTGAAGTTCTCTTGCCCTTTGAACTGAGGCTTCTTCGGGTTGGCGAACAAACCAGAGGCACTGACGATGATGTTTGCCTGTGAGGTCACCGTCGAGCCGTCGGGCTTGCTGAAAGTGAGATGCCAAATGCCGGCAGTCTCGTCGAAGCGGGCTTCCTTGAGTGCGTGCTCGAGTCGCACGTGAGGCCACACACCTTGCTTCTTGGTGGTGTCTTCCAAGTACTGGCGCACTTCTGCACCACGACCGAAGTACTCGCTCCACTTGTGTTTGATGTCGAACACGAACTCGTAAGACGCATTCATCGTGTCGACACGAATGTCGGGGTACTTGTTGATGCTCCAAGTGCCACCAAGCTCGTGGCGCTTTTCATACAGGGTGTAGGGAATTCCAAGTTGCTCGAGTTGAACAGCAGTTGCAATGCCATTGAAACCACCACCGATGATTGCAACGCTGAAGTCCTTGGGTACGTCTTTCTTGCCCATGCCTTCTGGCCAAAACTTCAAGAAAGGCCAATCCTTGAAACTGAGAAGCTCCTTACGGATTGCAAAGTCTTCTGCTGTATTCGTTTCTTGACCGAATGCGACGAACATGAGGTCTTTCAATTCATCGTCGGTTGGAACATTCAGCGTTAATGAGTCAATCTTTTCGTGCAGAAGATTCGTGAGTTTCTCGATGAGCGCTTCTTTGTCTTCCGGCGTCAAAGTCTTCACCGGGCCGAAGGCGCGTAACTCTTCGTCCTTGCTCGCTTGGTATGCGGCAACACGCAAGGCTGCCAAGTCTGAATACTGCACGGCCCTACGGATGTAATCAATATCGACGTTCGTCATGCGTTCCCCCTGTTTGTCATGCGACATTCCTTCGCTGTCTACACTATTCGCCACGGGGTCTTCCCGCACCAAGGGCGTGGGCGAATACTCGCGCACCTCTCCTATTGCAAACGTGAAAGAAGGGTCCTATTCACCATGCAAAAGAAATCGATGAATTAACGCGAAAAGGAGAGCAGGAATTCAAGGTCGCCATTGTCTTCGGTGGTGATGCCACCGAAGCCCGGATTGGGAATGGACCAATCGGCGAACACCACATTGATCTTGCCGGCAACGCGAACAGCGCCGTTGGTGAGTTGAGCTTCCAATGGGAAGGTCACCGACTTGGTGACCCCACGGAGTGACAGATCTCCGGTGGCATCGATAGCGAACTCGGTTCCGCTCGTCGCTGCATCGGGGAGTGTGATGGGTGATGTCAGCGTGAAGGTTGCGGTGGGGTAAGTGACGGTGTCCATGATGCGACCACGAAACTGGCTGTCACGCTTGCCAGAGTCACTCTCGATACTTGCCATGTCGACAGTGAACTCAGCGGCGCTCACCGCATTGTCGGCGATGGTGAGTGACCCTGTCACCTGGGAGGTGCGACCAACACCTTCAGTGTCTTGGCCGAACAACACCTCCTTCACGCGGTAGCCAACAACTGAATCTTGAGCAATGGTCCAGGTGCCGGATACATCACCACTGTCGGCTGAGGTTTGGTTGGTGTCAGCCGGCTGTGTTGCGGTAGTGGCATCAAGGCTCAATTCATCGGGTGCATCTTCCTTGATGAGGTTGATGTACACCCAAGGTCCGCCAACGATGAGCACGACGGCAGCAACTACGACGGCGAGTAGGGACTTCGTGCGCTTCGACATAACGCCACAGTAGGGGTGACCAACGAGAAGTGTGAACTTGTGTCACACTGAATGCTCCTTTACTCCTAGGGGGAATCGTGAATCGTCGAGTATCTGCTGTCGCGCTGTCGTTGGTCGCAGCCATGGTCGTGTCGAGTTGTGGTGGCGGAGAGTCATCATCCCGCACTCGCAACGATGCGCTCATTAGCAATACCGGCGGAGACCTTGTTCTCAATTGCTACGCGACCGATGATGAGCGGGCTCGAGCCCGCGAAGAAGCAACCACGTTCTGGTCGAATCGTCTTGAGGAACTACGGCAACAACTGGCTCGAGAGGAGGCCGTAGAAGTCATTCCTGCTCTCGACGTGAGCGGTGGTATCCCTCGCGAAGAATTTGCCGACGAGGCCTCCTACGTAGAGGCCGTCACTGAAGCGCAAGAGGCTTTCACGCGAGACAAAGAGCTAGAAGATGCACAGCGTGCGTCGAAGGAACAGGCAGTAGCTGCGTTACGAGCCACAATCGAGCAGGCAGAACGCGATCGTGACGAGGCCTTGGCACGTATTGATGATGCGCCAGCATGTGTCGGTGACCCAGGTACCGGATTAGCAAGTGGACCTCAAACAGATCCTCTGGGGTTGGCGCCACCGTGTGTAACAGCTGCCGCAGCAGACTTGGTCGGCTCGGTTGGGTCGCAGACCTTGCGCATCAGAGTGTGTGATGCAGCAACAAAAGTGTCGCTGCAAAACTATGACATCAGCTACAACTCGCTCGGTGGTTCCGAGCAGCAATTGTCTGAGGGAACTGGTCGATTTATTGCAGTCGATATCACCACAAACCAGACCACCTACAAGGCCGTGTCGTGTTCAACGAGTGGTTACATCGACTCTTCAATAATCACGGTTGATGGTCAAAACGTCTCAACTGAACGGCTCGACGAGAGTGACCAGCCAATTGTCGTTGACTTCTGCGGGGGAACCAGCCAGCCACTGACGGATCCCTCTGGTGGTGATGGTGGCACACCAACAGGTGGCGGAGACAACACCAATCAACTGCCGGTAGCAGATGATGGCGGTCTTGATAACGAAGCCATCTATGCACTCGGGCAACAGTGTGGCCAGGACGTTTCTTTCGACGTGAAAGAAGTGCTAGACGTTGACAACACCTACACCGCAAATGAAGAGTTACTCGGTGTTGCATCGTTGGCATGTGCCATTACTACTCCGCAACTTCGTCGTGTTGAGACGTACATCAAAGCCACGAACTTGGGAAATGAAGAGCCAGGCAAAGTATTTCACAATGGTGAAGACACCACCTCTACAAGTGGTGAAGTGACTTTCGTTCTCGACGAAGGAACATGGGCAGTTAAGGCCGTCTTCCGCTTGGTCTTTGAGCCTTCTGAAGGTGTGTTCACTGTGGTTGACGTGCCATCAGTCGAAAAGGAATTGGTGGTGGGACCCTTCTTCGATGATCCCAATATCTGTCGCCCAAAGTTGTTCACGTTGTCGGCAGCAGTGGATGGTGTCAAGACTCTTAGCGCCAAGTGCGACTACGTGAAATACGGGCTAATCGCAGTCACATCAAAGTTTGATGAATCGATGTCACCTGATGCTGAGTACATCATTCAAAAGTTTCCAGCACAACACAAAGTCGGTGCAAAGGTGCTTGTTCACGATGTTAGTGGTGGACGTGGATACATCGGCTATTCCCAACAACTTCTCAGCTGTGACGACGAATGTCAGTCAGACACAACCGATGACAATGTCACCCTCACTCGTACTGAAGATTCTGTTGAGTTGAAAGCAAAGGACCGTTGCGCCTCGAAGGGAGAGGGATACGACACGATGGTTGTTGCATCGCCGTTCCTCGCGTTGCAACCCGACCTTTTGTTACGTCAACAAAACGATGATGAGGCGAGGTTGTTCTACTCGTCGACTGGGGCTGGGTTCAGAGAACTATCAAACAAGTTGTCTGTCAAGAGCAGCTCACCATGGTGGTGGGTCGGTTCGATGTGCATAATCAACGGGAAGTGGCCAGCGGATGCGACTCAAGCCATTGACCCACAACAATGGTTGGTGAAGTTGTCCGACGTTCCTTCACCTGGTGACGATGAACCTGCCGCAGATACAACGTCAACGCCAGTAATCGCTCCACCAGCAACGCCGATTGCATCCGTGGTGAAAGACGGTGCACTTGTTGCTACTTCAGCGGCTACGTCAGTTGCTGTGTCGCCAAGCGCAGTGGCGGCACTTCTTGAGGAACTCAATGTTGAGTCAGCTGTTGTCGCTGTCAGCTTTGACAACGGAGCATTCATCCCGCTCTCACGGCTCACTCCTCAGCGACTAAGCGTCCCAACGGATGCAAAAGTGTTCAAGATCGCCGTGGCAAAAGCCGGTAGCGAACCAACCGTCACCGAGTATCCGGTTCAGCGCATCGAGCCTGTTGACGCAGTGACTGGCGTCGTGGCTGACGAAACCACCAGTGGAAGCAACACGTGGATATATGTGGTCATCGCAGTTGTTCTCCTGCTTCTGCTGTTGGTCATTGCCCGCCGTCGTCGCAAAGTGAGCGATGACGAAGCGTCAGTGAACTAGCGAACAAAAAAGTTCGAACTAGGAAAGTGTCTTTCCGAGGGCGTCGTATACCGGAAGCCATGCGACGTCTTCGGGGCGCTCAAGACCAGCCATGGTCAACATGGCCATGCCAGTAGGAATTGCGAATAACACCATTGCGACGAGGCGTACATCGAACACTGCGCCAATGGCACCGGCCTCTTTGGCCTTGGTGACTACGCGCTCGTACATCGCGTAGTGCTCGCGAATGCGAGGCACCAACTTCTTTCTGGCTTTCGGGTCGCGCCACGCTGCGTAATATGCCTCGATTAACAACTTCTGTGTTGCGGTTGGTCTGGTGTCGCCCGCGTTACGCGGCACGAGCCCAGCAATTTGCACGAGCCAATCACTGTAATCGGCGTTCAGAGCATTCGTGAGAAAAGTGGCATTGCTCTCGATTTGTTTGGTGAGAGCATGCTCAAGAGCGGCGCGAAACAGATCTTCCTTGTTCTTGAACCACGTGTACACAGAACCCGGAGTCATGCCAGCACGCTTGGCGATGTGAGTGAGGCGGGCCCGCTCAAACCCGACAGATGCAATTTCGTCTGTTGCAGCTTGAAGAAGCTTGTCCTGAGATGCGAGTGCCCATGGCCGACGCTTGCGACCATTAACCGTGACAACGCGAGAGGGTGACTCCGCCATGGGTGAAGAGTACCCGCCTTGTAATGCCACTGTCTCAATGGTTGAATGAGAGTTCAAATATAAGGGGGGCCACATGGCTCGAGCAATGTGGACGCGCTGTGTGCCGGGCGTCGTGGCGGTGTCGGTACTTGTGTCAATCGTCATTCGTCAGCGCCGCTCGGCCTCAAAGCACGTGGGTGCCTGATGCGCGCCCTTCGCCTCTCGATTTCAGCTGTAATTGTCCTCTCCCTTACTGCGTGTAGCGGTGGTGGAGGGTCAACAGCTGTTATCAATGAGAATGCCTCGTCTGGAATGATCCCCGAGGAGCATGGGTTCTCATTTGCCAATTTCGGTTCACGGGCCACGCCAGAAGTGTTCAATGCTGACGATCTCGTGCAAATGTTCGGTGCGCAGGCCTGTGTTGATGAGAACACAACACAGTGTGTGCCCACGGCAGAGGCCGCCTCGTGGGCGCGAATGGTGAACGAAGCTCGCGCGTCTGGTCACTGTGAAGGATTGGCTGTGCAGTCCGCTTCTCGGTTCTCCGCAAAGTCAGATCCGGTGACGGTCCGACTGTCAAATGAAGGCGACGTCACACACGGAATTATTCGTGCATTCGCCACTCAGTTTCTGCCCGAAGTGCAGGAAGCGACAAACAATTGGGCGAAGAAGTCCTTGGCAGAGATCGTCAATGAATTGGCTACCAGTTTCAAAGCAGGCAGTACCGCTTACACGCTTGGTGTGTACACCGACAAGGGTGGCCATGCCGTGCTGCCATATGCCATTCAGTTCCCCGAGGACGAACTTGCCGTCATCAAGGTGTACGACTCAAACTGGCCAGGCGCCGAGCGATATGTCGTCATTGATCTGAAAGAGAAGCAGTGGTTCTTCTCGTTCAATGGCAAGGACCCCAAAGCTGACGAGTGTGCATGGACCGGTGGCGAAGGCGACATGGATCTCACGCCAATGGATGTTCGTACTTCGGCAACGTGCCCCTTCTGTGGTGACAAGTCCCAGGTTGCCAAGACAGTTCTCTTGATTCGCTCAGTCGACACTGATTGGTCTGTGAAGACAAAGAACGGAACGTTCAGTCCCGCTGACTCGGCAGAAGTCGATGGAGTAAGTGGTAAGGCCATTCGAACGGCTACTTGTGAAGAAGTGGTACGAATTCCTGAGTTCGTGCTTCTCGCCGATGAGCCTGAGATTGAACTGGTGTTGCCCAATACATCATCGGCATACATTTCGAACGGCACGTCGATGGTGGAAGTGAAGACAGAGGGAAAGAAAGACCGTGCTCCGGTCAAAATCACCCGCGATCGCATTGAGGTGAAAGACCCATCGACAAAGTTGACTGTCGCCAACAACAACCTCGCTACAACCGTGAGTGCAGATCAGTCTGTGGTCCTCATCGAAGACACTCAGATAGTGGTGGAAGTGAATGTGGGCGGCGAGACACAACAAGTGGTTGTCGATCAGTCCAAGCCGCAAGTGGAAGTATCGGTTCAGAACGGAACAGTGCAACAGACAACGAACAATCTTGGTCTTAACGAAGTCGTCACCGTGGTGGCTCCAGAGCTGACGCCACCAGATGTGAAGGGTGTGTTGCCACCAACGGCAGATCGTGACCTGAACAACACCAACTACGTGTCGCAACTAGCGGCCGAGGCGTCAACTCGAGTTCGGAATGCAACACTTGAGACCTCTACGACAGTTGTTGAGTCAACTACGACGTCGTCGACAAGCACTACGACGTCAACAACTACAACGCTGCCGGTCGGTGCACCGAAGACGGTGCCGGCAGAGTCCACAGTTACTGCGCTACCACGCCCCTCAACACCTCTTGTAAGTTCATCGAGTCTTCAGCCAGGTCAGGCAACAACAGTGACAGTTGGTGGGTTTGTGCCAAATGAATGGGTCCAATTGATTGTTGCTTCAACTCCGCAAGTACTCGACACAGAGAAGGCCGATGCATCTGGTCGTGTGACATTGAGCAGCGCACTTCCGAGCAGTCTGGGCTCTGGGTCACATACTCTGGCGGTGTACGCACCCGTGAGCAAACGTGGATTCAAGCAGTCAATAACAGTGGCTGCCCCGACAACCACTGTCACGTCAGTAGCAACTCTGACGACGCCGACGACGACCATCACGTCGAGTCTGAACACGTCAACGCAGACGACGGTACGGACGTCAACCTCCACAACAAGCACCACTCTTGTCTCACAGAATCAGTCGCAGACAACTTTGCCGCCGACTACAGCTGCACCGACGACAGCCGCACCGACAACTGTTGCGCCAATTCAGATGGCCACTTTCAAGGTAGTCGTGATTGGATCAATCTCAAATTTGCGTGTGGACATGGGATCATCGGCACAAGAGTGGGATCAGGTGTGGGATGAGTGGAACTGTGTGGGTGTCTCAGGATGCCAGAATGCAACCGCGAGTGTGCCCCTCAACGATTTCCTCTTTGTGCGAGTGAGGAATGCTGCTGGAAAGTATGTGTCATTCGGTCCTGGGGCAGGGAGCAGTTCGATTCAGAGCAACGATATGTACTACCCATCGTTTGAACAGCGTCGATGTGGACCTTCGTACTCTGGTTGGTCTGACCAGAGCAAGATCTGTGTATTCACTGTTGACCTCTCTTAGATGTTCGGCTGGGCCGCTCTGATCAGGAACCAATCTGGTCTCCGCAATCGTCAAACCTTCGTCGGCCGGAGGTCGGCACCTCTAAATTGAGGTACGTCCAAGGGGGTCACATGGGTTCCATCAAGAGGGGATTAGCCACGTTGATGGCTGCCTCCTGTCTGGTGGTGTCTGCA